>Ga0181532_10000225_pt1 | contig 59148 bp, 50 predicted proteins | sample PEATcosm2014_Bin_33_FD_119768 | JGI IMG/M metagenome (GOLD analysis project Ga0181532, IMG submission 119768) | Peatland microbial communities from MTU Mesocosm Facility, Houghton, MI, USA - PEATcosm2014_Bin11_30_metaG | ecosystem: Environmental > Terrestrial > Soil > Wetlands > Peat | place... | reverse complement strand
CAGGCGTTGGACAGGCGCCCAGCGGGTGCAATTGGAGATGGCCTTTCTGGCGAGCCTAGTGGCGCTGACGGTGACTCCCTACGGGCCGAAACTGGCGGCTTTTCCTGTGGACATGGCCTTCTCGCATCCCGCCATCTCGGCCAGCATCGTGGAGTGGCAGCCCATGCCGTTTAACTCGGCGCCGGGGAAGCTTTTTTTGGCGCTGCTCGTGGGTTTCCTCCTGGCCCAGGTGGTTTTCGGGCTCACTTGGCAGTTGGCTGAATTTACGCTCTTTCTCTGCGGAATCGTCGCCGCATGCCTTCACGCGAGGTTGGTTCTGATCTTCGTTCCGTTCTTTACGCCGCTCCTGGCAGTGATTCTGAGCCGCTGGGTACCGCCCTACGAGCCGAAGAAAGACAAGCTGGCGATAAATGCCGTCCTGATCATCGCGATCGTCGTGGGCATCGCCCGATTTTTCCCTTCCCGAGCACAACTCGAAAGCCGTGTGGAGGAGCATTGGCCGGTGAAGGCCGTGCAGTACCTTGAACAGAATCCCCCGCCGCTTCCGATGTTCAATAATTACTCCTATGGCGGCTACCTGATCTACAAGCTCGACGGCCGGAACAAGGTCTTCATCGACGGGCGGACGGACATCTACGATCAAGTAGGCGTCCTGGCTGATTATGGGAGCATCAGCCGGGTCGAGCCTATCGCCCTGCATCTGCTGGACGTTTATAGCGTACAGTCATGCCTGATCGAGCGCAACGAAGCGCTGGGTACTCTGCTCACTGCCTCGCCGCGGTGGCAGAAAGTCTACGCTGACGACCAGAGCGTACTGTTCTTGCGCAAGGGTCAATCGGAATGAGCCGAACAACGAAGGTTCCGCTGCCTGCATCCGTCACTCGCTGCGACAACCGCTGGGTTGCACCCCGGATCCCGATTTTGATGCGCTATGGGGAGCCGCCCGTTGGCCAGAGTTTTTTGGCCGTGGCTAGAAAACCCGTGGAGAAGACATGACAACGGACCGTCGCCCCAGAGTTTCCGTCATCATACCGGTCTACAACGAACTGGCAACCGTCGAGGAGATTCTTCGCCGAGTTCAAGCGGTCGAACTGGTCAAGGAAATTGTGATTATCGACGACGGTTCGACAGATGGGACTCGGGAATTCCTGGCTAATCTTGTCGGGTGTAACAACTCAGTTCCAGCCCCACCGGCCCTGCCGCAAAGACATGCCGCCCTGCGCGCTGACAACATTCGCGTGTTATTCCAGGACAGGAACCGGGGCAAGGGTGCGGCGTTGCGGCACGGGTTTCAGGAGGCGCAGGGCGAGATTGTCATCATTCAGGATGCCGACCTTGAATATGACCCGGGCGATTACTATAATCTCATCGCGCCGATCGAGCAGGGAAGAGCCGACGTGGTGTACGGTTCGCGTTTTCTCGGAGGGCCTCATCGCGTGCTGTTCTTCTGGCACTACGCCGGCAACAAGCTTTTGACCCTCATATCCAATATGGTGACGAATTTGAATCTCTCCGACGTGTGGACGTGCTATAAGGCCTTCCGCCGCGAAGTCCTTCAGTCAGTCGACCTGCAAGAGGACCGCTTTGGGTTCGAGCAGGAGATTACTATCAAGATGGCTCGCGGCGGCTGGCGAGTTTACGAGACGCCCATTTCTTATTACGGAAGGACCTATGCGGAGGGGAAGAAAATCACCTGGAAAGACGGCTTTCGCGCCTTTTGGTGCGTAGTTCGGTACGGTTTGGCGCACCGCCGAGGCGCGAAAACGTAGTGGCAGGAGTTTTACGCTGACGAACTGAGGTTGATTTTCGCAGGCAGATGCCCCGTCGAACCCGGTTCCGAGATGTGAGCGCATACGGTGATTGCACACAAGGGCCTTTGCCGCACAACATCTGAATCGCCATCGTCTTCACGGCTGCGCTGCAGCTTGCCCGCCTCTTTTTGCAGGTTCTGACCTCTGAGATGCGAGGTTATGACTTCAACACCGTTCGGACTTCTGACTTCGGCCGCTCGGTGATGTGAGTGCGCTGATCGGCAGCTATCTGAGTTTTCACCTGGGAGGAGTTCCCGTTGAAACCCGAGAACACGGCTGGGGCACGCACCTATGGTGGGCTGCTCATGGTCACGCTGGCATCTCTGATGCAGGAGATCCTCCTGACCCGCATCTTTAGTGTGACAATGTGGTACCACTTCGTTTTTCTGGCGATATCTGTAGCGATGTTCGGACTGACAGTGGGTGGCCTGCTGGTTTATCTCGGACCGCAGTATTTCACCGGCGAGCATGCAAAAACACGCCTTGCCCGAGTCGGGCAGATGTTTGCCGGAGTGACAATCGTCCTCATTGGGTTATACCTGTGGTACCACCTGTTATCACCTGCCATCATGGTAGCGGTCTTCGGGTTGGCGATTGGCGGCCTCGTGTGGGGTGACCTGGCGCCGCAGTTCCTCAGGTCCGAAGAAGTGGAGAAGCATCTCTCGGCCGCCGCTCTGGGGTTTGCGATTACGACAGTCGTCAGCCTTCTCGTCTACCTCAAGCTTCCTCCGGTTTTCAGTCTGACCGTATTGGGCGTTTTGAACATGGTGACAATCCTGGGGGTCATCTCGGTCCCTTTTATCTTCAGTGGGATAGCAGTCTGCCTGGCTTTGACGAAGTTTCCCCAGCGGGTTGCTCAACTGTACGCTGCGGACCTGATCGGAGCCGCGGCGGGATGCATCCTGATTATTTACGTCCTGCGCTTCATCGACGCCCCCACCGCCGTCGTTCTTTCCGCTGTCATGGCGGGGCTTGGCGCGCTGCTGTTTGCTCTCGGCGACCCCACCTCCTGGCTCTGCCGTCGCTGCATGTGGTGCACTGGTTTGATCGCTGTCATCTGCGTGGCCAACGCGCTCCTGGCGAGCAAACAGATGCCGATGTTGGGCCTGGCGTGGATGAACGGTGAGAGTACAGGACGCCCGATCTACGAGAAATGGAACTCGTTTTCTCGGGTTGTCGTACAAGGGGACCCGAATGCTACCTACGAACCGTTTTCCTGGGGACTGAGCCCCACCTACCGCGCTCATGCAATGGTCAAACAACTTTCGGTGCGGATCGACGCCGGCGCCCAGACCGTAATGACTCGCTACGATGGTGATTTCCGAAATCTGGATTACCTGAAGTACGACGTTACCAATTTCGCACATTACTTCCGGCCAGATTCCCAGGTCATGATAATAGGCGTGGGAGGCGGAAGAGACATCCTCTCGGCCCTCGCTTTCGGTCAGAAGTCGGTGATGGCCATCGAAATGAATCAGGCGATCCTCCAGGCTCTGAACCAGAGGTTCGGCGACTTCACCGGGCATTTGGACGCCGACCCTCGCGTGCGGTTCGTGAACGATGAGGCACGCAGCTACATCGCTCGCATGCCTGAACATTTTGATATCATCCAGGCTTCTTTGGTGGACACCTGGGCGGCGACGAGTTCCGGCGCCTTCGCGCTCGCGGAAAATGGAATTTACACCATCGAAGCGTGGCGCTTATTTCTGGATCACCTGACGCCCCGCGGTCTGCTTTCCTTTACACGCTGGTACGATCCACAGTATCCGGCGGAGACCTACCGGCTGGTTTCTCTGGCAACCGCTGCGTTGACCCAAGCCGGAGTTGAGGATCCTCGGAGCCACATCATCGTGGTTAAGTGCGCTGCCTGGCCGGGGCTCTTTGTCGGCCCGGTAGGGGTCGCGACCATTCTGGTCGGCAAGCAACCATTTACACCCGGTGATATCGACCTGCTCCAAACGCTGGCAGGCCGGATGGAATTCGAAATCATGTTAAGCCCCCGGCAGGCAGCCGACCCCATTTTCGCCGGGCTGGCCTCTGAAAAGGAGCAAAGCGGGCTTGTGAAGAGATTACCCGGGAGACTCGCTGCGCCCACCGATGACAGCCCTTTTTTTCTGTGTAATTTTGGGGTGCACGATGTTTTTCGTTCCTTGCTGAGGCCGCATTCGCAGGGTGTGAGCAGTCCGGCCTCGGAAGATGTCCTGGGCGCGATTTTCATCGGCGTGGCCCTCCTGACCGTTCTTTGCCTCCTCGCCCCGTGGCTTTTCGTGGGCCAGAAAGCTGGCGTGGCTCGGAACGCGCCGCTGTTTTTCTATTTCGCGGCTATTGGGCTTGGCTTCATGCTGGTGGAAGTGTCACAACTGCAGCGGCTCATGATTTTTCTGGGCCATCCTGCCTACTCGCTCTCGACTGTGCTATTCACTCTGCTCTTTTCCAGCAGCCTGGGCAGCTACTCCACCGGGTTATCGCATGACACTGCATCGAAACTTTGGGCGACTGCACGCCTCCTGGCGCTGCTCGTGACGTTGGCACTTTTTGGGCTTCTGACGCCTTACGCAAATGCGGCGTTCGCGTCTGCCGGCACGCCGACGCGGCTTATGGTCGCCGCGGGCATCCTGTTTCCCATTGGATTTTTTATGGGGATGGCATTTCCCCTGGGAATGAAGGCCGCCTCCGCCCGATCAGATGCCCTGACACCCTGGCTCTGGGGGCTGAACGGCGCGGCTTCCGTCCTGGCCTCCGTAGTTGCCTTTTTGATTGTACTGGGATCGGGAATAACAACGGCGTTCTGGACGGGTTTCGGCTGCTACTCCGTGGCGTTTGCAAGCTATCTCTTGATCGTTCGCAGGAATGACCTCTCATCGTCGTGATGCCTCGCGCCAGAGCGCCGCTCGGTGCGTACCTGTCGAACTCGACAAGGAAATTGTGATTGTCGACGACGGTTCGACGGGTGGGACTCGGGAACCTTGAATATGACCCGGGCGATCACTATAATCTCATCGCGCCGATGGGGCAGGGAAGAGCTGACGTTGAGTTTGTGTGAGAACCTCCTTTCGACTGTCATCCCGAGCCCTTCGCTGTCATCCTGAGCGAATCGAAGGATCTCGCTCTGGGTATTCTCAAGGCACCGCGAGGTTGCTTGTCGCCCGGGGTTCCTCGGAATGACAGCAAAAATCAGTTCTCACACAAACTCTGGTTGTCCTGGGGCGGCCATGCAAGCCTTCCTGAGCTAGGAAAAAGTGCGAATGCCCAGTCAGACATCCGAAACAGGAACTACCACTCAGGTCCGGCGCGACACGGGCGCCAAGGCCTTCCTCACTCCAGGGTGGTGGCTGCCGTGGGCCTGTCTCGCAGCAATCTTGATCTTGTTCGTGATCTATCTGAAGAGTCTGTCGCCGCAAGGCTATTTCGGACTGTTTAATGACGACACATACTATTTCGGCTCTGCCAAGGCCCTGGCGCAGGGGCGGGGTTATATCATTCCGAGTTTCCCTGGCTGTCCTCCCCAGACCAAGTATCCAATTCTGTTCCCCTGGCTGCTTTCCTGGATTTGGAGGTGGTATCCCTCCTTCCCCTCAAACATCACGCCTGCGGCGTGGGTAACGGCGTTTTTTGGTTGCTGGTTCCTGGTGGCCGCGTTCGAATTGCTCCGCAGACTGAAGGGGCTGGGAGATTGGTCAGCCCTTGTCATTGTGGCTCTGTGCGCCTTCCACCCCCATATTCTCCTGCTCAGCCGGAGTCTGCTGAGCGACCTGCCGTTCGCGGCCTTCGTGATCACGGCGGCTTTGGTAGCCGACAGCGCTATGCGACCGCGGGCTGGACCGGCGGGAGCGGTCGTGGCCGGAATCCTGGCGGGCTTGTCGGTGGTGACGCGCAGTATGGGGCTGGCGGTTGTCGCCGGCATCGTAGCAGCTGCGTTGTACCGGCGGGCGTATCGCCGGGCTGCTCTGTTTTGTTTGGCCGCAGCGCCCCTGGTTCTCCTCGCCTTCTGGCGCCAGCATCCTTCCGCTGCGGCCGCCGCGCTGGCGCAAAGGGGGACTGCTTTCCCCGGCTGGCAGCAAACGCTGTTCTATTTCACCAGCTACCCGAAGCACTGGAGGCTTTGCGTACCCAATCTGCGCGTGTTCTCGGCGATGTTGGTCACCAACTTCGGAGGGCTACTCCAATCCGCGCCCATTTATTTGATCTCGCCGACCGTGGAGACTGGGAAATCTCTAACCTCGTTGAAACCCGTGCTTGCTGACGTGATGGGAGGCGCCGTGTCAGTCGTGGTTGTGGCGGGCATCTTGCGCCAGGCCCACCACGCGGAGTGGAAGCCGATTCACTTCTTTATGGCCTTCAACACGGCCCTGATGCTGGTTTGGAACTGGCCAATCGCTGACCGCTTCACCCTGCCTTTCCTGCCTTTGTTTTACATGGGCTTGTGGTTGGAAGGGAAACACCTTGTCCGTCTCGTGCTGGCGAGTTGGGCCGGTCGACGCCGATGGGGCGAAAGAGCGCTCGGGGGCGTGATGCTGGCAGGCTTGGCAGCGCTGGCTGGGGTCGTGCTGTGGAATTACCGCTACGGCTACCGCTCGTTGTTGCCAGGAGTCGCAGAACAGCGCCTCCTCATCGGAGCTGAGAAGGTTCAAGCCTACGATTGGATCCGGAGAAACACAGACCCGGGCGACACTATAATTTCCGCTGAGGAAGGAAGCCTGTACCTCTACGCGGGGCGAACCGCTGTCGGCCCCATTATCTTCTCGACGGAGTACTATTACACGCGCAACAAGGCTGTTCTGGAACGCGACCTGGCTCACATGACCGATGTGGCGGAAGTCGTTGCGGCCCGTTACTGGCTGGTTTCCGAAGACGACCTGCGCTGGGAAGTCGAAGATGCCCAGCCTTTGATTAGAAAACGAGTCGACAGCTTGTTGTCTTCCATGCCCGAGGTCTTCCACAGCAGCGCCGGGCGGGTGCGCTTGTACGACATCTCGGGTTTGGTGAAATTGCGCCTACAGACGGCCGGCCCCGTTGTCACCGCCCCTACTGCCGGGGTAGCGTCAAAGTCCGGCCGGGTAGCGCGGACCGCCGATATTGCGGTCCGCGGCTGTTCCCAGCGGCGTACACAAGAACCGCGGACCGCAATATCGGCGGTCCGCGCTACTTCGTAAGATGACCATGCGCGCTCCGAATGCATCGACGAGCCCCGACTTCCCTGACGGCAACGCCATGGAAGCGCCCGCCCTCGAAACGGCAGCCAGATTGACGCCGGGCACGCTGGCGCGAAGAGTTTTTTCCTTTCCTGTGTTTCTCGGCGCGCTGCTGGTGGCCGGGGTTTTTATGAACTTGGGGGTCCGGCTGCAAAATGATGCTTCTCTTCCAGCCGGCCACTCGCACGTGGCTTTCCTGGAAGGCGACACGTTCTGGCACCTTGCCGCCGCCCAGCGCATCCTGGCGACACACGCCTGGCCTACCACCAACTATTATTCTTTTACCGCGCCGAACAGCCAGTGGCTTGACTATCAATGGCTCGCCGAGGTTCCGATGGCCGTGGCATCCCATTTCGGCGGGCCGCGCGGGCTGATGGCGCTTCTCGCGGCGCTGGCATCGCTGATTCTCCTGCTTCTTTACTACTATGCGTATTTGCGCAGCGGCAATGTGAAGGCGGCGATTGCCGCCTGCATTGCCGTGTGGCCGCTGCTCGGCCTCTGCTTCACCCTGCGGCCCCAGCTTCTCGGCTATGTTTTCCTGCTCATCGTTCTGATTTTCCTGGAGCGTTACCGCCAGGGTTTGCAGAAATCTCTCTGGCTGCTTCCTGCCGTATTCGTGCTTTGGGTGAACACGCACGGCACATTCAGTTTCGGGATCCTGGCGGTCGGTATCTACTGGGTAGTGGGCCTCAAGAAGTTGCAACTGGGCGAGCTCGAAGGCCACCAGTGGACGCCCGGCCGGCGGCGGCACTTGGGCCTGATCCTGTTTCTCTGCGGGTTGGCGCTGCTGGTGAACCCCTACGGCCCGCGCCTGCTTTACGGGCTGGCTGAACCCTTTTCCCAGCCGCTGGTCATGGCCTACGTCGACGAGTGGCAGCCCATGGCCTTCAACGAGTTTTACGGCAAGTGGTTTCTCGTCCTGCTGTTTCTGTTCCTCTTAGCGCCGGTTGTGTGGCGTTTTCGGCCGCGCCTGGAGGACATGGCCCTGATGCTCATCGCCGCGTACATGGCTTGCGTCCACCAGCGCATTGTGGTGTTCTTCGCCATCCTCATCGCGCCTTTGCTGGCGGTCCTGGTTGCCAGGTGGTGGCCCGGGTACGAGGCGGCCAAGGACAAACCCATTCTGAACGCCGTTCTGATCGGGCTATTTGCTGCGGGCCTCGTCGCTTTCTTTCCTTCCGCTGCCGGCTTGCAGCGCGTCATTGACCTCAATCAGCCCCGCCGCGCTGTGGATTACCTGCGCAGCCACCCGGTCCCGGGGCCGATGTTCAACGACCAGTTCTGGGGGGGCTATCTGATTTGGGCTTTCGCCGGGCATCCGGTTTTCATCGACGGCCGCTGCGATGCGTATGAGCCCTCCGGCGTGTTTTTGGATTACATCAAGATCATGCGCCTCGACCCGGATGCCCTGGCGCTGCTCGAAAAGTACGGAGTTCGCTCATGCCTCATTGAGCGCAGCGCGCCTCTCTGCACCTTGCTCAATTCACGGGCGGAGTGGCAGTCCGTTTACCATGACGACCTGAGCGTGCTTTATGTCAAGGGCTTGCCCTGATCGCCAAAGCACGCTTGTAAGAATTCGCGCGGTTCTCAAAAGAAGGCCCAAGAGGCGGCCCGCTACCGTGAGATAAGGCGACTAGTCGGAGGTGGGGTCGTGATGCATAATCAGAAGGCGTTGGTTACCGGGGCGGCAGGATTCATTGGATCACACCTGGCGGACGAACTTCTCGGCATGGGTTGTGCCGTGGTGGCGCTGGACGACTTGTCGGGCGGTTTTGCCGACAATGTGGATAAGCGGGCGCAATTTATTGAAGGCAGCGTGACCAACACGGCCTTGATCGGCCGGCTCTTTGCCGAGCAACACTTTGACCACGTATTTCACCTCGCCGCGTACGCGGCGGAAGGTCTGAGCCACTTCATTCGCCGCTTTAATTATGAAAACAACCTTCTCGGCAGCGTGAATCTGATCAACGCGGCGGTCAACCATGGCGTCCAGTGCTTTGTCTTTACCTCCTCCATAGCCGTGTATGGGCGGAACCAGTTGCCTATGACTGAGGATCTCGTCCCTCAACCGGAAGACCCGTATGGAATCTCCAAGTATGCGACGGAACTGGATCTACGGGCGGCGCACGAGCTGTTCGGACTCAATTACATTGTCTTTCGTCCGCACAATGTGTACGGCGAAAGGCAGAATATCGGGGACAAATACCGTAACGTCGTCGGAATCTACATGAATTGCATCCTCCAGAACAAACCGCTACCGGTGTTCGGGGACGGCGAGCAGACGCGAGCGTTTAGCTATATCGGAGATGTGGCGCCAGTCATCGCGCGTTCCGTGACAGTGCCCGCTGCGTACAACCAAGTTTTCAACGTCGGGGCGGAGGAGCCTTATACTGTTAACCAACTGGCGCGCGCCGTCTGCACGGCGATGGGGGCTGAATTTCACCCCCAATACTTGCCGGCGCGCACCGAAGTGAAACATGCTTATTCGGACCACGGGAAGGCTGCTCGCCTCTTAGGCTGCCAGCACGAATTCAGCTTACAAGAAGGATTGCAGCGCATGGCGAAGTGGGTGCGCCAAGTGGGCGCGCGCCAGGCCAGGGATTTCGGTGAGCTCGAGATTTACCGAAACCTGCCCCCCAGTTGGCAGAGACCTTGAGAAAGAAGGCCTATGACGTCACCTGCAGCAAAGAAGATTGTTGTGGTAATCCCGGCCTACCAGGCAGCCTTGACGATTGAAAGTGTGTTTCGCCGGCTGGGTCCTGAACTGAGCCAGAAGGACATCACTTACCTCGTGGTGGAGGACGGTTGCACAGATGGCACAGCAGAGGTAGTGCGAACCATCCAAGCGGGGCGCAGCGACGTTCGCCTGATCCGGCACGAAAAGAACCGCGGCTATGCCCAGGCGCAGAAGACCGGGTTTACCGCCGCGCTCGAGGCTGGCGCAGATATCGCCGCGTTATTGCATGCCGATGGACAATATGCCCCGGAAATGCTGCCGACCTTGCTGGCGCCGCTGGAGAGGGATGAAGCGGACTTAGTGCAGGGCTCGCGAATGGTCAATCGTCGGGATGCCTTGAAAGGCGGCATGCCCATCACCCGCTGGCTGGGAAATGTGTTTCTCAGCACGCTGGAGAACTGGGCCTATGGGTTAAAGATGGCCGAGTACCACAGCGGCTACATGCTGTACAGCCGCCGAGCGCTCACCGCAATCCCCTTCACGAAACTGAGTGATACGTTTCATTTTGACGGCGAGATGCTCTTCATGGCCGCTAAACGGGGCATGCGCATCAAGGAAATCGCCATCCCCACGCGCTACGCCGACGAAGTATCGCACTTGAATCCCGTCACTTACGGCTTCAATGTGCTCGGGATCATAGCGAAGTACAAGCTGGGGCACTACGATTTCTGACCCGTCATAGATCGCCGTCAAGATTCGCGGCCGGAGGGATGTCTTCTGCCCAATTTTACTCTTTGCGTCCCAACCTTGACGTAAAATCTGAAAAGCGTGACCTCGCTAAGGAGAATGGGTTTTGTTTATGGAGGTCCCCTCTATGAAAAACCGTTGGTACTTCGCTTTCTTTATTGTCTCGGGCTTCTGCAGCTTGGTCTACGAGGTTGTCTGGCTCCGCCTGGCGATGGCCGAATTCGGCGTCACAAGCGCTCTGGTTTCCATTGTTCTGTCGATGTTTATGGCGGGTTTGGGATTGGGTTCGTGGTGTGCCGGCGCTTTGTCGCGCCATCTGCTGCGCTCGCGAGCGTCCACCGCCTTGCGCCTCTACGCCGTCGCAGAGTTGCTCATCGGCGCCTCGGCACTCCTGGTTCCGTATGAGTTGAGATGGGGGCACGTCCTACTGCTGAAAATGGGCAGCGTTGCCGCTTGGCAATCCTCCATTTATTATCTCGTGTCGGGCGCGTGGCTTGCTTTAACTATAATTCCCGCTTGCACGTGCATGGGGACAACCTTTCCCTTGTTAATAGCAGCCATTCGCATGCGGTCAGATCAGAACTCTGAAACCTCGTTCAGCTACCTGTATGTCGCGAATGTCCTGGGAGCGCTTCTCGGCACCACGATTTCCGCATTTTTTCTGATCGAGATGCTCGGATTTCGAGGGACTCTGCTGGTCACGGGCGGCCTTAACGCCGCTATTGCGACCAGCGCACTGGCCGTAAGTTTCGCGCCCTCGCTCTCGCGGCCGCCCGTCGGCCGGTTGAACGAGAACGCGAAACATAAAATACTCTACGGCCTTCCGGACGTTGACATCCTCTGGATGCTCTTTACGACAGGCTTCGTAAGTATGGCCCTGGAGGTCATCTGGATTCGCCAATTCACACCCTACCTTGGGAATATGGTGTACACGTTCGCAGCTATCCTGGGGATATATCTCGTGGCCACGTTCTGGGGCTCGCGAGACTACCGCTCATGGGTTCGCTCTCACCGATCTCATGATAACAACTGGATCTGGACGCTTCTTGCGGTGTGTGCCTTGTTCCCGCTTGTCGCAGCGGACCCCCTGCTACCATCTGTATCCTCGGCAGCCGGTTCCGGCGCGCCCGTCGCGCGCGTCATATTGGGGATTGGGCCTTTCTGCGCGATTGCCGGGTTCTTGACCCCCATGTTGGTTGACCGCTGGTCTTTAGGCGATCCCGTTCGGGCTGGCAGCGCCTACGCCGTTAACGTCGTTGGTTGCATCCTCGGGCCATTGGTCGCGGGATTCCTGCTACTACCCTGGCTTAGCGAACGCTGGGCCTCGCTTGTTCTAACACTTCCCTTATTTGGTTTGGCGGCGCTCGCTGCCCTGCGCGGGCAGTCCGACGCCACCACTCGACAGGGCATCCGTTTGAAAGCCCTGTTCCTTTATGCCGCAGCGGCGCTCTCCGCGTTCTTGATCGTGGCCGCGACACATGATTATGAGACGCGATTCCCCGAACGTGTGGTGCGAAGGGATTACACCGCGACGGTCATGGCGACGGGAACAGGGTTTGACAAGCAGCTCCTGGTCAACGGCAGCGGAATGACGAGTCTGTTCCCGCTTACGAAAGTGATGGCGCACCTGCCGCTGGCGTCGTTGGGGAGGCGCCCAGAGAGCGGGTTAGTCGTATGTTTCGGAATGGGAACAACTTTCCGTTCGATGTTGACCTGGGGAATACCCACCACAGCCGTGGACCTGGTGCCGAGTGTTCCGGCCGTGTTCGGATATTTTCATTCCGACGCTGCCCACGTCCTCGCGAGCCCCCTGGCACATGTCGTGGTCGATGACGGTCGGAGGTTTCTTGACGGCTCCACCCTTCAGTACGACGTTGTTACCGTAGACCCGCCGCCCCCTCCGGGCGCTCCTGGTTCGAGCCTGCTCTACTCCCGAGAGTTCTACAGCATAGTAAAGAAGCACCTGCGCAGTGGTGGCATCTTCGAAGCCTGGTACCCCGTACACATGGCGGACCCAGCGACTTCCGCGTCGGTTGCCAAGGCACTCCAGCAGTCGTTCCCTCACGTGCGCGCCTTTAGGTCCATTGGTGACGTTGGTATTCACTATATGGCGTCCATGGAGCCGCTCTCCTATAATTCGGGCACGGTTCTGGCAGCCCGCATGCCCATTTTAGCGGCCGCCGACCTTGTAGAGTGGGGACCCGCGGCGACGCCCGAGGAGCAGTTCAAGCAAGTGCTGGCGGGCGAGTTGCCGATCGAGGAAATCATCGGTGGAGCGCCCAAAGTCCCGGCGCTCGAAGATGATGGACCCATTAATGAGTATTACCTGCTCCGCACATGGTTTGGATATTACAGATGATCAGTCGTGCGATCCACCCCTCGACAGGCTCGCGATTGCGGCTCTTCACCATTATCTGTAGGGGCAGGCTTTTCCGAAGTAATACCAGAGATTATGGCGGCATTGCCGTAGCTTGAGCAACGTCATTGATAGTCACAACGCTCAAGGGCCAGCAACTTGTCCACTCTGGCTGCACCGTACGGCGACAACTTCGGCGGGCTCTCATCCGGCTCAACCAGCCAGACGCGGCGATTGTGGAAGTACTTGATCAACTCTTGATTCTGAGTGGGCCCCATGTCACGCGCCCAGACAACTTTTGCGTTATCAACATCGGCTCGGTTAAAGACCCACTCGACGTGGAAATTGTGGCTAGGACCGTAGTGCACGATCGCAAGCTGGAGTCCAGGGTATTGCTCCAATCTGGCGAGCATTGCCGCACGTTGCAAGCCCTCATCTCCGCTTGAGCACCACGTTGCCGTGCCTTCTCCGGGAAAATGATTCGGCAAACGCAGGTGCAGCGGTTTCGCACCCACCCGCAACGCCAGCATCAATATGCAGATCAACGGGACGGTTCGTGTCAAGAGCAGGCCCCAGGACTGGCTGCGCCGCGCCTGAGATCGTATAAAGCGCATGGCCTGCAGCACCAGGGCCAGTATCGCGGAAGTGATGGGTGCAAAATAGTGCGGAAAACACCAGATCGGCAGCATCGAGCCCGCCACGGCCGACCCGCAGACCAGCAAAAGAAAGCGTGTGCTCGGATTCATGTCTTTCCAGGTAAACCCGTAGGGTACCGCCGCCAGTGCTATGAATAGCGGCAAGGCCAGTATGGGGCCCAGGTAGAAGAACCCCAGGGTCAGCGGCACGTTCGCCCACAGACGTAATAGTCCTTGCAGCGACCGCGAATCCCAATATCGAGCCCCCTCAAAATCTCGATAGAAATCGCGCATGGGAGCGTGCCGGTACTCCGGCACAGCGCGCGCGGATTGCCAGGGAAAACTCGGGACTGGAACGTAGGTGCGCCCGTATTGTGAATAGGGCGTGCGCCACGGACTGCCCGTCGTACGCCAAAAGTAGTAGCCCATGGCGCACCCGGTCAAGACCAACACCAGAACGAGGGGTGCTGCGACACGCCTCGCCGCCGGCCACACAGGAGGCCGATTCTTTCCAAACATCCAGGCTGCGAAGGCGCCTGCGATGGGCAAACCGATGAACAGCCCCTCGTACGGGCGGCTGTTGGCAAGCATCGCAAAGCCCAGTCCCATGAGCAGCGCGTCCCGCGCGCGCTGTGCCTGCTTGATCCTCGGCAGGGCCCCCAACACAAGCGCTCCGCCCGTAGCGGCCACGGCCCCTCCCCAATAGCTACTTGCCCAATAGCTGAAGGTTCCAAGGCGGATTACAGCCAGGAAACCGCCCAGCAAGGCCCATCCCGGCGGCAGCCAGCCTTGCAGCATCCAGCAAATGGCAGCGCACATGAGTCCCAGGCTTAGCCATACGCCCCAGAACGGGTCTCCCATGACGCGTTGGCCCAGCGCCATGATCAGGCCTTGAGCAGGGTAAAACTTCGCGGTGTAAGTCGGCTGCCAGAGGATATGAAAGGTCTCGAAATGGACCCACATCGGGTGAGTTGGATTGGTCACCCTCCCGCGGGCAAAAGTATCCGCAAGCAGGAGGTAACCGAACTCATCGTGCACGGCAGGTTTGGGAATGGGCAGGATCGGAAGCAAGGCGGCGCGGACGGCGAGGGCCCCAAGCCCCACAACCAGCAAGGCGAGCCACCGCTTGTGCGCGAAGCGGTTTAGCAGTTGCTCCGCGCGCTCGAACCAACTCGCGCCCAGGCTGGGACAGGCGTACGCAGCCGCAATGGACAGCGCTGCCAGACCGAATTCAATCCAGATAAACATGCCGCGTGCTCGACAGCGGAAATCCGAAAATCGAAAAGCGAAAGCCCACAGCACTCGCCTATCAAATCATGGCAATGCGCCATAGGAAGGGTGCCGGACTCGCAGTTCCTGGGGCCTAAAAGACGCGCAGAGAGCGGCGACGACGTAGAATAGCGCGGCGATCAGCAGTAGTGCTTTCATCCCTACTACAAAAGAGATGTTCTGCGCCAGGCCGCCGGCCACGGCGCCAATGATATTAGCGCCAAAGGCATCCGACTTTCGCTCGGCCAGCGCAAAGACCGTCGTGAAAATAACGCCTGCGAAAAAGACGCAGACGCCATAGGCTGCGCTGACCAGCATGCCCACAGTCCGGGCGCCCAGGGGCAGGCGTTCCCAGGGGACGAGGTAGTTAACGAGCAAACTTATCAGTAAGAGGACGTAGTACGGCGTCAGCCCTTTCGGCCGAACGTAGGCTACGAACAAGTTGGCCAGTACGAGCATCAGGAGAACCGCGGTGAGGGCGACACAATTCACCAGCCACGTCGTGCCAAAATAAAGCGCGAGTCTGCTGACCAACTGGGTTTCCAGAAGCAGAAAGCCTGCCCCCAGGAAGAAGAAAATCCAGGTCGCGGGTTGCCGGGGAGCAAACGACCCCCGTACCAGCGCCAGGCTCATGGCCAGGAGAATCAGCGAAACCACGAGATAGGTCCGCGGGATCGAATGAGTACGGTGGTAAAAGTAAGGCCAGTCGTCCGTAGTTGGACTGGGAGGGTTTTCAACCCTCAAGGGATAACCTGGAGGGTTTTCGGTTAACAGCCGAGCTATGTTCGGCTGCGACACACGCGTCCATAAGCCCGCGTCGTTCGAAGTCACAAGCACCGTGGCGAACAGCAGGGGTCCGAGTTGCGGGACGTCCAGCACGACCGGCGGCCGGCCGAAGACCTCGTCAAGCATCTTGTAGAGACGCTGGCCCATCCACTCCCATGGCGTCCGTACCCCAAATTTAACAACCAGGACACCTCCCGGGCTCAGTAGCCGCCTCGCCTCCCGGAAAGACTCCTCGGTGTACACATAATTGTCAATACGCATGTTGCTGAACTCGGAGAACTCCGTGTGCGAATCCAAGAGCCCAAACAAGACAACGTCGTATTTTTGGCTCGCCTGACGCAAGAAAGCGCGCGCGTCGTTTTGAATCTTGTGAACCCTCGGCGAAGCATAAGGCTGTTCGGGGTGTAGTTTCTCGCCCAGTGAATAGATCAATGGATCGATTTCGACCGTAGTCACTTCTCCAGCCCCATTGCGCAGCGCTGCTGCCGCATCATTTCCCGCCCCGGCGCCGACAATCAAGACGTGGTCGCGGCGCAGAGCGAAGCGAAAGGGAAGGTCGTACGAACTATGGTCAGGGTACATCCCTGCGTACTCACTGTGCCGGCGCTCGAATCCCGGAGTCAGGTTGGCAATGGACATGTAACCGGTGTTGTTCACATGGATCTCGTACTCGTGTTCGCCCTTGTCTAGCACGTCAATTTTCTGGTAGGGAGACCAGTGGGTCTGCGTTTCAGTCCTCCGCAACTGGAAAAGGGCTGAGCAGAGGCCGAGGAGCAGCAACCCAATAACCATGAGCCTCGCGGAGCGGGCGCCCAGCAGCAGCAAAAGGACGAATAGCAGCAGAAACCAGTAGCCTGGAGGCATCCACAGGAAGGCCAATCCCGCGTAAGCCCAGATGCCGATGACGCTGCCCACGAGGTTTACCGAATACGCGCTGATCGGATCATCGGCTTCATCCAGGCAGGAGCCTACCCATTGCCCCAGCGGGATCATGACCACCACCAACAAGAATAAAAGGCCGGCAAGCACTAAGATCGATGACCAACCCAAGAGGAGCCATGTTTCGGCCCCGTTCAGACTGGGGTCAGCGGAGCGCGCACCCCACAGCGTTGCGTCGGGTGAAAGTGAGAGCAAGTTGGTGAGCCTGTCCAACAAACCTCTCCAGGGCCCGGACCAGATCTGGAATTGAACCAGACAGACAAGAACCGTCGTGGCAATGAGGCTGGGGAGAATGCTTTTTCGACGCTTGGCCCAATAACAGCCTAAACCGAAGCCGAGGAAACAGGCGATGAGCGCAAGATTTTGGAAGTAAGCGAATACGCGTACCTCCGTGCCAATCCATCGGATCATCATTACTTCGGTATAAAGGCCGGCGAAACTGGCCAGGAACAAGATCACATTCGGACGCCAGTTCCTCTTCTCTTCCGAAGGAGCTAATAAAGCGTCGAGCCGCCTTGCTAAAACCTTGAATCCAGCCCGATCACGATAAGCCTTTAACAGAACCAGAGTGACGGATGCATTTAATACCAGGATCTCCAAGTCAAGGGCGAGTCGTTCCATTGAGATTAGCCTTCCCGCATCAGGTTTGCCGGAGAACCGACCCCGGCCCATCACAGCAGTTTTCCAATTTCAGCGATCGCTCCCCGCGCTTTGAATCAGCGGTTCGAATAGGGCAATACACACGGAGGAGTTTCGTCTGGCTCCACGAGCCAAACATGACGGTTCGGGAAATAGTCTAATAGTTCCTTATTCTCAGCCGGACCCATGTCACGCGCCCAGATGACTTTCGCCGCGTCGATATTGGCTTGGTTGTAGACCCACTCGTGAAGGTCGTAGGGGTGGTGAGGACCGTAGCGGACAATAGCAAGTTGGAGCCCCGGGCGCCGCTCGAGATCCGCAAGCACTGCTACGCGTTCGGGGAGGATTGGGCCCAGGGAGCACCAGCTTGGCATCGCGGCCGGGGCGAGCCACCGGCGAGGCTCAGGCAATCCCAGCGGCTTGGCCCCCACCCTCAGCACCAGCATCATTAAACAGATTAGGGGGATGGCTCGAGTTACGAACATACCACTTGGCTTGGCTTGCCATGGTTGGGATCGAAGGCGGCGCATTGCCTGCAAGACCAAGGCCAGTATTGCACATGTAATCGGGGCGGCGTAATGCGGTAAGAAGTATATGGGCAGCATCGACCCAGCCACGGCCGCCCCGCAGACCAGCAAAAGGAAACGAGTATTCGGGCTTACATCCTTCCACGAAAAACCATAAGGCGCCGTTGCCACCGACATGAGGAGAGGCAGCACTAGGGCGGGACCGAGATAAAAGAACCCCAAGCTGATCAGCAGGTTTGCCTTCATTGCTGCGAAGCCGGCGATCGACCGCGCCCGCCTGTATTGAGCAATCGCCCCACCGACGTAGTAGTCGCGGAAAACTCCATGACGATACGCGGGCACAGGTTTCAACGATTCCCAAGGGAAATTGGGCGCCGGATTGTAGGTACGATCATGGATAAGATAGGGCGTGTTCCAAGGGCTCCCGGTGGTGCGCCAGAAATAGTACCCCATGGCACAAACTGTCAAGACCAGCATTAGAAGAAGGGGCGCCACGACACGTTTCCACCGCCCCCTAATCCTTTCCTCACAGAGGACGGGATTAGGGGGCGGTGCGGCCGCCAGCACCAACGAACGCCGCTTCTGTCCGAGCATCCACACAGCGAGCGCGCCCGCCACCGGCACGCCGAGGAACAATCCCTCGTAAGGACGGCTGCCGGCCACAATGGCAAACCCCAAGCCCATCAGCAGCGCATCCTGTAAGCGTTGCGACCGTTTGATGCGTGGCAGGGCACCTAACACCAGCGCTCCGCCCGTTGCCGCAACGGCGCCCCCCCAATAGCTATTGGCCCAATAGCTGTACGTTCCAAGTCGAATCACAGCCAGACACCCGCCGAGCAGAGCCCAGCCAGGCGGCAGCCAGCCTTGCAGCATCCAGCAGATCGCCGCGCACATCAGTCCCAGACTCAGCCACACCCCCCAGAAGGGATGCCCCATAACCACTTGGCCCAAGGCCAAAATGAGGCCCTGGGCGGGATAATGCTTGCTCGTATAGGTTGGCACCCACACGACGTCGAAACTCTCGAAATGGACCCACATCGGGTGAGTGGGATTGGTTACTCTTCCATGCGCGAAAGTGTCGGCTAAGAGAAGGTAGCCAAACTCATCGTTGCCGGCGGGCTCGGGAATGGGAAGGACGGGCAGCAAAGCCCCGCGCACCGCCAGCGCCGCAAGCCCTGTCATTAGCACGGCCAGGCCCTGTCTCTGGGCCAGCCGCTTGAGTAGTTGCTCGGCGCGCTGGAACCACCTCGCACCCAATTCGGGACAGGCGTACGCAAGCGCGATTGCCACCGCCGACAACCCAAACTCAATCCAGAAGAACATGGCACGGAAACCGAAAATCGAAACTCGAAATTCGAAACTCGAAATTCGAAACTCAAGACCTGCGAATCGAAATTCCACAGTGCGAAACCGGAGGCTCGAAGTTTTTCTTCACACCTTCAGGTTGCACCGTGACGATTTTCGAGTTTCGTTTTTCGATTCATGGCGAAGCGCTATACGGCACGACCCTCGGGGGTGTCTCATCGGCCTCCACCAGCCAGGCATGGCGGTCCCGGAAATAGTCAATCAGTTCTTTATTGCGGGCGGGACCCATATCGCGCGCCCAGATGACATTCGCCCGGTCAATATCGGCTTCGTTATAGACCCATTCGTGGAAAGCTATTTCGTGATGAGGGCCGTACTGAACAATGGCGAGTTGGCGTCCAGGGAGTTCCCGCAGGCGGGCAAGCGTCGCCGCGCGTTCCGGATTGCTGGGGGTGAGGGCGCACCAAAGGGGGACACCTCCGCCGAGCCATGGGCGAGGCTCAGGCAAATGCAACGGCTTCGCGCCAACTCGTAGGGCGAGCATAACCAAGCAGATCAAGGGGACGGCTCGCGTGATGAACCGGCATGGCTGCTGGTGGCGGCCACCGAGAGATCGCAATCGGCGCATGGCCTCTAGCACGACAGCCAGCACCGCACAAGCGATGGGTGCGACGTAATGCGGCATAAAAACTGTAGGAAGCATTGACCCCACAATGACCGTCCCGCAGACCAGCAAAAGGAAACCTGTTTTCCAGTCCACATCCTTCAGGGAAGTTCCATAAGGAACGGTCGCCAAGGCCATCAAAAGCGGCAGCGCCAACACGGGGCCGACATAAAAAATCCCCAAGACCATGGGCACGTTAACGATCTCGCCGACCACGCCACCGGCGGTTCGGGCCATTCGGTAGCGAGCGACCAGCCCGTCCACGAAGTATCCCCGAAAGATCTGGTGATGATAAGCGGGAATGGGTTTCAAAGGCTGCCAGGGGAAGTACGGCGCCGGATTGTACGTGCTTGCATCTACGAGATAAGGAGGCACCCACGGGCTGCCCGTCGTACGCCAGCAATAGTAGGCCATGGCGCTCCCTGTCAACACCATCATCACAAAGAGCGGCGCCGCAACATGCTTCCACCACCGGTCACTCTCCTTCGCGCCGGGGCATGGATGGCGTCTCGACTCGAACATCCAAAGCGCGAGGGCGCCTGCCACCGGCATCGCGAAGAACAGTCCTTCATAGGGACGGCTGTTGGCGACGATCGCAAAACCGAGCCCCATCAGCAGCGCGTCTCGCACCCGTTGCGACTGCTTGATCCGTGGCAAGGCGCCCAGCACGAGGGCGCCACCCGTAGCGGCCACCGCGCCACCCCAATAGCTATTCGCCCAATAACTGAAGGTTCCGAGGCGGATTACAGCCAGGAACCCGCCCAGCAAGGCCCATCCCGGCGGCAGCCAGCCCTGCAGCATCCAGCAAATGGCAGCGCACAGGAGTCCCACGCTTAGCCATACACCCCAGAACGGGTGCCCCATCACGCGTTGCCCCAGTGCCATAATCAAGCCCTGGGCAGGATAGAACTTCGCAGTGTACGTCGGCTGCCAGATAATGTGGAAACTCTCGAAATGGACCCACATCGGGTGAGTGGGATTGGTAACACGGCCATGGGCGAAAGTGTCTGAAAGCAGGAGGTAGCCGAACTCGTCGTAGCCATCGGGTTGGGGGACGGGCAGGATGGGAAGCAGTGCGGCGCGCGCGGCCAGCGCCGTAAGCCCCACAACGAGCACAGATAACCCCCGCTTCTGAGCCAGACGATTCAGCAGTTGCTCCGCACGCTGGAACCAACTCGCACCCAATTCGGGACACGCGTACGCAAGCACGACCGCCAGCGCCGACAGCCCTAGCTCAATCCAGAAGAACATGGCACAGACACCGAAATTCGAAAATCGAAATTCGAAAATCGAAACTCAAGACGTGCGAATCAAAATTCGAATATGCAAAACCGGGGATGCGGCGGTTCTCCTCATACTCTCAGGTTGCATCGTAACGATTTTCGAATTTCGAGTTTCGAGTTTCGATTTTCGAAACAGAAGTTTCGATTCTCGAACGTGCTTCATTGCCCTCCTCATGGTAGTCAGGTTCTGTGTTGATGGCCCAAATGTCGTAGTTGGCTCCCATGAGATTGCGCGCCGCGCACAAGGCGGTCACCATGGAATGATCCTGGTTATTGTACTTATGAAGCCCGTTCCGGCCGACGAGCTGCAAATTCGAAAGATCGCTCTCGATGTAACCGCGAATTCGCTTGAGTTGCTCGTTCCAGCCGGAGTCGTACATGGGGTAAGCCTTGGGCATCCGTACCACCGTGCCATCTTGGATATCGCTTGGCTCCACCAGGCCAAGTTGCACGATCTCCCGCCGGGCGAGCGCGAGCAATTCCTCATCCGGGCTGGACCACAGCCTGTCATTCTCGAAAACAAAATACTCCATCCCCAGGCACGTCTTTGTCGCGTCGGGCACCATGGCCGGCGACCAGTTCTTGAAATTCTGAATACGGCCGACCTTAACGCCGGGTTCGTGAATATAGATCCAGTTGTCGGGGACGACCTCCTTGCGGTTGATAATCAGGCTGACAATGAGAAAATCCCGGTAGCGGAGGTTATTCGCTGCCCGGACGATTTCTTCCGGCGCGGGCGGGTCGAGTGCGTTCACCATATCCCGAATCGGCATCGAGCTGATGTAATCTGTTCCAGCAAAGCTCTCTTCGCCGTTCGCGCCGTGTGTAATCACCTTCGTCACCACAGCCCCGCTATGGCAGATACGAACTACGCGCCGTTCCGTCAGGACGGAACTGCGCGTCCCGGCCAAGCGTTGGGTTAGTGTGTCCCACATTTGACCTGGGCCAAGTTCCGGGTAGTGGAACTGGCTCACCAGGGTTTTTGCCGTGGGGGTCTTCTTGGGCCGGAGAGCGCTGCGAACCACCGTCCGCACAGACAGCCCTCGAACTCGCTGAGCGGCCCACTCGGCGGAAATCGATGTGCATGGCAGGCCCCAGACTTTCTCCGTGTAAGTCTTGAAGAAGATCTCGTAGAGGCGCCGGCCGAAACGGTTGCTTACCCACTGTTCCAGGTTTTCCTCCTGCGGGATGGGAAACAGGTACGAACGCAGGTAGCTGACCATGATTCGGAAGCTCTCGATCAACCCCAGCCCGAAGAGCGCGTTCTTCACTTCCAAGGGATAAGCGAAGAATTTCTTGCGGTAGTAGATGCGTGAGAGGCGGGGGCGCAATAAGAACTTCTCACCCAGGATTTCTTTCCAAATCGCGTTGATCTCGTCCCATTTGGTGAAGAAACGGTGGCCCCCAATGTCAAACAAATAGCCCTTGTAGTTGACGGTGCGCGCGATGCCCCCAACCGCCGCGTCAGCCTCAAGCACCCGCGCGGGAACTCCATGCTTGGACAGTTCGTAGGCTGCCGTTAGCCCGGCGGGGCCTGCGCCAATGATGACCACGGATTTTTCCTTGCTGGAGTTCCTCACGACTTGCCGCCAAGTGGATTGGACACCCGGTGTGTTTCACCTCCGGTTGCCGAATCCACCTTATCAGAATTGCCCGTTGAAAGTGAGGAAAAATCAAATCCAGCGGGGCCTCGGGGGGCAGCCCTTGTGCTGGTACTTAGTTCCTTTTAGGGAGATAAGTGCGGATGTTTCGCTTAGCATCACAGTCCGGGTTTTCTCACATTCAGAGCGACTCCGTGTTCTCTGTTTTGCAGCTCTGAAGGTACCGAGGACCCGAAAAAGAGAGCGACCACAAAGGAGGATAAGGCCTTGGGGTTGAGTGACATAAAGTCATGTGGAGGCGGAGGTTCGTCGCCCAGAATAGTAACCTTTTGGTCCAAAGCGTCCTTGTCGTCTGTCCACAATTGGTGACACTCTAAGCCCGGAGCGAACCCGATGCTGCTCTTCCCGCATCCCGTTTCCGCGCAAATGATAATAATCGTCGTGCCGGGAGTTGAAAAAACGCCAGCAAGCAGTTTGGCACTTCATGTGCTCAGAACCAAATTGAAGGTTGAGCCATATCGCGGCACCAACTTTTCCAAACAAAAATGGAGGGGAATAACCGAATGAAGAATCTACTTACCAGGTTGTGGAAGGAAGAGGAAGGCCAGGATTTGACGGAATACGGCCTGCTCTTGTTGTTCATTGCATTGGTTTCCATCGCCGTCGTTCAGGGCTTGGGATCCGTTGTAAAGAACGTCTTCAGCAACGCGTCAGCCAGCTTGTCGTAATGCGCGACGCGAGTGCTTTGTGGGCTCGCGCGGGGGTGTGAGTCCCTGGCCGCGCTGACGGATTGTTCCCGCTCAACGGCCAGGGAGAACTCCTGCGGAGTTCACACGCGGAAACAAAGGTGCGCGAACGAGGCACGCGCACCTGTAGTGATTGGTGATTGTGCTCCCTCTGGGTTGTGCAGATCGTGGGCACCCTTACCTGGTGGGGATCACAAACCATCAATGGAGATGTCGTGGCAGGAGGAGGCTACGGCGCTGCAGGAGGAAGTAGTGCGGTTGCCGTGGTAAGCAGGGCGCTTTCGAGGGGCACGTGGGATGTCTGTCCACTAAACAGCACCCACGTTGCCGGAGCTTGAAGTGTATGCAGAGGCTCCTTATTGCGCAATTCAGTTAGAGTGCAAACTATCGTCTTTCGGGAGGGGGAGACATGAAAAAACAACTTTTGCGGTTGTGGAGTGAAGAAGAAGGTCAAGATCTGACGGAATATGGTTTACTCTTGTTGTTTATTGCGATGGTTTCCATCGCTGTGGTTCAAGGCCTGGGTTCGATTATTTCGAACGTCTTCAGCAACGCGTCGTCCAGCATATCGTAACAGTCTGAACCTTGGCTTGCTTGTCCCGTCCTCATCACCCCTGGCCGCGAGGCGGGTCTTTTCCCTTGAGTGGCTGTCGAATATGGCGCCTTGAACGCATAGCATAGGGCGCCGGATGGAGCGGTGGCGCACACTTCCGCAGAAAAGCTGAAGCAGGTCGTGACGCCGGTTGGGGGGATGGCTCCATTTTCGCCAACGCTTCGAGGGGTTTTTTGGTGGTCAGCGTTCCTGGAAGGAGTTTGACGGGAGCGTGACTTTGTGTCTTGAGAGATATTTGAAGTTACGTTAGCATTTCCTCAAACACGACGGAAGATCGCACGGCCCGGTTTCGTATCTCGCCCGGACGAGACTGAATCCCCACAGGTTAACCAAGAGTGAAGATGCATAGTGCCGCCTGGAACCTTTCTTTCACAGTTTTGCTCACGAGCATGGCTTTATTGCTAGCCCTGTCGGCGGGATGGCTGGACTGGCGATCGCGCCGCATCCCCAACTGGCTCACGGTTCCTGCCCTGGGTGGGGGCCTCCTGGCTAACACCGTGGCTTGGGGGTGGCTGGGGACCAAGGCAGCGCTGGAGGGGGCGGGGCTGGGGCTCGCCCTGTTGTTACCTTTTGTGCTGTTGCGCGGACTGGGTGCAGGTGATTGGAAGCTGATGGGGGCGCTGGGAGCGTGGGTCGGGCCAAGCCGCCTTGTGGTGGTGCTCCTGGGGACGGTACTTATAGCGGGCACAATGGCCATATTTCAAATGGTTCGTTACGGGCGAGTAAGGGAAACCCTCAAACACATGGTCGTTCTCTTCGGAATACTGGCCACGTTCGGCGTATGGGGACAGCGCCATAACCTCACAATCGACAATCCGGCGCTGATGAAGCTGCCTTTTGGTGTGGCCGCGGCGGTTTCCACGGTTCTATTCTTTGGCACGCTATCTGCTCTCACGATTGTTCACTCGTTGAGGTAAAGCTGCGAACCTCAAGATCGGAGGTTCGCCCTAACTGACCGGAAAAAGGAAATTAGAGACCACCGTCATAAGGTGAATGATGGACCAGAAACGATTGGTTGTTGGATTATTAGTGGCCCTGGTCTTTGGATTAGTGGCCGCGCGCTACGTCTATATTCAGCTTCGCAACGCGAGAATGGCTGCAGGCAAGGTATCCGTTGTGACCGGCCGCATAGTCGTGGCGGCAAAGCCTATCTTGCTGGGCGAGCGTTTGAACCCCTCGAACTTGCGCGAGATTCCCTGGCCTGAGGCGTCGAGGCCCACGGGGTCGTTTGGACGCGTCGAAGATTGCATGGATCGCGCTTTGATCACGCCGGTGGTGGAAAACGAACTCATCCTTGAGGACAAATTGGCCCCCAAGGAAGCTGGGGGAGGCCTTTCGGTGGCAATACCCCAGGGCACTCGGGCCATTTCCGTGCGCGTGGATGACGTGGTCGCAGTAGCCGGCTTCGTCGTGCCGGGCACCATGGTGGATGTACTCGTGACTGGCAACACGACGGGCGGCGATAGCGTCACACGCACCATTCTCCAAGACCTGCGGGTGCTGGCGGTCGGGCAGAAGTCGGAAGCCGACCGGGAAGGCAAGCCGCAAACTTACACGGTGGTGACGTTGCTGGTGAACCCCGAAGAGGCGGAAAAGGTGACGATGGCGAGCACCGAGGGGAAGATCCACCTGGCATTGCGCAACACCATAGACACCAAGGAAGTTAATCCTCCTGTGGTGAGCCGCACCAGTCTTTTCGCAGGTGCGCCACCCCCTAAGCCCGAGGCGGCGACACACAAGGTCCGCCGCGACGCTGCACCTCCGGCACCAAAGCCTCCGGAGCCCTACGTAATTGACGTAATTCGCGGTGATAAGAAAGAGACCCAGAGCTTTGCAGGTCAACAGGTTCATCAATAGGCGGCGGCACACATGAGAAGCGTGAAGACCAGCAAGGGACATTACGGATTATTCTTAGGCATTGCTTTGCCGATGATCTTGACAGGCGCGGTATTGTGGGCGCGACAAGCTCCGCAGACCCCGCCGGCACAGGCGCCACAGTCGCCCGGCGAAGCTGAGACTCTGCACGTGTTGGTGGGACGGTCGCTGGTGATAACCTCGCCGGCGCGCATCAAGCGCATCTCGGTCGCGGACCCCACCATTGTCGATGCCGTGGCGGTGAGTCCCAACCAGATTCTGCTTAACGGCAAGGCGCCGGGGGCAGTCTCTCTGGTGTTGTGGGATGAGACCGGACAGAGCCAGGAATTCGATATCAACGTCGACATCGACATTCGCGGCTTGGCCGATCAATTCCGAGAAGCCTTCCCGGACCAGGCCGTGAAATTGGAAGTTCAGAAGGACGTCGTGGTGCTCTCGGGACCAGTGTCTTCGAAGGCGATCGCGGACAAGATGCTCGAGATGGCCAAAGTGGCGTCGGCCAAAACGGTGAGCCTGCTTGATGTTCCGCCTCCGGTTAAGCCTGGCGAGGTCCTGCTTCAGGTAAAGTTCGCGGAAGTGGACCGTGCCGCGCTGAGCCAACTCGGGGCCAACCTTTTGTTGCCGCAGGGGAAGACGCTAGGCTCCGTTGGCACGCAGCAGTTCGGCCCGGCGACGTTCAGTGGCGGCATCTTGCCCACGCCCGGGGCCGGCACCGCGGTTTCCACCTCTTCCGGCGCCACGACATTCACCTCGGCAGGCTTTCAGTTGAGCAATCTGCTCAACATCTTCCTCTACAACCCACAACTAAACTTGGCTGCCGCAATCGAAGCGCTGCAACAGAGGAACCTGCTCGAGATCCTGGCGGAGCCCAACCTCCTGACAGAGAGCGGCAAGGAAGCGAGCTTTATCTCGGGCGGCGAATTCCCGTTCCCGGTTGTGCAAGGGGGCGGCGCCGGGACTCTGCCCACTGTCACCATTCAGTTCAGGGAGTTCGGCGTGCGGCTTTATTTCACACCCATCCTGACGCCGGAAGGCACTATTCACCTCAAGGTGCGGCCGGAAGTGAGCTCGCTCGATTATTCCAATGCGCTTACCTTATCCGGCTTCACGATTCCGGCCCTCTCCACACGCAGGGTAGAATCCGAAATGGAACTGAGAGATGGGCAGAGTTTTGCCATCGCCGGGTTGGTGGACAATCGGGTGACGGAGATCGCGGACAAGATCCCAGGGCTGGGTGACATTCCCATACTGGGCAAATTCTTCCAGAGCCGCTCGCTCTCGAAGTCGCGCACCGAGTTGCTCGTCCTGGTGACGCCACGGATCGTCAAGCCGTTGCAGTCCAACCAGGTGCCGGCGCCTCCTTATTTCCCACTTCCGTTCATGGCGCCGATGACGGGGGAGAAACCCGCGTCGCCGACCAGCGGCCAGGTGACGCCGCGGAAGTAACGCGCGTTGCGAAGGTTGGAAGCTCTTTTGAGGTCAATGGGATGTTGACAGCATCGGTCGCCAGCATCGTACCCAAGAATGGAAGTTACTTGCGTGCGTGCCTGGAACAAACAGGGTTGGTGAAGTCAATCGCCGAATGGGGGATCGACCCCGCGAAGCATCCGGCGCCGGGAGAAGCGGTGCCCGACGTGGTGATTATCGACCTCACACGTGAAATGGAGCCCTGTTTCGATTTCTCGGCTCACTTGCGTAAGCTGCGTCCGTCGGTGTGCCTGGTGGGTTATTCTCCCGTGCAGAATCCCAGCCCCGGCTTGCTGATTCAAGCCATGCGCAGCGGCATGCAGGAGTTCCTGAGCCATCCCATTGAGGCGAGTTGGCTGCGCGAAATCCTGCAACGCTATATCCAGCAACGCGGTCCGGAAGCGGTGCCGGAGGTGGTCGAGAAAGCGATCGTAGTCTTGGGCGGCAAGGGCGGGGTCGGAACGACTACCGTCGCGGTGAATCTGGCCGTTCAGCTTGCGGCCATTGCCGGGAAGCGCGCGGTTTTGATGGACCTTGCCCGACCTCTGGGTCTCGTGTCGCTTTTGCTGGATCTGCAACCACGTTTCTCAATTCGCGCTGCCATCGAAAACTTGGAACGCCTGGACAGCTATCTCCTCGCCGGTCTTCTAACACGTCACAAGACCGGCCTGGAAGTTCTGGGGGGGGTCACGGATCCTGACGAGTGGCAGCATATTCCCGTTCCCGCACTGCCCAGGGTAGTCAATGTGGCCCAAAACTGTTGCGACTTCCTGGTCGTCGACATGGGCACGGTCTACTCCTCCGAGTGGAGCCCCATGTTACATCTGGCACGCACGGTGCTGGTGGTGACGCAGGCTGACGTTCCCGGCCTTTGGGCGCTGGAACGGCACCTGTCCGCGTTGGCGTCTTACGGTCTCGATCCGGCGCGCATTCAGATCATCATCAATCGCTTTCACAAGGCGGATGACGAAGCGCTGAAGGCTTTCGAGAAAAAGGCCAAGCGGTCGATTTTTTCGCGCATTCCCAACGACTTCCGTCGCGTCAGCATGGCTGTAAATCTGGGCGCGCCCTTGTCGTGGGACACCAATGATCCTCTGGTTTCAAAATTCCGCCAAATGGCGTCTCAGTTGGTTGGCGTCACTCTCCAGGAAGAGACGAAACGCGGTTCGATTTTCAACTTTCTTAGTTCCATTTCGGCGAGGTGAATGAGCTGTGGCATCAACATTTGGGGTAAAGTCGGATTTCAACACCGTCAAACTTGCCATCCACCGCAAGCTGATCCAGCGCATGGACATGGATCACGTGGTGCAACTTGGCCGCGAGGGAGTGCGGAAGGAAGTCACCGAGATCGTCGAGAAACTGGCCGCCGAAGACAATACCCCCATGACTTTCCAGGAGAGGGAGCGACTCTCCCTGGAAGTGCTCGACGAAGTCTTTGGCTTGGGGCCCCTCGAGCCCTTACTGCATGACCACACCATCTCGGACATTCTGGTGAACACTTTCAACAGCGTCTATATCGAGCGTAACGGACTTCTCGAGAAGACGACCGTTCAGTTTCGCGACGACGCCCACCTGATGTCCATTATCGACCGGATTATTTCTGCGGTGGGACGGCGCGTGGACGAATCGTCGCCGATGGTCGACGCCCGCCTCCAGGATGGCTCCCGCGTCAACGCGATCATTCCTCCGCTTGCCATCGACGGGCCTATCCTCTCCATCCGCCGTTTCGGGAGAGACCCTCTGACCGCCGACGAGCTTCTGCAAAACCGCACCTTAACCGCTCCCATGCTGGAGCTTATGCGTGGCTGCGTGTACGGCCGGATGAACATATTGATTTCGGGTGGCACGGGCGCAGGCAAAACCACCTTGCTGAATGTCCTCTCGTCGTTCATCTCGAACCGCGAGCGCATCGTTACCATCGAGGACGCGGCCGAATTGCAATTACACCAGGAGCACGTCGTGCGGCTGGAGACGCGGCCTCCCAACGTGGAAGGCAAAGGGGCCGTCCGGCAGCGTCAGTTGGTGATCAACTCTTTGCGTATGCGCCCCGACCGGATCGTGGTCGGCGAGGTGCGCGGCGACGAAGCTTTGGACATGCTCCAGGCCATGAATACAGGCCACGACGGCTCGCTGACGACCATCCACGCGAACACGCCGCGCGATGCCCTGACTCGACTGGAAACCATGGTGGCGATGGCCAACCTGAACATTCCCGAGAACGCCATCCGTCGCCAGGTGGCTTCGGCTTTGGACTTGATTATCCAGGTGTCGCGCATGAGTGACGGCACGCGCAAACTGATCAACATCTCGGAAGTCGTGGGCATGGAAGGTGACGTTGTCACCATGCAGGACATCTTCGAGTTTAGAAAGACGGGCATTGGAGAGAAGGGTGAGGTGTTGGGAGAGTTCTTGCCCTCCGGTATCCGTCCCAGGTTGTCGGAACGCTTGCTTGCCGCAGGAATCCGTTTGCCGGCGGGAATATTCGAACGTCCCGGTTATTGAGGGACCCATCATGGAAATAACGTTAGCACTTTTGACTTTTGGAATTGTCGCCGTGGTCCTGCTTTTGGGCTTTGGGTTGGCGGGCGGGGGGCAGAAGAACGTAATTCCACGCCGCCTGGAAGCTATCGAGAAGGGGGTCAGCCGGTCCGGTTCGGGCGGTCCTCAATTGAAGCTGCTTCGCGACGAGGTCATGAGCAGTGTTCCGAGGCTGAATCGCCTGCTCCTCCGAGCGTCCTGGGCGGCGCGGTTGCGCAAGTTTACGGCACAGGCCGGATTGGACCTCCTGCCTGGCAGGTTCCTCTTGTTGACCGCGATTTTGGGCCTGGGCCCGTACATTATCCTTCCGTACTTTTATCCCAACCCGATTCTCTCCATCACCGCGGGCGTGGTGGGCGCTTTACTTCCGTTTCTCTTTGTCTCGTACAAACGCGCAGCTCGCATGAGGAATTTTGAGAGGAATTTTCCCGAGGCGGTCGACCTGCTAGGCCGCGCTGTCCGGGCCGGGCATGCGTTTACGACCGGCTTGGAGATGGTCGCGACGGAGTTGCCCGAACCTGTGGCGGGAGAGTTCAAGCTCGTCTTCGACGAACAGAGCTTTGGACTGCCTTTGAGAGATGCCTTGACGAACTTCGCTGAGCGTGTGCCGATTGTGGACGTTCGGTTCTTCGTCACAGCGCTGCTGATTCACAAAGAGACGGGGGGCAATCTCGCGGCGATCCTGGATGACCTGGCAAGCGTAATCCGAGACCGCTTCCGGCTACTGCGTGATGTCAAGACGCGAACTGCCCAGGGGCGATTAACGGCAGGCATCCTCATGGCATTGCCTCCGGCGTTCGTTGTGCTGATGCGGACGGTCAATCCCGATTATGTGACGCCGCTCTTTACCGACGTGCTGGGTCGCTACATGCTCGGGGGGGCTGTACTCCTGCAAATCGTTGGCTCGATCGTGCTCTGGAAGATCGTGAATATCAAAGTGTAAGGGCGGGGAAGGCAAGAAAATGATCTGGGCGACATGTGGTGTGGCGTTTGTGGCGGTGGCGCTGATTGTGCTGGCGGTGGCCTATGGTTTTTCCGGGGCAACCCTGCCCGCGGCCGAGCGTCTGACGCGCCTCTGGCAGCCTCCTTCCGCAGACAAACGGCTGGGATTCCGGGATAAGCAGAAGCAGAAGGTCCAGCAAATGCTCGGCGACGTGGGCAGGTTGATGCCCGCTTCCAGCAAGCGTTCGCCGCACACTCAACGCATGATGGCGCGGGCGGGCTATCGCCGTCCGGAATCGGTGATGGCCATGCAGGGCGTGAAGGTGCTTCTGCCCGTGGGCCTTGTGGCCTTGGTTTATTTCACCGGGCTGTACCATCAATCCCCGATCTTCGTCCTCGCCTTGGCAGCCGTTGGGGGATACCTGCTTCCCGAGTTCTGGCTGACTGCGCGCGTGCGCAACCGGCAACAACAACTCCGCTTATCGTTGCCGGATTGTCTCGATCTGCTGGTGGTGTGCGTCGAGGCCGGCCTGGCTTTGGACCAGGCCTTCATGCGCGTGACCCAGGAACTGCGAATTGTGCATCGGGAGCTCTGTGAGGAACTTGATCTGGTTAACGCCGAGATGCGCATTGGAAGGTCTCGAATCGACGCTTTGCGCGAACTGGGCGACCGGACGGGTGTGGAAGATATCAAGTCGCTGGTGGCGATGCTGGTTCAGACGGATCGTTTCGGCACGAGCATTGCTCAGTCGCTCCGCGTGCACTCCGACGAGCTGCGCACCAAGCGGCGCCAGCGCGCCGAAGAAATGGCCGCTAAGGCGACCGTGAAGATGATTCCCCCGCTGGTGTTCTTCGTATTTCCGGCGTTGTTCGTGGTGATTCTCGGTCCGGCTGTCATCAGCTTGTATCGGCATTTTATGTGATCTCGAAGGTAAGAGCCGGCGATCGCGGCCGGAAGCAAGATGAAAGCGCGAAATCAAACTCTAAAAGGGAGTAACAAATGTTGGACGTATCCACGATTCGAATTATCGCCGGCGTCGCTGCCGTCGTTGTGTTGTTTCTGATTATCTGGAGGCGTCGGAAGAAGGCGTCTGAATAGTCACGACGAGTGACTTCCCGATGAAAGGCGCAGCTCCTGAATGTGAGCCCGGCGACAGGCCAGCATGGCGACTCAAAAACCAAACCGCTTCTATGTTTACAACACGACACGCGAAACTTTCGTCGCCACAGAGGCCAAGTTGGCAGACGGGTATTTCAGCCGGCTCGTGGGCTTGTTAGGAAAGACCCGCCGCTGGGCGCGCCCGGGCCAGGGATTATGGATTGTGCCCTCGCACGGTGTGCACACGATCGGAATGTTGTTCGCTATCGATCTGGTCTTTCTCGACCGTGACGGGCGGGTAGTTTTCACTGAGGAGTATGTGCGTCCCTTCCGCATCTCGAGGGTGACTCTCAAGGCCCAGAGCGTGCTCGAGCTTCCCCCTTACACCGTCTTCCGAAGTGGGACCCAGGTTGGCGACCGGTTGGAGATCGGGCAAGTGGACGGGCGGCCGGGCGTCACGATGGATGACCGGGCGCCTGCGCGGTGACGCCATGCGGCGAAACAGGCGGTCGAAGGGCGGTGGGGCGCGTCTCACCGGTGGTTCCTGAGGCACGGCGTACGGGGCCGCGAAGAGGCGCAAACGGGAAGTCAGGCTGGATCGGCAAGTTTCGAGTTCTCGAAGGGGTGATAGGGAAAGGGCGGGCTGTGCGGCAAGCGCTGTCGCCGCCGGATTTTGAGGCGCCGCAGGCCTGGCTCGGGACATCGGCCGTCTGAAGAGGAAATCATGGGTGGAGCGCAATTCCGACGCGATTTTGAACCTTCGTCGGAGACGTTCGGCAGCGAATCGAGGCCGGACGGGCAAGAATCCGAAACTCTGCGAACCCGGATCGCGGGCGAGTTGAGAAGCGTAGACAAATTCCAGCGCCTCGCTCGGCCCGTAGCCTTGATCGTTTTCACGCTGCTGGGACTACTGGCTATGATGCAGCTCTACACCTGGTCGCGGGTTGAACAGTTGACCGCCTTGAGCCAGCGCCGCGAGGAGCGAGTGGCCGCCGCCCTGGCCTCGATGCAGGAAACGGTCGATAAACAAAGGGTGACTTTGGATGAGGCCACGCAGCACCTGGCATCCCCGGGTCGCAGCCACAAGAAGGTCGATCTCGAGGCGAAAGAAACCTCGGAACCCGCGGCTGCCGTCGCCGTTCCGGAGCTTCCGAAGCCCGTTAAGGCGAGCCGAGAGCCTCAGCGCGCGGCGCATAAGACCGCGCCACGCCCTGCGGACCTCCGGCCAGCTCCCGCGCCGCAGACCGCGGCTCAGCCGGAGCCGGCGCCTCAGCAGAACGTGCCGCCGGCGCGCCAGAGCACCAAGATTGAATTCCAATCGACGGCCTCCAACCGGCTGGATCTATCCGCCAACCGGACGGACGCGGCGATGCCAGGCGGCCAAGACGGATCCGCTCGCCTGGCTGGCGAGGCCGGACAGGCCGATCAGCGCGAGGCAGGGGAGCCGTCGGGTCTGAGAGTAACTCAGGCCGACACGGTCATCGCTCGCGACCACAACGAGATCGAACGGCTGCGCAAACTCGGCAGAAGGGACTACGTCGAGTTTACGCTGGTTCGCTCCGGCAATCGCCTGGAGGTCGCGCCCGACATCCAGCTGGAATTGAAAAAGGTGGATTCAAGAAAGTTGCGTTGCGCTGTTAATATTTATGCCGAGGATTACCAGTATCCCGCCGATTTGGGCATCAACGAGCCTGTGGTGTTTCCGGTCCGGGCGATGTGGGAATCTGTGGAGCTGGTCATCAACAAAGTCGGGAAGGACACAGTCGGAGGCTACTTGACGGCGCGGAAGGGCGTGTTGGCGGCGCGGTGAAGCTCGAGGCTCACAATGCCTCGCGCCCGAGGCCCGATCCTGCGCGGGAAAGACTGGTGAAGAATGACAACCACTCGAAACCGGATTTTCTTTCTCCCGTTCCTTCTGCTGATTGTTGGGTTGGTGGTTCTTTACCCGATTCTGAATTTGCCGTCTCTGAGCGGGCTATTCCAACGAACCCCCCAGGCCGTCGGCGAGAAGTCGTCAACAACCAAGATCTGGGCGAACCAGCGATCGGGACTCTATTATTGCCCGGACAGCAAGTTGTACGGGAAGATCACGCCCGGAACTTACATGTCCCAGTCCGAGGCGATACAGAACGGATATCAGCCGGCCGTGGATCAATCGTGCCGGTAGTCGAAGTGGGGAGAGTTTGAGCCGCGCCGAGGCCCATGTCCGGCGCTGAGCCTGGCGAGACCAGTGCTCGCCGGCAATCGGCAAAACCGGGTTTGCGGGGAAGCAGGGTGCATGCATGGCGAGTGAAGTTCTAGACAACAAGGCGATCGCGGGTGCGGAGACGACCCCGGCAAGTCAGCTCATCGAGTTGCCGCACACGATCAAGGACCTGGGGGTCAGGAAAAGCCTTGTGCAGAATATCGCACTGAAGATCCTGTATTTGCAGGGTGAGCTACTCCTGGTTCACCTGGCCGAGCAAATGCGGGTCAGCTTGGCGGTGGTCACCGAGATCTTCGAACTGCTCCGCAAGGAGCAACTGCTGGAAGTGAAAGGAATGGTCGGAGGGGTCCAGCGCGTCACCACCACCACCCTGGGCAATTCACGGGCCCATGAGTTGCTGAACCTCAGCCACTACGCAGGTCCCGTGCCCGTATCTCTCGACGACTATACGCGGCAGGTTCGAGCCCAGAGCATCCGCAACGTGAGCTTTCACACGGCGGAAGTGGAGAAGGAGTTCGCTCACCTGGTCCTTCACCCGGCTACCCTGAACCAGCTCGGCACGGCGATTATGTCCGGCCGTTCCATGGTGCTGCACGGGCCGCCCGGGGTAGGGAAGACGGTCGTCGCCGAGACCATTGCCGGAATGTATCGGGACTATATATGGATTCCTTATGCGGTGGAGGCCGGAAACCAAACCGTGACGGTGTTTGACTCCAACCTGCACGACGCCAGCCTGGAACGCATCGAGGAGCAAACCGACCGGAGATGGGTCCGCTGCCGGAGGCCGCGAATCTTCGCCGGCGGGGATTTGCGGCTCGAGATGTTGGATTTGCAGTTCAACTCAGTCGGCAGGTACCATTCCGCCTCCTTGCAGATGAAGGCGAACAACGGAGTTCTGGTCGTCGATGATTTCGGCCGGCAGCAGGCGCGTGCGGAAGATCTCCTGAACCGGTGGTTGGTCCCGCTCGAGCACGACATCGACTTCCTCAACCTGTTTGGCGGAGGAAGATTGTTCGTGCCTTTTGATGTGTTTGTGGTGTTCGCGACCAGCCTGGATCCCAGCAAATTGGCGGATGAGGCCTTTCTGAGGCGCGTGCATACCAAGGCAAGACTAAACTACGCCTCGTTGCCGGAATATCATGAGATCTTCCGGCGAGTGTGCACCGAATCGGGTCTGGCCTACGACGCTGCGGTTGTGGATGGGCTTGTCGCCTTGCTGGAGAAGAGCGGGCGGCCGCTCCGGCCCTGCGACCCCGGTGAAATTGTTCAGCAGATTCGCTGGGCAGCGGGATACGAGGGCAAACCGCCGTGCCTTGATTCACCCTCGGTTGAGCAAGCATGCCGGAACTACTTCTTCTCGGCTTAGAGGGTGCGGAAGAGAGCGTGGACGCTGTCATTCTGAGCGCAGCGAGGAATCTCCGCAGTTGAACTTGCAACGAACGGCAGAGATTCTTCGTCGCTTACGGCCCCTCAGGATGACCGTGGAGAGAGCCCGGGGCGGCCACCATGACCACCCCTCGAAGCCGTCTTAAAATTACACGTACTTGCAGTCGGTGGGAGCCCAAGAAGCGGAGAGTACTATGCGAGTTCGACCATGGCCTTCCAGGCCCTTCAAACTAAGGAATGTGGGTATCGTGGGTTGGTGCCTCCTCGCGGCCGCCCTAGCACTACCATCAAGGCAATTCGGCGCCCCCGTTGACGGCGCTGCCGATCGCACGCCGCAAACGGCGCCCAAGCTTGCGAGCCAGAAGCCGTCAAAGGCCCAGCAGGCGCGCGCGGTCGCGGCGTACGGCAAACTTCCCCTCGGCTTTGAAGCCAATCAGGGGCAGACCGACAGCCGGGTGCGATTCGTTTCCCGCGGCAGCGGCTACCTGCTCTATTTGACGCCTGACGCGGCCGTGCTCGCTCTCGAATCCGAGCGGCCCCAGCTTTCGGGGCGGACCTCCAAGCTTCCGCAGCCGGGCCGTGAAATTGCGAAGCCCGCGCCGCCGGCCGTGCTCCGTATGCAACTCGTAGGTGGCAACGCCCAGGCCGGAATGGCGGGCTCAGATCTCTTGCCGGGTAAGAGCAACTACTTCCTTGGCAACGACCCTTCCCAGTGGCACACCAACGTTCCGAACTATCGTAGAGTGGCCGAGCACGCCGTTTATCCCGGTATCGACCTCGTTTATTATGGTACCCAAACCCAGCTTGAGTACGACTTCGTCGTTGGGCCCGGCGCCGACCCCCATGCGATCCGCCTCGCAGTTCAAGGCGCAAGGAAGCTGCGGATTGACTCGCAAGGCAACCTGGTCGCGACCGTCGGTAAAGGTGCAGTAGCTTTCCAGAAGCCGGTTGCTTACCAGGAAGATTCTGATGGGACCCGGCAGCCTGTCGCTGCGCGGTTCGCGATCAAGGGCGGGCGCAACGTGGAGTTTAAGGTCGGCAAGCACGATCCCAGCCGCTCGCTCGTCATCGACCCGACTCTGGCGTATTCCACTTATGTCGGGGGTAGTCTTATTGACGGCGCCAATGGAATCGCCGTGGCGCCGGACGACTCCGCATTTATCACGGGAGAGACTTACTCTCTCAACTTCCCGACCGTCGACGCACTTGTTCCAGCGAATGCAGGGGGTGAAGTTGCGTTCGTATCGAAGATAAGCCCCGACGGCTCAGCACTGCTTTATTCGACCTATCTAGGGTGCAACCCAACCGTCGGTTATGGTATTGCGGTTGACTCGCTGGCCGAGGCCTACGTAACTGGCGAAACGTTCTGTCCAAAATTTCCAGGTACTGAGGGTGTGCCCCAGGCGTTGTGCGGTGCCGATGGGGAATGCGGCGCGACGTGGAATCCCCAAGGTTTCATTGTTTCCAACGGTTGGGTCGTCAAGCTCAACGTCGAAGGAACAGCGCTAATCTACTCGACCTTTCTCGGAGAGTACTCGATGTGCGCGGGCCGAAGCATTGCTGTGGATGAGGCTCAGAACGCCTACGTTACAGGTGACATCAGCCAGAATATAATGGAAACGGTTCCCCTGGTGCCGCCCGAGTCGCCTCCCCCCTTATTCTGCAACTATAAAGCCTTCCAGCCCTTCTTTGGCGGCAGCGGCGGCAATCCATTTGTCGGCATTGGCACGGACGCTTTTCTTGTGAAGCTCGACTCCGCAGGCTCGGAATTCCTCTATTGCACGTACATCGGTGGCAGCGATGAAGATGTTGGGTATGGTATTGCGGTTGACACCTCTGCCAACGCTTACGTAACTGGCGTGGCGTATTCGACGGATTTTCCAACGGGCGGTGGCGCACTCCAGACCTCCTATGCCGGAGCCGGGGATGCGTTCCTGACCAAGGTCAACACGAATGCGGTGGGGGCCTCCTCCCTCATTTTCTCCACCTATTTGGGCGGCAGCGGGCTTGATCAAGGCAACGGGGTAGCTGTGGATTCGAGCGGCAACGCTTACGTCGGCGGGATCACCACCTCGAGGGCGAGCAGCTTGCTGTTCACTCCTCCCTCCGGAGCTTATCAGGCGGACTGCGCCCTGGATACGCTGAAGGTGTGCGAGGGTGATGCGTTCGTTGCGAAATTCGCGCTCAGTGGCACGCCTGCCTTAAGCTATTTCACTTACCTGGGAGGCAGCCTGGCGGATTCCGCGAACGGCATCGCACTGGACACAAGCGACAACGCCTACGTGACCGGGTCCACGGTGTCCACTGACTTCCCGATCGCCGGCGCCGTCTTCCAAACGGCTTATGGAGGCGGCAACGCCGATGCGTTCGTCACGGAATTGAATCCTACAGGTTCCGCCCTGGTTTACTCGACTTATTTGGGTGGGACCGCGACGGACATCGGCAATGGCATCGCCGTTGATAAGGCCTCTCCTGCCGGGGCTTACGCCGCGGGCCAGACCTGTTCGTTCGACTTCCCGCTTGCCAACCCGCTCCAGCAGAGCTACGGCGGGAATTGTGACGCTTTCGTCTCGAAGGTCAGTTTCCTCGAAGGCATCGCACTCAATCCTTCCGGCCTTTCGTTCCCCACCGTGAGCCTGGGCTCCTCGAGCGCAGTGCAGACGGTTACGCTCACGAACGGTGATAACACCCTGACGATCAACAGCATTACCGTCACCGGCCCCGGCGCGGCAGAATTTGCCGAGACCACGACCTGCCCGGTCGGCACATCCACCTTGGCCGCGGGAGCGCAATGCACGATCAGCGTGACTTTCACTCCCACGGTGTTGGGCATCCAAAAAGCCTCCGTTGAAATCACCGACAGCGCGCTGGGCAGCCCGCAGTACATCAGCCTGACCGGCAGCACTTCGACGGTCGGTGTTACGCCGGCCTCGGTGGCGTTTGGAAGCCAGGCGGTCGGCGTGGTAAGCGCCGCTCAAGCTGTTACCATTACGAACAAAGGCTCCGAGGTGTTGACGATTTCTTCGGTGACCGCCAGCGGCCCCTTCACCGAGGGCAATGATTGCACCACTGTGCCACTCGAGCCGCAGGCTAATTGCACGGTCAACGTGGCCTTCAATCCCATCGCGCCCGGCCCCGATATCGGCGCTCTGACCATCAACGATAGCGCCGCGGGCAGCCCGCAGATCGTGCTGCTGACCGGCACCGGCGTGGCCGCGCCTGTGGCCAGCCTATCGAGCACCACACTCACTTTTGCATCCACCACGGTCGGAGCTACCAGCCCCGCGCAGACTATTACGGTGGCGAACACTGGCGGCGCCGGGCTTACCATTTCTAACGTCGCCGCCACTGGTAACTATGCTCAGACGAATAATTGCCCCGCCAGTCTGGCGGGTGGGACAAGCTGCGCAATCAGTGTTACTTTCACTCCCACTGCGCCCGGTAATCTCTATGGTACGGTAGTCATCACTGACAACGCTGCGAACGGCTCGCAGACCATCACTCTCTCCGGCATCGGCGCGGCTGCTCCGGTGGTTAGTCTGTCGGCCACGAGTCTGACTTTCACCAGCCAGGCGCTGGGATCCACGAGCGCTCCGCAGACGATCACGATGACCAACACGGGCACGGCGGCCTTGACCATCGCCGGAATCACCGTGACCGGCGACTTTGCGGAGCTCAACACCTGTGGAGCGAGCTTGGCGCCGGCATCGAGTTGCGCCCTCAACGTTACCTTCACCCCCACCGCGGCGGGCAGCAGAACCGGTTTGCTGACCATCACCGATAACGCGGCGGGAAGCCCGCAAGTCGTGAACTTGGGCGGCGGCGGCGCAGACTTCCAGTTTTCCATCTCGCCGACCACCGCCTCGGTCATCGCCGGAGGCGCCGCGACTTACACGATCACTGTAACGCCGACCTTTGGGTTTAACGCCAAAGTCAATCTGAGCTGCAGTGGGGCGCCGCGAAATGCCACCTGTTCGATTTCGCCGTCCAGCGTTACCCCTGATGGAACCAATCCCGTCTCGGCTACGGTGACTGTCGCCACCACGGCGCGCACCCTGGCGCCGCCACGATCGGGGCCGAATATGAACCTGCCTCGCCTGATGACGCAATTCAGGTTCACCTGGTTCATGTGGCTACTGTTTATCTTGAGTTTGGTGGCCAGCCAGGCGATGGCACGCCGGCGCGGCTTGTTGTTGCGCCTCGCATTAGTGATGGGCTTAGTGCTCCTCTGGGCCGCCTGCGGGGGTGGAACTCAGCAAAACGTCGGCAATGGAACTCCGGCGGGCAGTTACCCGCTCACGCTCTCCGGAACGGCCGGATCTCCGGCAATATCGCACACGACGACTGTAAACTTGTCGGTACAGTGACGGCTGGCGGGCCGGCGCTCGCCGAGTGGCACAGGCGCTCCAGCCTGTGCCACCATCGTCTAGACAGCACGGCGGACCGGCACTTACTCATGGAGGAATTGATGATGCAGAAGGCTGGATTATTGTTCGCCCTGGTTCTTTTCTTCTCTGTCGCCGCAGTCGCGCAGGAAACACCCAAGATAGAGCTATTTACCGGCTATTCGCACCTTTTCGCTGATTTGAATACCACAAGCTACAACTTGAACGGAGTGAACGTCTCTGCCGCCGAGAATGTAAACAGTTGGTTTGGCGGCGTTCTCGACTTCAATTCCAGCTTTGGATCGAATGCCGGCCTTAATGTCAACTCGCAAACTATCATGTACGGACCTCGCATTGCGTACCGGAAAAGTAGTTTTATTACGCCGTCCGTTCACGCTTTGTTCGGGGGGGTCCGGGGAAGCCGGGGCTTTGACGGGATCTCCGAGGCAAATTGGCGTTTCGGTATCGGGGTCGGTGGTGAGATCGACCTCAGAATAAACGACAAGGTGGCGTTCCGGCTGGTCCAGGTCGACTTCATGCCGACTCACTTTCAGGATGTGCGGCAGGATAATGTCCGGGTTTCGGTAGGGTTCGTATTCCGGTTTCCTCGTTGGTAGGAGCTCGTTTTGAGAAGCCGAGGGGCGGAATTCCGCCATTGTCATAAGAGAGGTTCGGAGGCCTGTGGAGCAGGAGGGAACCCAAATCCTGGCCCGCAAGAGCCCAAGTCACCGCTCGTTCAGCGAAGGGATGGCGGCGATCTGGGAGACGGATACCCCATTCCAGGCGCTTGGCCTCCACGCCTCGCAACCCTGGCCGAAATACCACCGCTCAGGCCCCGGCGTTCTATCGTCTGCTCTCCTCCATTTCTCCGTCCTCTTCTTGCTGGTTCGCCTTCCCATTGCCAAGCTGTTGGTTAAACCCGATGCTCCAGAGGTGCACCACACGGAGCACCTGGTGTACATGCTCCAGCCCCTGAGCCTCAAGGACCGCCTCCCTAACTTGAAGCCGCCGGGATCGGGCGGAAGACCAGGGCGGGGAAGCCGCCCGGAGCGCCCGCCGGCGCGCGGCGGCCTGGCTTTTCACCCCACTCTGACCATCATTTCGAATCCGCCGCATCCCGATAACGACCGGCAGACGATCATTCAGGCTTCATCGCCACCTGAGCTGAAAATTCCGAAGGAGATTCGCCTGCCCAACATCGTAATCGGCAACTTACCTCCGCCTCCACCCCGTCCCGCCCCGCCCCCGCCCAAGGCGATTGAGACGCATGTTGCCGTGCCGCCTCGCTCCACTGTGGCGCCGCCTTCTGCTCCCTTGTTGGCTCTCGTCCCTCCACGCAACCCCTTGCCGAACCCTTCGATGCCCGTGCCTCTGCCTGCGGCTCCTGCGGCGCCCGCCCCGCCGGAACCCGCCCCCCCACCCGCTCCGCAACCTGCTGCGGCTACCCAGGATGTTGAAAAGCCCGATGCAAGAGCGCTCGCGGAGCTTGATACACGGAAAACTTCTGCGGCGAATGTGGGGCTGCTCAGCCTCAGCGTTGAGCCCGCGGCGCCGACGGACTCTGTGACTCTTCCTCCGGGCAATCGCCAGGGAGCGTTTTCCATTTCTCCGCAGGGAGGCAAAGCTGGCTCTCCAGGCGGCGTTCCGGGTGGGGATCCGCTGGGAGGAGGCGGCGGCGGGAATGGGCCGGCCGGCGATTCAAGCACGGGAGTTGGTTCTGGAGAGAAAGGCGGCGGGGGAGCAGGTTCTTCGGGACCCGGTATTGGACCGAATGTCAGTATCACGGGCTCAAGCTCCGGAAACCCAGACGCGCTTTTGCCCTCCTTCTTCAGCGCCGCTGCGGTCTACCCAGTGGCTCATCCCGGCGTGCCACGTCCGATGATGGTCGTTACCACCGGACCGACAGGCGGAGGCGGCCTCCGTGTTTACGGTGTGTTGAAGGGCAAGAAGATTTATACGGTCTATCTTCCCATGCCCGAAAAGAACTGGGTTCTCCAGTACTGCGCGCACGACAGTTCGGGCACCGGCCAGGAGCCCGAACGCCTTCGAGTGAATGTACAGCTTGAAGTCCCCGTCGCCCCCCCCTCAGCAATAGAACAGTTTGACTTCCGCCGCCCTCCCCTCCCGCAATCTGAGCCAAAAAAGACTGAAACGATCATCCTGCAAGGCATAATCCAGGAAGATGGCTCGATCGCCGAGTTGAAGCTCTATAAAGGCGTTGGCGGAGTTGTCGATCAGGCCGCACTCGCGGCCTTCGGTCGTTGGAAGTTCAGGTCGGCTCGGCGCGACAGCAAGCCGATTGCGATTGAAATCCTGGTGGGAATCCCCATCGTCGTGCCGGCGAAATAAGGACGACTTCTATGCCAATCCTGCGGCGCCGACAGCCGTGGGCCCAAGGTGCGCTGGCTCTTGCCGCGCTTCTGATCCTTCCGGTAGCCGGTTGTAAACACGCGCCTGCATCTCCATCGCTCCCCCTCGCCAAAGGTCAACAATCCCCCTCAGAAGCAGCGGCGACGGCGCACGACGCGGCGCGTGCCCCCGTTCAGGTGCCCGTCCAAGGGCCGCGCTTCGCCGTTCAGGTCGCGGCATTCGATGACCGGCCAAGCGCAGAGGCCTTGGCCTCCCGGCTCTCCGACCACTTCGGTCTTCAGACGATGGTCGCTCCGGTGGAATCGAACGGCGTAACCCTTTACCGGGTTCGACTGTTAGTTGGAAGCAAGGATGAGGCGGATAAGCTGGCGGAGACGTTCCAGAATACCGAAAACCTCAAAGTCTGGATTGTCCCCATGTAGGGGCGGCTCTTCGGGTTGATTTCACCCAGACTACAGGTCTTGCCGTTTTGCACTTCGCCGCCGTTAAGGGTTGCGGCCCTGAGTCTTCAGCGGCATCAACTCTCCCGAGGCGCGCCGCAAGCGCCGCATGCAGTTCGACCACTCTCCTTCGAAACACTGCGGCTTGCGGCAGTCGAATTCGCAGAGCGCATCCTCCACAGGAACTTCCCGTGTGACATGCCCCACCAGCCAACGCCAGACGGTTCGAAGACTCATCATGCATCCACCTCGACGCGGTTCAGGTTGTCGATGATATCGGAAACACCTTCCCCCAAGTCTGCGCCAAACCAAGAGACAGAGGTCCGTCCTCCGGTTTTTGAATCGGCAACCCAGCGCTGAAACATGAGGTCATTCTGTTGCTGCCTGCTGCCCTGTCAATATCATAGCACAGCGGTGGAGAAGTCAAGGATTATGATGCAGCAGCTAACCATGATGCCACTGGGGGTTATTCCGAAGACACTTGCTCGCGTTTCCTCACGGGGGTAGCCTGAACTCCGAGGGATTGCCATGGACGCGCTTAACAAATCTGGGGAGAGCCGGCCGCGAGTTCTCATCGTCGACGACGAGGCAGGAATCTGCTTGCTGCTGCAAGAGTTGCTCAACAACTCAGGGTACCACTGCCAGACTGCGTCGAGCGCTGAGCAAGCGCTCGAGATCCTGCGGCAACAGGAATTCGGTGCCCTCATCTCCGATCTGCGAATGCCGGGCATGTCCGGTCTGGCGCTGCTCGACGCGGCGCGAGCCGAATATCCCAAGATGATTTTGCTGTTGGCAGCCGGCGGTGATGATGTGCGGACGGGCATCGAAGCCAAGAAGCATGGCGCGTACGACTACCTGGTTAAGCCCTTCCGCCTCGACGCGGTTTTGACCACCCTCCGGCGCGCGCTCGAGAATAAGCCCGAATGACGACGTCCCGCCGCAGGCGCTTTGGAGTGCGGCAGCTCGCTGCCGCTATTGCTCAGGCCAGCTTGCTGGCCGGAATTGGGAGCCCTGATGAAGCAGCGCGAGCAAGCTCGCGCCCGGGGAAAGCGGCAGCAAGCTGCCGCACTCCAAAGCGGAGCTGAAGCCCCGCCCTTCCAAAGTTGAAAATGTCCGAAACTTGCCTGGATGCCTTAGCGGCGCCGCAAAGGCCATTTCCCGCAGGGCCGTTTACGAAAACCGCGGAAAACAGCCTGGTCCCAGAACGGAGGCCATCCCAAACCATTGCCGAGCCTCGCAGAGGGCCTAGATTTGGCTCCTGAGGCCAGCAAAGCCCATCCTACGCAAGAGTCCGGCGGTCTTTTGCCCCATCGTCAAGAAGCGGGTCACCATGCCCAGGCGTAGGCCTCAACGCGCGGGTCGGCGCCGGCGCTGAGCACGCCAGACTTTTTGTCCACAATGATCCCCGCGTTCGAGCCCAGAGACCACGGGCCCGCCACTTGCAGCTTATGCCCACGCGCCGCGAGCGCCTGCTGCGTGGCCTGGGGGATGCGCGCCTCGACGGAAGCAGCGCCCGGTTCCATCGTGTGGGGAAACACCGAGGAGGGAAAACTCGAGGTCGACCAGCGCGGCGATTCGATGGCCTGCTGGATGTTCATGCCGAAGTCGACCACGTTGATGAGCGTCTGAATGGTGCGCATCACCTGATCGTCGCCGCCGGGGCTTCCCAGGATTGCAAACGGCTCGCCGTCCTTCGTGATGAGAGTGCTTTGCAAGGTGCTGCGCGGCCGCTTGCCCGGTTCGAGCGAGTTCGCTTCGCCTCGTACCAGCGAGTAGTAGTCGCCGCGGCAGTTGAACAGGATGCCCGTGCCGCCCATCACGACGCCCGTCCCCATGCTGCTGTGCAGGCTCGGCTCAAAGCTCACCATGTTGCGATCCTTGTCGATCACGCCGATGTAGCTCGTGTCGCCCTCGTAATCGGCGTTGCCCGCGTGAACCACCAGGGCCTGCCGTTTCCCGGCGGGGGCATCGCTCATGTACTTTTCCGGCGATCCCGGCCGCAATTCGAGCGAGGCCGCATTTATATCGATCAGCTTTCTTCGCTGTGCCGCGTATTCCTTCGAGAGCAGCCCGGCATAAGGAATCTTGATGTAGTCCATGTCGCCGAGATACTTTTCGCGGTCCGCCATGGCAAGCTTCATAGCCTCGATTTGGATGTGGAGGAAGTCGGGGCTGTTCAGGCCGAGCGCCTTCAGGTCATAGCCCTCGAGGATGTTCAGGGCAAAGAGTTCCGTAGGCCCCTGGCTTGCCGAAGGGTTCTTGTAGATTTGATAGCCGCGATAGTTCGTGGAGACCGGCTCTTCGACCTCTGCCGTGTATTCGGCGAAGTCCTGGTAACGGAACAGTCCGCCGTTCGCCTCGGAGAAAGCGGCAAATTCGCGCGCGATGTCGCCTTTGTAAAAGCGGTCGCGGGCCGCCTTGAGCGCTTCGTGCCGGCCCTTTGCCTGGGCGGCTCTTTCGGCCTCGACCAGCTTTTCCAGGGTTCGGGCGAGATCGGAATTCCTGAATATCTCGCCGGGTTTGGGCGGTTCGCCGTTCGGCAAATAGATCTTCACGGTGCTCGGGTATTTGAGGATCTTTTTGGTGAAGCCAATGGCGTGGGCGCGGCCCTCGCTGATGGGGAATCCCTCTCGCGCCAGTTCGATGGCCGGCTGGAGGACCTGCTCGAAGCTCATCGTGCCCCAGCGGTCCAGCAGAACGTACCAAGCGTCGACGACGCCCGGAATTCCGCCGGACAGCAGGCCGTCGCTGTCGGGGATCTTGCCGCCGTTGTTCTTCTCGTACCAGTCGATCGTGGCGAGTTTGGGGGCGCGCGGCTCAGCGTTGATGGAGAGCACCTTCCTCTGGCTGGCCAGATAAACCAGCAGCACAGCGTCCGAGCCCACGCCGTTGGAAGGGAAGTCCGTCACCGCCAGCGCCGCCTGGCCGCCCACCGCCGCGTCAAAGGCGTTCCCGCCTTCTGCCAGAATGCGCCGCGCAGCCTCCGTGGCTTGGGGCATCATGGAGGAGATCGCCGACACCCGTCCCCGAATCACCGGACGCATGGTTCGCGCCGGGGCCGCCGGACTTTCCTGGGCCAAGGCAAACGGTGCCAGACAGAAGCCGAGAATCAATACACAAAAGCCGCGAACCGTTTTTGAAGCTGCCATCAGAACCTTCCTTCGCTTTGATTCTGCTCTCGGGAAGAATAGCTTTACAGGTTGCGGACAAACCCTTGAAAGCTGTCATTCTGAGCGAAGCGAAGAATCTCGGCGGTCGCAGTTTCAACGAACTGCAGTGACCCTTCGTCGCCTGCGGCTCCTCAGGATGACAGTTCATTGAGCCCGGCCACTAGCCGACTGTCTGTCGCTGTTTCCGACCTCCAAGCCCCGGATCGCTTCGCGCAATCGGGCCTGTTTTTGCACCGTTTGCGCTCTAATTTGTGCAAATATGCGCTCAAAACGCGTGTAATTTGCAGCATTCAAAAAGGTGACTTCCTTTGTTTTCAAGTACTTCTTAGCTTCGTTCCCACTCTTATGTGTTTCTACACGATTCGTACTTTCCCATTCGCCGGAGCCATTCCATTCACTTGAGCGTCTCGACAGCGTCGGCGCCCGCCTGCGACAAACTGTCCCCAACAAGACCACGATTATAGGCTATCAAAAGGCCTGTGGCTTGTCAAGCGAAAAATGCGAGAAATGCGAGAGAAAAAATGCGAAAGACCACACGGAGCCTTTTCTGGTCCTCAACCGGCTAACGCTCCTGTCCTGAGTCGCAAGTCCGTTAAGGAAGTTTTTGTCTCTCGCGTTTTTCGAAGCCCCGTCAGGGGCGGCATAGAGTAGCCCAGGGCGTGAGCCCTGGGTTGAATGGCCCTCACCCCGCCTTCGGCACCCCTCTCCCGCTGGGGCGGGAGAGGGGACGGGGGTGAGGGTGCGGCTCTCGCGACCCACGGCTCACGCCGTGGGCTACGCGCGGCCGCCCGTCAGCTGACGGGCTGAGTTTTTCGGCGAAATTCTGACTCGCGATACCAGGCCACGCCAGCCAGCCCCTCAGGCAAATCTGACATTAGGTCAATCTGAACTTGACGCGCCAGGGTTGCGGGCATACGATGTGCAGGCACGGATAAAGGCGACACCGGAAAATCCGGCTGAGTATTTCTCCCCCCTTTTGGGCCAAATTCAATAACGGGCGGCCAACCTACTCTTATGGAGGCTTCGAATGAGGCGAGTGAAGAGTATTGTGTGTCTTGGGCTCCTGTTTCTCTTCGTGGGAGTCGCGACGAGTCGCGCCCTCGGGGATGACGGCAAAAATCAAGCCAACTGGGACAGGCTGAAACAATTGTCGGCAGGCGAGGAAATTCAAGTCGTACAGAACGACGCCAAGTCCAGCCGGAGTAACTTCCGCAGCGTAACCGATGAGGCGATTGTGGTGAGTACGGAGGCGGGCGAACAAACTATTGCTCGGCAGAGTATCCTCCGGGTTTCGTCCAACGGCAAAGGGCACCGCATGAGGAATGCGCTGATCGGCGCCGGCATCGGGGCGGGCGCTGGGGCAGGGATTGGGGCGGCAATCGCAGGCTGCACCTCAGGCTGCTATGGTTTCACCCGCGGTAACGTCACGGGGGCAGTTTCTGCGGTCGGTGGGATTGTGGGCGCCACAGTCGGAGCGGTGATCCCCACCGGAGGTTGGCACGTCATCTATCGTGCTCGCTGAAGATGGGGAAAGGTGAATGAGGCGCAGATGCCCAAGAAGAAATTGATTATTCCCAGATTCACTTCGGAAGCGGAAGACGCCAAGTGGAATCAGCGCCCCCGCCCGGCGCTCGAGCGGGCCGCAGCAGGGCGTATCCTGAAGGGATCTACGCTGACCTTGCGCCAAGCCGCAGCTCGCGCCAGGACTCAGCCGGTCACGCTGCGGTTGGCGGTCACCGATGTTGACATGGCCCGCGCCATGGCCGCGCAAAAGGGCATCGGCTACCAAACCTACGTCAAGATGCTCTTGCACGAAGCCTTGCGCCGAGAGGCCGGCAATCAATAGGTTCGCAGTGACCGTGAGGTGCGAGACCTCATCGCGCAGCGCGAGGCCCTGCTGTCCGTGGACCCGCGATGGACGGAGGCCGCAGACCTTCGCTCCAGCCGCGTTAGCCCTTGGAATTGGACTATAATTGGGCTGTCCGGATTCGAGAGAGCACATGAGCAAAAAGCGGACGATAACCACCACCTTGTTCTTCGTCGTGCTGGCGGCCACACTCGTGTGCTCCGCCATTACGCTGGGAGGTCAGGACCATCCACGGTCTACAGCGGCACATTCGCACCTGTTGCGCGTCACACCCTCAAACCTCCTCCAGGACATGAATCGGCGGCTAGACTATCACCAGTTTACGACCGTCAATCAACTCATCGGGGAAGCTAACTCTGAGCTAGCTGTCCGAGGTTTCGACTATGTATTTGATGTCAGCTCTTACATAACCGACCGTCGCCTCACACCGCTGGACCGATCAACTCCCAGCGACTTCGAAGGTAATCCGTACGAATTTGATTTGACGAACTTCGAAGGTGGGCAACTTTGCCTGCGGTTGGACGCCGGCCCCGGGGGAGCATGTGGCGAGCGCTCGGTGCTCATACCCGCTGCACGTGTGACGCCCGACGAAATCACAGTCGTAGTGGGCTCGCAGCACTACCGTGTGAAGCGTCCCGCCGGATTTCACCTGGAGCGGGTGCAACTGGTGGAGGAGAAGACCAAGAACACAATACGGACGTGGGAACTGCCTTTTTACGCCGAACTCCTGGGAGTCTCCCCCGATGGGAGCACCCTGTTTTTCCTGCCAAATTTCAACTTATGGGCTTCCCGGCAAAATACGTCAACCCGGCTCCTCACTGTCTCCATGCCCATGCCCACAGGCCCGCGAGTTGTCCATCGCCCCTCGCACCTGATTCTGGCGGTGACAGAGCGAGGTGTGCAATTTGCGAATGAGTATGAGCTCCTTGAGCAGGAAACCTCCGAGATTCTGGGAGACCGGGACCCAGATTTTCCCTACATTGGGTACAGGCGCTTCCGTCTGGGCGCTAAATCTTACGTCGTGCGCTTTGAGTGGCCTTGCACGTGATCATTAGCACTGGCGGATCGCGCAGGGGACTGGCGGGTGGCGCAGACGTGCCGTTTTCTGGCATGTCTGCGCTCCTGTGGATTCGGAGAGGCGCATACATCAGGATAAAGAGCGTTCTGAAGTATCCGCCAACCCGCGTATGCGCCACCCCGAAAAATGCGAGACAACCGCGGGGACCATTCGTTCTCCACGATTGCGAAGCCTCGGGCAAGTTGTTAGGATACGGCTCTCGCCTGGCCCCCGGCGCGAGCCGGGCAAAGGGCGATAATCCTGTAAAGCAAAGGACGTTGCGATGCGCCTCTGCAAAGTCTTTTTGGGAACAGTTCTTTTCGTAGCCATTTCCTTAGGGTCTGCAGCCCCCTTAAGCGATGAAACCGTTCACGGCATCAACCCGGCGTATATGAATACGAAGGTTTCGGTTTGCGTAGACTTCAACCAATATGCCAACGGCGGATGGGCCGCTTCTCATCCCATCCCCCCGGAGTTTCCCAGCTACGGAACTTTTCGCCAACTTTTGGACCGGAGTGACGACGCGCTGCACCAGATTCTGGAGGCGGCGGCGGGCAAGACGAATTCCCCGGCCGGTAGCGACGAGCAGAAGATCGGCGATTTCTATGCCAGTTGCATGGACACGGAACAGGTGGAGCGCCAAGGCGCCAAGCCTCTCCAACCGGAGTTTGACCGCATCGCCAAAATCCACGACCTCGCCAGCCTGCGCGAGGAGGTTGCGCATCTGCAAGGCTACGGCGCCAACGTCCTCTTCCGTTTTTCCTCGCAGCAGGATCGCAAGGACAGCACGCAGGTGATCGCGGCAGCCTCCCAGGGGGGAATGGGTTTGCCGGACCGCGACTACTACTTTCGCGACGACGAAAAATACCAGAAGATTCGCGACGCCTACGTGAAGCACATCGCGGCCATGCTGGCGCTGCTCGGCGACGATGCCTCTCAGGCCGCGGCGGAAGCCCAGACGGTTATGGGGATCGAGACCAAGCTGGCCCAGTCCGCCATGGGCCGCATCGAATTGCGCGATCCTGACGCGACCTATCACAAGATGGGCATGGAGGAACTCGGAAGCCTCACCCCCAATCTAGCCTGGCCGGCATACTTCACTGAACTCGGGTACCCGAAGATCGACCAGGTCAACGTGGGCCAGCCGAAGTTTTTCACCGCGTTCAACGACCTGCTAGCCTCCGTGCCGCTCGACGGCTGGAAAACCTACCTGCGATTTCATCTGCTCTCCGCCGCCGCTCCCGCCCTCTCCGATAACTTCGTTCAGGAGGACTTCAACTTTCACAGCCGCACATTGCAGGGCACCGAAAAGATGCCGCCGCGCTGGAAGCGCTGTGTGGAGGCCACCGACCGCCGCCTGGGCTTCGCCTTGGGAAAGCAGTATGTGCAGAAGCAGTTTCCACCTGAGGCCAGAGCGCGCGCCGACAAGATGGTGCACTTTCTGATCGAAGCCCTGCGCCAGGATATTCAGACCCTTCCCTGGATGGGCCCGGAAACCAAGAAAGCCGCCCTCGCCAAGCTCGACGCCTTCACCCCCAAAATCGGTTACCCGGACAAGTGGCGGGATTACTCGGCTTACCAGGTGGACCGAGGGCCTTATGTGGAAAACGTGCTGCGCGGCGACGTGTTTGAGTTTCACCGGTCGCTCAACAAAATCGGCAAGCCGGTGGACCGCACGGAGTGGGGCATGACGCCCTCGACCGTGAATGCCTACTACAGCTCGTCGATGAACGAAATTGTTTTTCCGGCGGGAATTCTGCAGCCGCCCTTCTTTGATCCCAAGGCAGACGACGCCGCGAATTACGGAGGCATCGGCGCGGTGATTGGCCACGAAATGACCCACGGCTTCGACGACCAGGGGCGGAAATTCGATGCTCATGGCAATCGGACCGACTGGTGGACCGCGGAGGATTTGAAAAATTTCCAGGAACGCGCCACCTGCGTGGAAAAACAGTTTAACGGCTACGTGGCCATCGACGACATTCACGAAAAAGGCAAGCTGGTGCTGGGCGAAAGCATTGCCGACCTGGGTGGGTTGACCATCGCGTACAAAGCATATCAGAAGAGCCTGGAAGGGAAGCCACGCCCCGCGGAGATCGACGGGTTCACGCCGGAGCAGCGCTTCTTCCTTTCCTTCGCCCAAATCTGGGCGGGGAACGACCGGCCCGAGTTCATTCGCCTTCAGGTGAATACCAACCCGCACCCCCTGCATAATTTCCGGGCCATCGGGGCGCCCTCGAATATGCCCGATTTCCAGCAAGCCTTCGGCTGCAAGGCGGGAGATCCCATGGTGCGCGAGGAGCGTTGCACGATCTGGTAGGCCGGCGCAGACCTCGCCTTGTGCAGTCCGCGATTTCGCGGAGCGAAAGTTTTGGGGCGAGGACCGATGCATAACGAGGGTCCGCTGTCGCGGACCCCCGCAGACATCAAGCGCCGGATGTCTGCGCCAGCCCAACGAATTCCCATTTTGACGATTCTAATGATTGCTCGTCGTGTGTATTTTTTTCACTTGATTCTTTCTGGTGAATCTGCGAGGGACAAGTAATCACCTGGAATCACGGGGATAGCCATCAGCCGAGTGGCAACGTTCATGCATAACAAAAAGAGCTGGGCTTTTTGCAAGATTAGGAGGAGTCCGATGCATTGCTCGCGGTGTAGTGAGCCGTTCGATTGTGCAGAAGTCTACCTCTGGGCTGAGTTTCCCAATGAAGTGAACTTCGGGCTTGCCACCTTGTGCGAAGCCTGTTGGCGGGAAGTCCAAACAGGCTTGCGCGCTCTTCTCACTCCCCACGTTTGGAGGGAAAGGATCTGTTCGGCGAGCGTCACGAATGCTGTGCCGATGCCTGCGCAGCCTGGGTTCACATCGCCGCCTCCGCTCGAGCCGCAGCAGCCCTAGTCCGGTAACGCCCACGGCACCCACGCGCCCGTTCGCGGGCCGGCGCAGACCTCGCCTCTTGAGGCCTGCGATTTCGCGGAGCGAAACTTCTCGAGGTGATAGTCGGTGGACAACCAATGTTCGCTGCGGCGAACCCCGCAGGCATCGGATGTCTGCGCTAACCAGCCTTTTCCCCCCTGACTTGCTGAAACCGGACATTATCAGTTTGCCGTGGATTCGATGAGGCGCATACATCAGGACAAAGACCGTCCTGTGACGTATGCGCCACCCCGCCAGGGCAGGCTCCGAGAGCCGGCGTTACTCTTAAGTTACGATACTAGGACGTGACGTCATTGATATTGCCGCCGGACCCGCCGTATAATCAGTTGGGGTTTTTAACCACTACAACGGCAATTGGTCTGCGGGAGTCGAGGATGAGAGTCCTCTGGTCGTACCTACTCTCAGCCGTTTGTGTTACGTTGGCGCTGTTTCTGACGCTCCATATTCCTCTCCTCCAGGTACATTTCAAATATCTTTTATTCTGGTGCGCCGTTCTTGCCAGCGCGACTCGGGGAGCCGGGCCAGGAATCTTTGCGACCATTCTCGGTGTGGCGGCAGCGGATTATTTTTTGGTTGGTCCCCTCCATTCGTTGGTTATCTCAGATCAGGAAGAGCTGGTCCGCGCGCTCCTGTTCTGCGGCGCAAGTCTGGCGATCATATGGGTCATCCAGCGCGTGAAGCAAGCCGAGGACAGCCTGCAGGCAGCGGCCGCAGTCATCGAAGACTCCGCAGACTCCATTGTGAGGCAGGATATGACCGGCAGGATCCTGAGCTGGAACAAAGCTGCCGAGATTATTTACGGGTACACGGCTAAAGAGGCCGTCGGCCAACCTTACTCCACACTTGTTCCCACCGGCGGAAGTGACGAACTGCAACGCCTGGTGGCGCGCGTTCACCAAGGCGTCGCGGTCAAGGATCACGAGACAGTCATCCGGAGAAAAGACGGCACACTCGTCCATGTGGCGCGGACCTTATCGCCGGTTCGGGATCGGGAGGGGAGGCTGGTTGGCATCTCCAGCATCGCGCGCGACATCACGGATCGCAAGCTGGCCGAGGAGGCAATACGGCAATCCAACGAGCGACTCGAGCACCAGACGCACCAGCTCATGCTCCTGTCGGAGATGGGTGAATTGCTGCAGGCAAGCTCCACTCCCGCGGATGCCTACGCAGTGATCGTTCGTTTCTCGCAAGGCCTTGTACCCTCAGCCTCGGGCGCCCTATTCCAGTACCCGGCATCCCGAGGCAAACTGGAGCTCGTCGCCAGTTGGGACTGGCCCGCGGAGGGAGAGCCGGCTCTTCTCGCGCCCGATGATTGCTGGGCGCTTCAAAGGGGACACGTGCATCTGGTTGAAGATCTTCACACCGGTTTGCTCTGCCGCCATCTGCAAGAACCTCTGCCGAAGTCGTATGTCTGCGCTCCCATCATGGGCCATGATGAAACCCTCGGGTTGCTCCACCTGCGCATGAACCAGCAAAGTCAGGGAGCATCCGAAACGACGGCCCCGGGCTCGACGGAATTAGATTGGGTCGCGAGAACTATGGCAGAGCGATTGGCCTTGACTCTGAGCGATATGAAGTTGCGCGAAGCCCTGCGCGTGCAGTCCATCCGCGATCCGCTGACCGGCTGGTTTAACCGGCGCTTCATGGAAGAAACGCTGGAGCGGGAGATTTCACGGTCAACTCGAAACCGGCGTCCCCTGGCGATTCTCATGATCGACATAGACAACTTCAAAGGGTTTAATGATTCCTATGGGCACGAAGCCGGAGATCTCGCCTTGCAGCGCTTCTGCCAACTGATCAAGAACCACGTCCGAAATGAAGATGCCGCCTGCCGTTACGGAGGAGATGAGTTGGTACTCATTCTCCCCGATACAACGCCGGAACTCGCCGGCCAGAGGGCAGACGCGATTCGGAGGGCCGCCGGACAGGTGGAAATGCAATGCGACGGCCGAGCGGCGGGGACACTGACGCTATCGTGTGGTATTGCGACCTCGCCTGTTAACGGAATCACCGCCCAGGAATTGCTGCGAGCCGCTGATGCTGCGCTCTTCCGCGCGAAGAGGGAGGGTCGCGACCGCGTGCAGTTGCAGGGGGAGGCGTAGGGCGGGGCCCTGCGCGCGGGGCGATTCGAGATTTGAGATTCGAGATTTGAGAACCGTGGGAAGGCGGAGGAGTATGCCGAAGGTCGGCGTCATTCGCATGGTGGCGAGGTATCCTGTCAAGTCCATGCGCGGTGACGCCTACGCATCGCTTCCTCTAACCCTCCAGGGCTTCGAAGAGGATCGCCGGTTTGCATTTGTGCAAGCTGAGTCGCGAAGCGATTTCCCGTGGCTCACGGCGCGGCAGATGCCGGAACTCGTCCGTTGGCAGACTTCTGTCGAGAAGCCGGGTACGCAGGACGTCGCCGTGACGGTCGCTACGCCTGAAGGCGAACGGTGGCCGGTCGAGAGCAGCGAGCTTCGGCAGGCCATCGAGAAACGCTTCGGAAAGCCAGTCTTCCTGCTCAGAGACCATCGCGGTTCATTCGATGTCGCGAACGTCTCCCTCATCAGCGAGCAAACTGTCCGACGCATTGCCGAGGAATCGCAAACCGAGGCTAACCCGTGGCGCTTCCGGCCAAACCTGCTGGTGAATCTCGAGGGTGGTGCGGCCTTCGAGGAGTTGAAGTGGGTTGGCCGTGCCTTGCGCCTGGGCGACAAGGCGCGCATCGCCGTTATCAAGGTAGACCAGCGCTGCGTCATAACCACGCTCGACCCCAGCACCAGTGAACCGTCGCCCCAAATCCTGAAATGTATTGTTGAAGAGCACAACAAGTGTGCCGGAGTTTACGCAACCGTGCTCACGCCCGGGGAGGTACGCACGGGTGACGGCGTCTATCTCGAAGAATGAATCGGATTCCGGAGGCTCTCACATGACGATGAAGAAAGGCAGATACATTTCCACGATCCTAAAGCTCGTCGTACTGATGCTGGGGGCAGGGTTGCTTTCCTCCGTTGCGGTTCGCCCCACAGAGCCCGCCGAAGCATCCGGTCCTTACGAAGCGAATACCGAGTCACTCCGCAAGCATAAGGTTCCGAAGTGGTATGAGGATGCCAAGTTCGGGATCTTCATCCATTGGGGAGTATTCGCGGTCCCCGCTTATCACGAGTGGTATGTCGAATTCATCAGCCCGAAGGCCAATTACGGTTTTATGTTCGGCCGTCCTCCTTACACGGCCACTTGCGGGAACCTCCCCGAGGAATTGTGCAAAGCCAAAGTGAACGAGGATGCGGTGAAATATCACCTCGCCCACTGGGGCCCGAACTTCGCTTACGACGACTTCATTCCGATGTTCAAAGCCGAAAAGTTTGACCCCGGAGCGTGGGCGGAGCTGTTCAAGGAATCCGGGGCGCGCTATGTGGTGCTGACCGCGAAGCACGGCGACGAGTTCGCGCTCTGGCCCACCAAATTCACGCCCCGCAACGCCATGGAGATGGGCCCCCACCGGGACTTAGCCGGCGACCTGCTGAAAGCGGTTCATCAATCCGGACTGAAGATGGGCTTCTATCACAACACGACATATACTTTCTGGGACCCGCGCTTCCCGGGCCGGGACTGGGTGGATTACATGAACAACTCCATCAAGGAACTGGTTGATCTCTATCACCCCAGCCTTCTGTGGGGGGACACGGGCCAAGGCCCTGTCAAGGACGAGGATGGAAAATATCTGCCAGCGGATTACTGGGGCAGCAAAGAGGTGCTGGCCTATTACTACAACCACTCCGGCGACCCTGCGGAAGTTGTCGCGAACGATCGCTGGGGCCTGGACGTTGATGGCAAACCGTTGGGCGACTACGCAACTCCCGAGCGGACCAGGGTGAATCACCTCTTGAAGACAAAATGGGAGGAATGCGATTCGCTCGATCCGACTTCCTGGGGCTACAACCGCAATCTGCCCGAGAGCGAGTATATGACTCCCAACGATGTGGTGGACTACCTGGTGGACATCGTCAGCAAGAATGGAAACCTGCTGCTCAATATCGGGCCAAGAGCCGACGGGACCATTCCGGAGGTGATGCAGAATTGTCTTCGCCGGGTAGGAGAGTGGCTGAGAGTGAATGGCGAGGCAATCTATGGTACTCGTCCCTGGGATCGTTACAAGGATGGCGATGTCCGGTTCACTCGCAAGGGCAACACCCTTTATGCGATCGCGCTCGAATGGCCGGAGGATGAGCTCAGGCTTACCTCACTGGCGGGAACCGCAGTATCCAGGGTGGAGATGCTGGGCCTGAATGAAGCTGTGGTTTGGAAACAGGATGACAGGGCAGTCGTCATCCAGCCACCGGCCAGGCGTCCTTGCCGGTACGCTTATACGTTCAAGATCTCGCTGAAGTAGGACATCCGAGTTCAGCAGTAGGCCCTCGCTTCCGGGAGCGGCGCTTGGCGCGAGATGGTTTGCTGCGCAGGATCTTTACGCCAGCAGGCGAGCAAGAGAACGGCTCCGGTGGGGCTCACATGAATGTAAAAGATATTGTCTCCGGCTTCCAGGTCATAGAAGTTCTTGCGGCGAGGGTCGGCAGCCGCGATCACACCTGCCACCAGCGCGCTGCGTAGCGCTTCAACCCTTTCAGACGGGCAACGCCGAAGATTATCGATCCGAAATGAATCGTTCATCTTGAGCATCATGCTTCCCTCCCTCTGCCGGAAACTCTGCTTTCTAAACATTAATACGTTGGGAGGGGCGGAAATGTTGCACAACTTTGCGACTGCGGTCAAGTCACGAAGGGCCGGCGTCAGGTGTTAGGTTCACTAAAGCAGAGAATGTAGCCGTCAGGATCTTCGACGTAAAAATCGAGGCATGCCCATGGTCTTTCCTCAAGCGGCTTGATCACTTGAGCCCCACGCATTTCCAACTCACTCAACAAACCTCGGATGCCCGACACGGAAATATACGCGTCCAGATGTTCGTTCTGTTTCCGGTGTTCTCTCGCCGTGGCCAGTTTCGGCGCATGCTTGAGATGTATCGCGAATCCGTCACGCGTGACGCTCGCATAGAACGATTGATACTTGAAATCGAGCTCGAAGCCAAGCTTGTCACAGTAATACGCGATTGCCCGGTCGAGATCATCGACCAGAAACTGCGGGGCTATTCCGGTAAGGTGCGTAGCACGGTGAACTGCCACAGTGGACATCTCATTCCTCGACTGTTGGCCGCCCGAAGAACAGGACGTAGCCGTCTGGATCGCAAATCTCGAAGCCGCGCAGACCGTCGTGTGTATCCTTAAGCGGTGCGCTGAATGCTGCGCCATGATCGGCAAATTCGGCGGCAAGCGCATCGGGGTCTGGTGCATAGACAAAGGCGTCCAGCCGCATGTAGGGGTGTCGCTTGTGGTTCGGCAGCGGCGACACGTCTTTGTCGGATTTGAGGAAGAGTTGGGCTCCGCCGCGACCGATGATGGCGAAAAAAGGATTCCGATCCGGCGCCCGGAATCTCGTCTCGAAACCAAGCTTATCGCAGTAGAAGGCGATAGTTTGATCGACGTTGCTGACGATAAAACATGGCGAAATCCCCTGCGTGGCCGGTCGTGTCATAAGCGTTCAGATACCCTCAACCGGGCTGCGAGCCGAGCTCTAGGGCCCGATCCCTATAAGCCGGAATTTTCTTTTTGGTTCACCGCAGCCAAGAATATACGCCCCACCCGCTCGTTGGCAACTGCAATTTCGTACCGGTTGGCGACGATTCGAGTGTCGCCAAACCGCGGAGCTTCGCTCTGCGCCGGCCACGTAAGAGTCGAAGGGTAGGCGTTCTGACAATTTGGCCGCGTGGCACGGTGTCCGTCTTGGCCGGCTCTTGAAGACGGCGCGTACGGCTCCTGTCCGAAAATGGAAGGTGGAATCCCAATACCGGACACTCTGCATCCTACAACTCTCCTGGCGTGTCTCGTAACTCCTTCCTGGATAGTGAATTCGACCCATCTTCGATTGGTCCACAGCTTGCTAAAACAGTAGTTAGCGGCTGGCGGGCTTGCTTTGTGTGCAGCCTCTAACCAGACGCCGGTTGTGAGAGAAAACGATGAACACCCTTCTCCAAGATGCGCGCTTTGGCTTCCGGATGCTGGCGAAGAACCCCGGCTTCACCGCGGTGGCGGTGATCACTCTGGCGCTGGGGATTGGCGCGAATAGCACGATTTTCAGTTGGATCAACTCCACCCTGTTGGACCCTATTCCGGGGGCGGCGGATACCAGCAAGCTAGTCTCGGTCATGAGGGGACAGTGGAGCGAGAATCCCATGCCGCCGTTTTCTTATCCTGACTACGTTGATCTGCGCTCGAGGACCGCGAGCTTCTCCGGCCTCATTGCGTACCAGCAGGATTTCATGTCCATCACCGGTAACGGCGAGCCGGAGCGCCTGTTCGGAACGTTCGTTTCCGCGAATTATTTCGATGTGCTCGGTGTGCCGCCCATCCTCGGACGCAGCTTCTCTCTGGCGGAAGAAGAAAAAACCGGAAGCACCCCTGCCGTGATCATCAGCTACGCACTGTGGCAGAGTCATTACGGGGGAGACCGGTCCGTAATCGGCAAGTCAATCGAGATCGCCAAGCGCCTCTGCACGATTGTAGGCGTGGCCCCGCCGGGGTTTGTAGGAGCTGCGACGGGGACCCGTTCCGATCTTTGGGCTCCCCTGGTTTATGGTAACGATCAGTTCCGCCAGCGTGGCACCAACTGGCTTGACGTGCTGGGAAGGCTCAAGCCCGCCGTCACACGGCGACAGGCTGCGGCGGAACTCGACGTTCAAATGCAGCGGATCGTCAAGCAGTATCCCGATTCGCACCGCGGGCCCAACCAGATCACGCTCGATCCGCTCTATCGTTCACCTTTCGGCACCAACGTTTTCTTGTACAAGATGCTGCCCATGCTTCTGGCGCTGGCGGCCGTGCTGCTGTTGCTGGGTTGCGCCAACGTTGCTAACCTGCTGCTGGTTCGCTCCGTGGCCCGCCGGCGCGAGCTGGCACTACGATTGTCGATGGGCGCCGGGCGCTGGAGGCTGGTGCGCCAACTCCTAGCGGAAAGCCTGGTGCTGGCGCTGCTGGGGGGCGGAGTCGCCATGCTGCTCACGGGCTGGACCGCCGGTGCGATGACGGCCTTCTACCCGCCCACCAACCTTCCGCTCGCCATCAACGGTCGAGCTGACCACGTGGTTCTCGGCGTGACTGTCGCCATCTCAGTCCTCACCGCCCTGATCTTCGGGATTCTGCCGGCGCTGCGGTCTTCCAACCTGGCGCCCATCACCGTCCTGAAAGAAGAGGCGGGAAGTATGTCGGGCGGAGTTCACAAATCGCGGCTTTCCGGCGCCCTGGTGGTGGCGCAGATCTCCCTTTCGCTGCTTTTGCTGATTTCGGCCGGTCTCTTCATTCGCAGCCAGCAGAACGCCCGGCGATTGGATCCTGGCTTTGACCCTGACCACGTGCTGGTGGCTTCCTATGACCTTGGAGCTCTCGGCTATTCGCAAGATCAAGGCATCGCCTTCCACCGGCAATTGCTCTCGAAACTCTCGGCCCTGCCCGGGGTTGAGTCAGCGACTTTGGCGGATTTTCGCCTCTCAGTTTCACCATCCATTCCGAATCTATCCAGCCCGACGGTT
>Ga0181532_10000223_pt1 | contig 59195 bp, 44 predicted proteins | sample PEATcosm2014_Bin_33_FD_119768 | JGI IMG/M metagenome (GOLD analysis project Ga0181532, IMG submission 119768) | Peatland microbial communities from MTU Mesocosm Facility, Houghton, MI, USA - PEATcosm2014_Bin11_30_metaG | ecosystem: Environmental > Terrestrial > Soil > Wetlands > Peat | place... | reverse complement strand
CATCCTGTATCAGATTCATGTTGACAACAACAATGATGGCTTGGATGAAGTCGTCTTTCAATTTCGCTTCTCGACCCAGTACCAACTGCCCACAGTTCCGACCGGCTTGGCGGGATTCACCGGACCGGGCTCTACCACGGCCCCCGGAGTGCCGCCCCGGATCACAGACTTCGCCAACCCCGGCCTCAATTTCCGTCAGACCTACACCGTCACGATGATCAAGGACGGTGTCTCCACTCCCATTGCGAACAGTGACGGCTCGCCGTTCTACGCGGTTCCCGCCAACGCCGGTTCTCGCACCATGAACTACGCCGATCTCTACGCTGCGGGCACCTACGCCGACACAAACCAGGGCATTTCGGCATTCGCCGGGACCGTGGACGATCCCTTCTTTATCGACTTGGGGGCAGCTTTTGATACCGTCAATCTCCGCACGATCAGCGGAGGCTCCGGTGTCCCAGGGGTTCTTACAGCCGACGAAGACAAGGCCAATCAGAACTTCGTCTCCGATACGGTCTCAGGCTATGCGGTGGACGTGATTGCCCTCCAAGTGCCGATCACCATGCTGACCAGCACCGGCAATATTGAGGCCTCAACCTCTCCCCATGCCACGATCGGAGTCTGGGCCACGACTTCGCGGCCGGGTATAACGATCCGCGTTGCGCCTAAACCAACTGTCTACAGCCCCAACACCTTCAGCCAGGTGCAGCGGATTGGGAATCCGCTCATCAATGAGCTCATCATCGGCATTGGGTCGAAGGATTACTGGAGCATGTCCAAGCCCGTGAATGATTCCCAATTCGCGAGCTTCGACTTAAATCCGGCTTTTGTCTCGATTGTAGACTCTCTCTATTCCGTGCTGGCTCCGGGCGCCCTGTACTCACCGCCTGCTCCACGCACGGACCTGCTTCCACTGGTCCAGTACATGCCTCCCATCGCCGCTTCCGGGACGCCCGCCGGCCCGATTGCCGACTTGCTCCGCTTGAACACGGGCGTGGCTCCCACACCACCCGGTGCCGCTTCGCGCTTGGGCTTGCTCGCCGGGGACGGTGCGGGTTTCCCCAACGGCAGGCGATTGGCTGATGATGTGGTGGACATCACCCTGCGCGTGGCCGTCGGGGGCGTGCTGGCGGGGAACCAGTGCGGCCCCACCCACACCAGCAACTGCGCCGCTTTCCCAAACAACATACTCGGCGACGGGGTCAACGTAAACGATGTGAACGCGGATATCGCTACAGACGGCGTCACGAATCTGGTGGAGCTCAATACTCACTTCCACACCTCGTTCCCCTATGTCGATTACTGCCCCAGCGGGCGCGAGCGAGTACACATCGATCCCGGCGACCCCGGTTGTACGGGCGGGACGGGACCTGCCTGCGCTCCGTAGGCGATGCCCTAGACTTGTCCAAATTGTGCCGGAGCCGCCAGGCTATGATCTGCGGCTCTGCCGCTTGCCTTGCGGAAAGGCTTCGCCTTTCCGGCGCACTGGCATCATGGACAAACTCCTCCCCCCGGGCTGGAAGGCTGAGCCTTCCAACCCGGGGGAGGAAAAGAACGGGCGCGGAATTGCCCGGAAAGGCGAAGCCTTTCCGCAAGGCGGGGCGGCAAAGCCGCCGTCTCGAACGCGGGAATCCGCTAATTTGGACAAGGGTAGGGCAAGCCCTACCCCTACTTCTGATATGAAGGTAACTGACATGAAGACTCTCGTTCTCGCGCTCTCTCTTTCCATCTCGGCGTTTGGATCTGCTGGCGCCGGCGATGTGGGCTCGCCGTCGCCAGCCCAGCTCCGCATCGAGGCGGCTCGGAAGGTCCTCGAAAAGCAGCCGAATCGCTACTCTACCTATAACGATCTGGCGGTGGCGCTGGTCCGCCGCGCAAGGGAGACCTCCGACAACTCGTACCTTTCGCAAGCCCAAGCGGCGATCGCGGACTCTCTCCGAATCCAGCCGGACAATTTTGAGGCTGGGCAGGCGCACGTGGCTCTTCTGCTTGCTGAACACAATTATCGCCAGGCGCTGGAAGAAGCTCGTGCGCTCAATCATCGCATGCCGGACGCCGTGCTCGTCTGGGGCTACATGGCAGAGGCCGACGCGGCGATCGGCGACTACGACCAGGCGGAGCAAGCGGCGCAGTGGATGATGGACCTGCGGCCCGGCAACCTGCCCGCGTTCCTGTGCGGCGCCGCTCTGCGTGAGGACTGGGGAGAAATCGACGGAGCCTTGGATTTCTTGAGTAAAGCATTCCAACAGACGCCTCCGCTCGAGACCGAAGAATCGGCCTGGATCATGGCCAAGATGGCGCGGCTCCACCGCTTGGCAGGGCGGCCCGACGCGGCCGAGCCGCTCTTGCAGCAGGCGCTGAAGACTTTCCCCGATTACTACCTGTCTCTCGAAGAACTGTCAGAGGTCCGCTTGGCCCAGCAGCGCTACTCCGAGGCCGTGGATTCGCTCGCCCGGCGCAACCAAAGCTTCCCGACTGCCCATAGCCGCTACCTTGCAGCACGTGCTCTCGAGCGCGCGGGAAAGCCAGCCGAAGCCGAGAGAATGTATGCAGAATTCGAGGGTGCGGCGCGCAGCCAAATCGAGCAACCCGACAACGACAACCGGGAACTGATCGCTTACTACACAGAGCATGCCCGCCGGCCTGCCGAAGGGCTCCGCATCGCCCGGTTGGAGATGGAGCACCGTCATGATGTGGGGACCCTCGATAGTTACGCCTGGGCGCTTTACGTGAACGGTCAACCCGCGGAAGCTCGCCGCCAGATTCAAAAGGCGCTCGCGGTCGGAACACGTGACGCAGCGATCTATTATCACGCTGGAGTGATTGAGGCGGCCTCAGGAGAGAGGAGCGCAGCGCTCCACTACTTGCAGCAGTCTCTCGATCTCAACCCAACGTCGGAAGCCGGCGAGGCGGCCCGCCGCACGCTCGCCAAGTCCGGCAAGTTTGCGGAGGTTCGAAGCGGGACGGGTGGGAAGTGAACGAACAACTCTCTCACTTGGGTCGGAGCGTCGTGTCCCACATCTTTCGCTGGACGCCCCCCGGGGGTCCCGAAGGGACCCAATGACATTAGCCGTAGGTGAAACCTACGGAAAGGCCGGACACCCGAGGGTTAACCAACCCCGAAGGGGTTGAACGCTGGCGTATTCGACCCCGTCGGGGTCGGCCGGTATCGAAAGCGAGATGGCTATTCATCCGTAGGTTTCACCTACGGCTAATGATGTTAATGCCCTTCGGGCATTCGCGGTCCACGCTTCCTGCTTAGGTTAACACTTATGGAACACGCTCGCTCGCCCTACAAACAGCAGGTAGGCTTGGTGAGGCAGTGTTTTGTGCTGGCGCTGTCTTTGCTAACCAGCTTTAGCAGTGGCGCGGCGCAAACCTCTACCGACGCCACCATCCGTTCCTTGCAAACGCACCTCAAGATCTACCCCGCGGACTTCAAGGCGTACGACCAATTGGGGGCAGCTTTTATCCAGAAGGGACGGGAGACAGCAGACGCAAGCTATTACGAATTGGCAAAGGAAGCGTTGAACAAGTCCCTCGATCTCGTTTCGAACGATCCGGCAGCTTCCTCCGCCAAGACGCATAGGGCAGTGCTGGCGATGGGGGAACATCAGTTCGAGGAGGCACTCACCTGGGCGCAAGACGCGCTGGCGCTGGGCGCGGGCGATCCCTCACCCTGGGCCATCGTCGGGGACGCTCTGACCGACATGGGGGATTATGACCGCGCCGCCGAAGCTTACGCAAGGGTGCGTGACCCGCTCCGCAACGGGGATGACGCCTCAGGCATAGTTTACGAGCGCGACAGTCGCGTGGCCTATCTGCGCTTTCTTCGGGGTGACGTCCAGAGCGCCCTCAAGTTGATGCGTGATGCGATTGCTCGCGCCACCACCTTGCACCTGCCGGCGGAAAACGTGGCTTGGAGCCAATATCAGTTGGGCGAGTTCTGCTTCAAGAGCGGAGACCTCACCAGTGCGGAGCAAGCTTATGTGGCGGGGGTGGCCATTGACCCCCATTCTTACCGCAACCTCGCGGGCTTGGGTGAGGTTCGCACGGCGCAGGGAAGATATACGGAGGCGATCGCACTTTATCAGAAGGCCATTGCGGTTGTGCCGTACCCTGCCTATGCGGCTGCGCTCTACGATCTCTACCTGCAAGTGGGGCGTTTCGATGACGCCCGCAAACAGCTTGCACTGGTTGAATTCATCAGCACTCTCAATCCTGTTAACGAGAGGCTGTTCTACCGTGAACTCGCCCTCTTTTACGCCGATCACAATCTCAAGCTAAAAGAGTCCGTCGACTTGGCCAGGAAGGAGTTGGATGTCCGCCACGACATCTACACGTGGGACATCCTGGCATGGGTGCTTTTCAAGAATGGCAGCGTCCCTGAGGCTGCCGAGGCCATGAAGAAGGCGCTCGCGCTCGGCACGGAAGACGCTCTCTTGGATTTTCACGCCGGATTGATCGAATTCCAACTGGGTCGGTCCGAACGCGCCGAAACACTGCTCAAGCGCGCCCTGGCTTTGAACCCCAACTTCCACTTGATCTATGCCCGCCAGGCGCGAGAGATGCTTGGCCAACTCGCAGGGTCCGGCACGCACAAACTGAGCACCAGTTCTCCGGCGGCGCACGACTCGAGGCCGCGAGGATCACTCGAATGACCTTCACATCCGGGCAAATGACGAAACTCCGCAAGATCATCCCTGGGCTCGTCGCGCTCATTGCGGGGCTCATGCTTATTGCTCCCCGAGACGTCCTGGCGCATCCCATGGGCAACTTCAGTATCAGCCACTTCGCCGGTTTCCGCATCGAGGCAGGCGCAATCGATTTACGCTACATCCTGGACATGGCGGAGATTCCTACTTTCCAGGAAATGCAAACCACGGGCATTGTGCCGGCGCCTGATGATCCGCGGGTCGTCGCGTACCTTGCATCGAAGGCGGAGGCGCTCAGAGGCGGGTTGGTGGCGACCGTCAATGGCCGGCCTCTGGCGTTTGAAACCGTGTCGCAGAATGTGATTTTCCCACCCGGCGCAGGCAATTTGCCGACCATGAAAATCGGGGTCGAATATCGTGCCCAACTTTCGGGAGCGGCGTGCCCTTGCACGCTTGAATACCGCGACGGCAATTTTCCGGAGCGCGCCGGATGGAAGGAAGTGGTTGCCGCTACAGGGCCCGGCGCGACCTTGGTGATGAGCACTGCCGCGGGCGTTTCGCGCAGTCAGGAACTTGCGAATTATCCTACCGATTTAATCAGCAGCCCGCCGCAGGACCTCTCTGCCCAGTTGACGTTCGTACTCGCCGGCGATTTACCGACGGATGGCAGGGCGAACGCGGCTGCGTCGGTCGATAATTTCCCGAGTACTCCGCCCAGCCCCGAAGCTACGCCTGCACCCGGCCCGCCCCGTCTGGAGAAAGCACCGAGTGCCGTCCACCCTCCCGCCCGAAGGGACGCGGAGAGTAAGTTCGCACCACCTCTCCCCGCAAACCCGACTCCTGCGCCTGGCGCATCAGTCCCCCGGCCTGTCGCGGGGCCAACCAGGAAGTTGACGCTGGAAGCCAATAAACAAGGCACTCCTCGCAACTCCTTCACTGAACTTATTACCTCGAACCAATGGGGCCTCTGGTTTTTGCTTACCGCGGCGCTGATCGCTGCCGCATTAGGAGGCCTGCACGCGCTCGAGCCGGGACACGGAAAGACGATTGTCGCGGCGTACCTGGTGGGGTCGCAAGGAACGGCCGCCCATGCCTTCCTCCTGGGTTTGATCGTCACAATCACCCATACCGCCGGGGTTTACGCGCTGGGGCTCATCACGCTTTACGCGTCGAAGTATATTGTTCCCGACCACCTCTACCCCTGGCTGGGCATCGCGTCCGGGCTTACCATCGCCTTCCTCGGAATTTACATGCTTCGACGCCGCTGGGCGGGACATCATCACGCGCACGGATACCATCATGGCCCTCCGGGTCACATCCATGAGCACCAACATCCGCACGAGCATGCCCACGATCACCCTGCGCCCGGCCACGCTCATCCCCATGCGCATACTCACGAGCACCGTCATGACCACCCGCATGCTGCCGAGCACTCGCATCATGCGGAAACTCCATTTTCTTACCGGCAACTGGTGACGTTGGGAATAACCGGTGGGATCGTCCCTTGTCCTGCGGCGCTTGTCGTGTTGTTGAGCGCCATCTCGCTTCATCGCGTAGCATTCGGACTGTACCTGATCGTGGCGTTTAGCCTCGGCTTGGCCGCGGTGCTTATTTCCATCGGCATGATCACGGTCTATGCGCGCCGCATGCTCTCCCGGTTGCCGAGTGAGGGGCCGCTCATCAACCGCTGGCTGCCGGCGGCTTCAGCCACGGTTATTACGTGCCTCGGCATAGGCATCGCAGCGCAGGCGCTGTTTACCGTCGGCGTGATCCGTATAAAATTGTAAGCATGCGTCCGGCGATCCCCATCCGGATTCTCATTACGATCCACCGGTGGTTGTCCCGATCACGACAGCGCGAGCCTGGGACTAACCCTCACGCCGTTTGAACTCCTCCCTGCTGAGAATCCCCCCACCATGGCCATGTCGAGCTTGAGCAGCATCGAGAGCAGGGGCATAATCTGGAGATGCGAGAAACGATCTCGATGGAGGAGCAATGCAAAAGCGCAAACTTGGGAAAAGCAATCTGGAAGTCTCGGCGATCGGGCTCGGATGCATGGGCATGAGCTTCGGTTACGGCCCGCCCAAAGACAAGCTGGAGATGGTATCCCTGATTCGAAAGGCGGTCGAGCTGGGCGTCACGTTCTTCGATACTGCTCAAGTCTACGGCCCGTTCGTCAACGAGGAACTCGTGGGAGAAGCCCTCGCGCCCTTCCGTGGGCAGGTGGTGATTGCGACAAAGTTCGGGTTCAAATTCGAGCACAACGGAGCCCCGCGTTCAGTGGGTCTCGACAGTCGACCAGAGTACATCAAAGAAGGAGTCGAGGGCTCCTTGAAGAGGCTCGGAGTCGACAGCATCGATCTGTTCTATCAACATCGCGTTGACCCGGACGTGCCCATCGAAGAGGTGGCGGGGGCTGTTAAAGAACTGATTCAGGAAGGCAAGGTGAAGCACTTCGGGATGTCGGAAGCGGCAGCGCAGACCATCCGCCGGGCGCACGCAGTGCAGCCCGTCACCGCAGTCCAAAGTGAATACTCGCTCTGGTGGAAACGCCCCGAAGCCGAAGTGTTGCCAACGCTCGAGGAACTCGGGATCGGCTTCGTTCCGTACAGCCCTCTTGGCAAGGGATTCCTCACGGGGAAAATCTACGAGGACACGTCCTTCGCCAGCACTGATCTGCGGAGCCGCATCCCCCGTTTTGCACCGGAGGCCAGGAAAGCGAATCAAGCCTTGGTTGATCTGCTCGCCGCCATTGCGGAAAGGAAGAAAGCCACGCAAGCTCAGATCGCGCTCGCGTGGCTGCTTGCCAAAAAGCCGTGGATTGTTCCAATCCCCGGCACCACCAAGCCGGCGCGCCTGGAGGAGAATATTGGAGCGGCAGCTAGTGTACTAACACCCGACGACCTCCGCGATATTGACGCGGCCGCATCCAAGATCACGGTGCAAGGGGCGCGCTATCCGGAAGAACTGGAGCGAATGACCTATCGCTGAGAGAGGAGACCCGATCTTGACACTCGAGCCCCGATGGGCAAAAGTGTTCTCAACTCGTGAGAGGGTGGGGGGCCAGCAGACATTGAGTGCCGTAGTTGAAAATCGCCGCCTGCAAGAGGGAGAGGAACGAATGCCGAGGGGAGAATTCAAGCTAATCATCGGGAACATGTTCGGAAACAAGACGGGCCGGCTGATGCTGGAGGTTGAAACCCTGCGCCAGTTCGGCCGGAAGCGAATCCTGATTTTCAAGCCTGACATCGATACGCGGAGCGACACGGGCTACATCAAGGACTATCACGGCAAAATGATGGACGCCGTGGATGTGCCGGCGCGCGATCCCTGGCAGATGCTGCGCGTGGTGAGGCAGAAGGAATCCGAGATGGGCTGCCGTTACCATCTGATCGCGGTGGACGAAGTTCAGTTCTTCCCCACCGACTCAGGCTTTTTTCTGGTGATCGATGAGCTGCTCGATCGCGGCTATGACGTGATCGCAGCCGGCCTGGCACTGGACTTCAAGCGCGAGCCTTTCGGCTCCACCCTGCTGCTTTTTGGACTTTGCAAGAGCGGCCATGACTGCATGTGGTTGAACCCCCTCTGCGCCCGCTGCGGTAGGCCTGCACCGCTCCCGCAGCGCATCCTCGACGGCAAGCCCGCGCCTTACAATGCTCCTCAAGTGCAGGTCGGCGGCAAGGAAACCTACGAGCCCCGCTGCTACGATTGCCACGAGCTCCCCGGCCGCCCCATACCGCCTTGACCCGCCATCTTCCTCTCGTCTGGCGTGTTTTTTTGGCCTTGATTTTGGATGCGAAATATTGTAAATAACTTAGGTATATAGATGAATTAGGTATAAGGCGGACTATGAGTAAGCCGTCGGATTTAATCCAGGGAACGCTGGATCTACTTATCCTCAAAACGCTTTCGCTCGAGCCGAAGCATGGCTGGGCCATCGCCAAGCGCATCGAGCAAGTGAGTCATGAGGCGCTTCAGATCACTCAGGGGGCCCTTTACCCCGCCCTGCATCGTCTGGAACATCAGGGTTGGATTCGCGCCAGGTGGCGGACCACGGAAACCGGGCGGGAAGCGAAATTCTACGAACTGACCCGTGCAGGCCGCGTGCAGCTTGAAAAAGAGCTGGCCGAGTGGGAACGCCTGTCGAATGCGGTTGGACTGATCGTCCGCATGGTTTAGGAGACGCTTACACCGTGGAACCTGGGCGTTGGTGGAATCTCGCAAGAATGCGGTTCAGTTCGCTCGTACGGCGGGGCCGAGTGGACGAGGAGCTCGACAAAGAACTTCGTTTCCATCTCGATCAACAGATCGAGGAGAACCTGGCTGCCGGCATGCCGCTTAGCGAGGCGCGATTCGCAGCGATGCGCCGGCTCGGAGGCGTGGCCCAGATCCAAGAGGAGTGCCGTGATATGCGCCGAATGAATTACGCGCACGATCTCGTTCAAGACCTCCGCTACGCCGCGCGGACTTTGGTGAAGGAACGCGGTTTTGCCGCCCTGGTGGCGCTGACCCTCGGACTGGGAATCGGCGCCAATAGCGCCATCTTCAGCGTCATCGACGGAGTATTGCTCAAGAAGCTTCCGTACCGGCAACCGGACCGTATCGTTCGAGTCTTCTTCAGCAGCAACACCTATCCAAAGTTTCCACTGAATCCCTTTGACTTTCGGGACTTTCGAACTCGCAGCCGCTCCTTCCAGGCGCTGGCCGCCTTCACGCGCAGCGACGTGCAACTCTCCGGTTCGGGCGAGCCCGTGCGCCTGGCCGCCTTCCGCGTGACTGCCGGATATTTCGATGTACTCGGTGTGACTCCCGCCCTGGGACGCGAGTTTGATCAGAGCGACGAGGTTCCGGGCAATGGCAATGCGTTGATTCTGAGCGACCGGACCTGGCGCAGCGAGTTCGGGGCGGCGCCCGACATCATTGGGCGAAAGATCACCCTCGATTCACAACCCGCCACGGTCGTCGGCGTAATGCCGCCCGGTACGGAACACCCGGGCAACAGCTACCACGCTCTCCCTTACGGGAATTCCGTCGATGCCTGGCGGCCGTTCACTTTCGAAGGCGACCCGAACGATCGCGGCTCACACTTCCTGGAGGTTATTGGGCGATTAAAGCCCGGCGTCCCCCGGGCGCAGGCGCAAGCCGAGCTGAACACCCTGCTTCCACAGATCGCAAGCGAGCATGGCGGCTACCGGGGGTGGCACATGCTCGCGGTCGAACTGTACCGTGAGATCGTGGGGGCGAACGAGCGGCTTCTTCTGGTTTTGCTAGGAGCGGTCGGCCTGGTGTTAATGATTGCGTGCGCAAACGTCGCGAACCTCTTGATGGCGAGGGCCACGGCGCGCCAGCGCGAAATCGCAGTGCGATCCGCTCTGGGTGCGCGGCAGTCCAGGCTGGTACGCCAAATGCTTACTGAGAGCTTGTTGATTGCCCTTGCCGGCGGCGCGTTAGGCCTCGTATTCGCCGCGGGTGGCGTCAAAGCGCTGGTCTCACTGCTGCCGGCAGACTTCCCGCGCGTCGATTCGATTCATGTTAACGCCGCCGTTCTCGGGTTCACCTTGCTTGTCGCTCTGGCTGCTGGCTTCGCCTTCGGCCTGGTGCCTGCCTTAGAGGCTGCCCGCGCCTATCCCCAGCAAGGCCTTCGCGAGGGCGCCCGAGGTTCAACGGATACTGGCTTGCATCTTCGGCTGCGAAGCGTTCTAGTCGTGGCCGAAGTCAGTCTGGCTTCGATCCTGCTGGCTGGGGCCGGGCTTATGCTGCGCAGTTTCGTCAATCTCTTGCGCATGGACCCCGGGTTCCGCCCGGAGCATGTCCTGACCGCAGATCTCACCCTGCCTATCACCGAATACAAAACGCCTGCCGCTGCGCGGGCGTTCGAGGACTCGCTAATCACGAACCTCTCCTCCGCACCCGCGGTGAAATACGCCGGCATTGGCACGGACCTGCCTTGGACGGGTTACGACGAGAACATCGGCGGCTTCACGATCGAGGGCAAGAACCCGCCACCTGGGGAAGAATTTCACGGCAGGTATCACGCCGCGACACCGGATTACTTTCGCGCCCTCGGCATACCGCTTGAGCGGGGCCGATTCTTCACCAAGGCCGACAATCAAGGCGCCCCCCAGGTGATGATCATCAACTCCACCATGGCACGGTTCTATTGGCCGCGCCGCGATGCGCTGGGCGCTCGCATTGCGTTCAGTGATACCCCCAAAGAAAAGGACTGGATGACCGTGGTCGGAATCGTGGGGGATGTTAAAGACACTCCGACATCGCGTGGTGCGGAACCCGCGTTCTGGTGGCCCGCGCTACAGGTGCCGTTCGTCATGAATAACGGCGTGATGTCCGTAGCTATTCGCTCCGACTCCGACGCCTCGCAACTCGCCAACGTACTACGGCGCGAGGTGCACCACCTTGACCCGGCCTTAGCAGTGTACGACCTTCGCCTGTTGGATCAGATCACCGACGCCAACCTTGCCAGTGCACGGTTCGCGTTCTTCCTGGTAGGTCTATTTGCGACGCTGGCGGTCGGACTGGCGGCCGTCGGGACTTACGGCGTAATCGCTTACTCGGTTGGCCGGCGCAACCACGAATTCGGGCTGCGCATGGCATTGGGCGCAAGCCGCTGGGACGTGGTGCGGCTCGTGTTCCGCAGGGGTGTTACCTTAGCTGCCGTTGGCGTCACCGTCGGTCTTCTGGCGGGGCTGGGCCTCGCCCGCGTGCTGCGAAGCCTGATCTATGAGGTCAGCCCGGCCGACCCTCTGACGTTTGGGGCGGTGGCGCTCCTGGTGTTTTCCGTGGCTGCTTTGGCTTGCTACCTGCCCGCACGAAGAGCTACAGAGGCCGATCCGATGACTGCCCTGCGAGCGGAGTGAAAAAGCTGAACTCGCGCGCAGGATCGGATTCAAAGCACTCAGGATTGGCGTCTCTTGCTATTGAGCGCCGCGAACATACGCGGATTGGCACGAACGTTCTCATCGCTGAGCCATCCTGGCTCCACAGGAGCCCCGGCGGCGACCAGCAACGTAACCACGTCGCGATAAAAGTCGTTCGCGGCAGCATCCGTCTTGCGCCCGCTCCATCCGTGAAGCGCCCAGTCGAGCGGCGTCCCACCAAACCTTTTGTCCTTGAGATCAACCGGTGCGCGGCGCCGCAAGAGCGCTTTCACTGTGTCGACATGCCCACCGTGCGCTGCCCAGTGCAGGCCGGTCTGCCCATGCGGACGCGGAAACAGCTCTCCGACGTCAATACCGCGATCGAGAAGGTACTCAACCACGTCAGTGCGCCCGTACTCGCACGCCCAAGTGAAGCCGCCCTTCATTTGCGCGGAGGTTGCTGCATCTTTCAGGCTGCCGTCAGAATTGAAAAAGGACCTGACCAGATCGAGCCGCCCCACCCCCGCGGCACCCTCGAGATCGAGAGGCGCGCCCCGGCCTGCGAGATACTCTGCGGCATCGGCGCGTCCATTGGCGAGGCAACCGTTCACGAGAGCGGTGGCGTCGCCGCTGCCGGGCGCATCCATGCGCGCACCATGCGCGAGCAACACGTCGATCAGTTCGTGCAGCACCCCCGCCACTTTGGGATGAATGCTCGTCGCCACAAGACCGAGCGTCGTGCAGCCGCCAACATACATGTCCGCAACGGCGTCGGCTTCCGCGCCGGCGTGGAGCAGCATCTCGGCAATTTGCACCGCATTCTTAGGAGTGCGTTGGCGATGTCCTTCCACTCCGTTGGCGCCTAAATAGTGAAGAAGCATCGAGCGATGCTTGCGCGTGGATCGCGCCCGAATCAGATCCGGGTCGTGCCGGAGTAGCTTCTCAAGAGTGCGGGCCTCGCCGGCGACGATGGCGTCGACCGCCCGTTCGAATCGTGCGACGGCTGATTGGCCGTCCTTCAAGGCAGCGGCATACGAGGCGAAATGCCCCCAATTCTCGAAGCAGTGATTCTGCACAATGATCGACCGCGCGTCCCGGGCCGAGTAATCCGGAGCGAGCCCGCCGAGCCAGGAAGTCTGCGGCCGCCCGGTACGAAACGCCTGCGGGTGTTCGCGCAGCAGACGCTCGAGCGTTTCCACATTGCCGGCCACGACGGCGTCCTCCGCTGACTTCCATACGGCGGCGAGCGAGTCTCCGCCTGTGAGCACTTTGATCTGCTTCGCGAATTTCAGCCAGCTATCGAAACCGTGTTCGTGAGCAATCACGAATTGCGCGCCGGCGAGTGTGAGTCTGGCGTGCGACGATTGAAGTTTCCGCATTCGCGCCAATGCCTCCGGAGCACCGGCCTTCGAGGCCTTGAGGAGGTCCTTGGCTTGTTTCTTGTATTGCTCGAGGTTCGGACGTGCAGGTAATTCGCGTGCGGACATACGAGTCTCCTTCCGTTGCGCCTGGCGTCCGCCAAGTCAGGCTGAAAGAAGATTCGTCAGGTTTTTAGCGATGCAGGTGGGCACGGCCCTTTCCGCGGACTGGAGGCGCCCCGAGCGCACAACTCACTTTAGAGTGTTCGCATGCCCATCGTCAAGAAAACGTTGTACAATATTAATGCATCTAGTGATTTGCGATTCCAATGCTATCTGCTGAGCTCGACCACCCGCGGGGGGCAACGATGCTGAAAACGACTCGGGCCTTATTCGCTACCACCATCCTTCTTTTCATGACAGGGTGCAGCAGTCAATCGCCAGTTAGTTCTGTGGCGCCAACCAACCCCGTGGCTGCTGTGGCCCCGGTCGGACTGACCATAACAGACGACCCGCCCGCCGGCGTAGTGGTTCTGTCTTTCCAACTGAGCATCACGGGGGCTTCCTTCTCGCCGGGAAACGTCTCGCTGTTGAGCAGCGCCAATCCGATCCCCGTCAACGTGACCCAGCTACAGGCGGACTCGGCATTTCTGGGCAACACGAACGTAGCCGCAGGAACTTATAACAGTCTCACACTGACGTTTGCTGATCCCCAGCTCACCATCTACAATGGCACGGGCGCGGCAATTGGCAGTTGCGCGAACAACACGATCTGCCAGCTCACGCCCACGACCACACCCTTGACGCTGACTTTTTCTTCGGCGCCTTTCCCCCTTACTGTCACCGCGAACCAGCCCGTGGCCTTGCAGCTCGACATCCACGTCAACAAGATCATTCAACCCGATCTCTCAGTAAATCTGGCCACGACAAATGCCGTCAGCGTTTCACAGTTACAGTCGTTTCCGGCTGGGCACCCGAGTTCAGGGCTTGGCCGATTGTTCGGAACGGTCCAGAGTTTGGGCACGAACCAATTCATGTTTCAGACGCCCTGGGGCCGGACCCTCACCATCGATGTCAACAGCAGCACCACTTACAAGATTCCAACCAACGCCCTATGCGGTGGAGTGTGCAACGTAGCCTGCCAAGGATTTGGGTGCCTGCTCGTCGGAGATGTGCTCGAGGTGCGAGTGAATCTGCAATCTGATGGAAGCCTGCTCGCCTCCGAGGTTGACTACATCGAAGGTCCGGGACAGGAGATTTACCAAGGCACCATCGTCAGCCTCAACACGTCAGGCAATAACACGACCATAAATCTGATCCTGCAGAACGCGGCGGGTGCGTCCACGACGTCTAACACGCCTTCTTTGGGCGTTTTCGCCAGCGTGACGGTGCCGACCACGGGAGTCAACTATTCGGTTGATTCAGGCAGCTTCACAATGCCGTCCGTCTCTAGTATGGGAACCTTCTCTGGTGCCGGGAACCTGCTCGCCGGACAAGAAGTATCGGTCGGCGCCAACGGATCGGTGAGCACGTCGAACGGCACAGGAACCAACGGGGGTCTGCCCACGCTTACTTTCACCGCCAGTAGCATCACCTTGGAACCCAGTCAGATCACAGGACAGATAACGAGCGTCGACGCATCGACCTCGAGTTTTCAGATCTCACCCATGGTAAATTCTTTCATGCCGCATCTAGGCACTTCCCCGGGTTCCTGGAACCCCGTGACCGTGTCCGCATATGCCACGTCGCAGACAACCTACGAAGGCCTCAGTCAGGACAGCTTCTCCGGCCTAGCCGTGAATAATTTTGTTTCCGTTCAGGGCTGGCTCTTCCCGTACACGGGTGCGATCCCAAACTGTGTGCCGGGGTGTGGTCCCGTAACTTATGGCGTGGTCGTAGCAAAATCCGTGCGCGGCCAGCAGAACGGGTTTTTCTAAACCCTCCATCTTATAAAGGTAGCGCAGACCGCCCGGGTTGCGGTCTGCGCTTCTTTCCCTGACACGCAGCGGAGAACATGGGGTTGCAGGCGGGAGTCAGTCACTGTGCAACCGCGGGCACTCCCCCAAAGGCGCGATAACTTGAGAATTAGCTGCAAGTAACGCTCCGTTTCGCTGAAATTGTCCGTGTCGAGGAAGGCGCGGCCGACGGAGAGGGCCACTCTTGAAGCACTGTAATTCTGATAACTATTTGCTCCCGAACAAGGGTAATATCGTATGGTAGCTTGGGCTGAAATAAGAGCCAACGGACATGAAGCGACGAGACCCCAGAAGTCTGGCTGCATTGCCGGACCTCGATGCTGAGGCCTCGGCGCGCGGGGAAAGCGGCGAGCTTATGGTGGCGGAACGGAAGGAGCGGCAGGATTTCCGCGAGGTCGCGACTCAGACTCCGATTGTTGAGCGTCTTCACTTGCTCTGGGAGAGCCGTCGGTTCCTGGGGTGCGTTGCCGTTGTCGGCCTGCTGCTTTCTACGCTGATTGTGTTTCTCATTTCCAACCGCTACGAATCCTCGGTACGTTTGATGCCGCCCGACAACCCGTCGAGTGCCGGCCTCGCCCAAGCGGCCTTAGCGCTTGCAGGAGGCACGGCCGGGCTAGGGGGAATCGCCAGCGAGCTTTTGAGTCAAAGGAACAACAGCGACCTCCTGGCCGGCGTCCTCAGCAGTCGCACGGTGGAAGACGCGCTCATCCAGAAGTTTGACTTAAGAAAGGTTTATGGAGCCCTCAGCATTGAGGATACGCGCAAGAAGTTGGAGAAGCAGAGCACCATTGGGGTGGACCGCAGGAGCCAGATCATCACCCTTACCGTAACCGACAGGAGCCCCCAGAGGGCGGCGGCGATGGCCCAAGCCTATGTTGAAGAACTCAACCGAACGGTGGCCCAAGTAAGTACGTCTTCAGCGCGCCGCGAACGTATTTTCCTGGAAGGACGTTTGCAAGCCGTCACACAGGATTTGGAGACGGCCGAAAAAGAGTTTAGCGAGTTCTTGGCAAAGAATACCGGGATTGATATCAAGCAACAGAGTACGGCCATGCTCGGAGCGCCAGCGATTCTCCAAGGAGAATATCTGGCGGCACAATTAGAACTGGAACGGCTCAGGCAGCATTACGCGGACAGCGATGCCCGGGTGCGGTCCGTGCAAACACAGGTTGCCGAACTGGAACGCCAACTCGCGAAGCTTGGAGGGAAAGACGAGAGTGCCTCGCAGGCGAAGGCGGCGCAGGGCGATGCGCTCTACCCTTGGATCAGGAACCTGCCTTTGCTCGGCGTCGCTTACGCCGACCTGTACCGTAAGACCAAGATTGAGGAGATGCTGTTTGACAGGTTGACCCAGGAGTATGAACTGGCCAAGGTGCAAGAAGCGAAGGGAATCCCAGCCGTGAAGGTGCTAGACCCTCCAAACCTTCCGGAGAAGCAGTCATTTCCTCCGCGCCTACTGCTCGTGGAACTGGGAACAGCGCTGGCGCTTGCGTTCGGAACGGCTTGGGTGTTCGGCCGCAGGGCGTGGGAGCAGATGGACTCGTCCAGCCCCGGAAAAGGGTTGGGGCATGAAGTCTTCGCCGCCGTGCGGACGGCAATGCCATGGACTTCACGAACAGGTGTCGGGCGTCATACGTTGAGCGGAAACGCCGGGGGGCATTTTGACCCACTTGATACTCAGAATGAAGAACCCAAATAGCTCAGGTTTCTCTCGTATCGTCTTGCGCTGTAAAGGGTTAGTTCACACATCTCCCTGTAATTGACAGGGCGGAGCTGTGAGCCGTAATTGCCAATCGTAAGTAGCAGGCCTCCTTCTCCGGACACTATGGACTGATTGCGGAGGACTGAGGCCGGAGGACCGAACACTATCTGACGCCGACTCATCGCTTCTTATTAGTCTCTGAGTCTGCGGTCAGCCGCCTTGGACGACTTGGTTTTTGTCGCCGCAACCCTGACATCGGTTGGGAATCCAGGAGAGAAGTAACTCTCATGAATGGCACATCCCAACGCCCTTCCGGGAGACCGATGCAGGGGCAGGCGTCCCCACCTGACTTCGTCACCGAAGGCAAGAGCCCTGCGCAGCCGGTTTTTCGAGGCTTGGCCAAGGGCCGAAGCCTGGTGCACGACCTTCCAGTTCAAATCGCTTCCGCTGCCACTGACGCATTATTGGTATTAATTACCGGAGTTACCATTTTCTGGCTGCGGTTCGCGGCATCGTATCCGTTAAGCGCGCAGTTGGGGCTATTTGATGGTTTGTTTGGCCGCACGAACCTGAGTTTCATTCTACTCCATTCGACGCTCGTGGTTCTCTGTTGCGAGAGCCTAGGACTCTATGATATGCCACGTGACCGGGGGTTCGTCACGGAGTCCAAGACGGCAGCAAAAGCCGTGGGCCTGGCAACAGCACTCCTGATGTTCTGCATTTTTGCTTCTGGAGACAAGCTCCTGTCGCGAGTTGTTTTCATAGGGTCGGGTGCAATCAGTGTCTTTACGCTTTTGGGATGGCGCGCCGCCGGACGGCACTTTCTGCTGAAGCGGAAGGCAGCAGGTCATGGCATTTCGCGGGTGCTGGTGGTTGGCGCGGAGCGGCAAAGAAGCGCCCTGACCCGCTGGCTGGAAGAGAATCCGGACCTCGGATATGAGGTGTGCGGCTTCCTCGATGCCGATCCCAACAGGGACTCCCGCGCGGTGGGATCATTTCGCGATCTGCGTGCGGTGGCTCTTTCGTTTTTTGTGGATGAACTCTTCATAGCTCTGCCTTTTGACAGGGAACTGGTCAAGGAGATGGCCCTCGACGCCCGCCGATTGCGGCTTGGGCTGAAGATTGTGCCTGACCTGTACGATGGTCTTGCCCGGCGAGCCGCGCTGCATTCGATCGGCGGTTACCCGGTCATGGACCTCCACTGGCAGCCTATTCCAACTCTGGGTCTTGCGCTGAAGCGGGCCATGGACGTTTCGTTGGCGTCGCTGTGTTTAGTTTTTACTGCTCCGGTCCTCGCACTCGCGGCGCTGTGGATTCGGTTCGAGTCGCCCGGGCCTGCCATCTATGCTGCGCCACGGGTGGGGAAGAAGGGGCGCAAATTCTGCTGTTACAAGCTGCGCACCATGGTGGCGGACGCCGACGCGCAGAAAGAAACCCTGCGCGCCGCCAACGAACGCCAGGGCCCTTTTTTCAAGATGAAAAAGGATCCACGCATCACGCAGTGTGGACAATGGCTTCGTAAATACAGCCTTGATGAATTACCTCAATTGATCAACGTGTGGCTGGGAGAGATGAGTCTAGTGGGCCCCAGGCCACACCCGGTGGATGACTACGATCGCTACACCCTGGAAGATCTCCGCCGACTGGATGTCAAACCCGGTATCACGGGTCTGTGGCAGGTTACTGCCCGGCGCAATCCTTCCTTCGAGGCGAACATGGCGCTTGATCTCGACTACATCGAGAACTGGAACCTCTGGTTGGATGTGAAGATTTTGCTCAAGACCGTGGCGGTAGTATTCCGCGGAACCGGAAATTAGCCTCGAAACGATACCAATGCAAATGCCAATTCCAGGCGCGGGTAGTTCTGCCGCGTATGACAAGGCGGTGTCTGCGGCCCCGTCCATGCAGGGTCGCTGGGGCAGTGTTGCCACACGTTTTGGACGACCTGCCGGCCCTCGCTGTTATGGCTCTGTGCCTTTCGCGCTGTGGGGATCCCCGGGTGGTCTCAGTGTGATCAGCCAGAATCAAAATCGTGGACCAAAAGTGGTTCGGGTGTCGGGGGAAGGCCGGGCGATCGATGAGTGAAGATTTGCGAGCTTGCCCCCTTTGTGAAGCAGCGGATTTTCAGGAGCTCTTTGTGACGCGAGATCAACACTTCGGCGGTCCCGGCTGGCACCGCGTCGTGCAATGCGCGAATTGCTCCGTCGTTTTCTTAAATCCCAGATATTCCGACCAGGAGTTGGCGGCTGTTTATCCGAGCGATTATTACGCGTACCAGGACAATTTCCGCCGTCCTCGCTGGAAGAAGGTGGTGAAAGGGCTATTGGGATATCAGACCGGGCCGAAGGATCCACATTTTGAGAGCCCCGGCACGGTCCTCGACCTGGGTTGCGGAAGCGGTTGGTTCTTGCAGGAGATGCGCGCCCGAGGCTGGATGGCTTACGGCGTGGAGATCAGCAAAGCCGCGAGCTTGCTGGGGGAATCGCAAGGTCTCCAGATATTCTGGGGAACCGTCCAGCAAGCGAACTTCCGCCCCGAGTTCTTTGACTACGTGCGCGCGAACCACTCTTTCGAACATATGACTTGTCCGAACGAGACCCTGGACGAGATTTACAGAATCCTTAAGCCTCAGGGGAGGCTGCTGATCGGCGTGCCCAATATCGATGGCCTGAATGCTCGCGTCTTTAAGCGCCATTGGTGGCACCTGTGCGCGCCGGTTCATCCCTTCCACTATTCGGTCAAGACGTTATCACGATTGCTCGCCAGGCATCATTTTTCAATCGAGCGAATTTCATACGACTCCGATTACGCGGGCATCCTGGGCAGCCTTCAAATATTGTGCAATCGGAATAACCATCGGAAATCGTCTGAGGGAATGTTAATCAACAATATTCCGCTTAGATTGATCTGTCACTCCTTCGCGAAATCTCTGGATTTAATTCGAATGGGTGACGTGATCGAGATCACCGCGCGGAAGGTCCAGAAAGAGGCATAGATGTATTCCTTGTGGGCGATGCGGGACTTATCGGCAAGCATTTGACGGGGCGATTACGGACAGCGGAATGCGCCGTTACCAAGCGCTTTGGGTTCTCGCCCGATGAAAAGCACCAGCAGGGATTCTGGCATGGCTAATGAAACCAAAGTCGGCGTGGTTACAGTGACTTACAACAGCGCGGGTGTCATCGATGGATTTCTGCGCTCGATACTGCGGCAGTCGCATCGCCATTTCGTATTGTTCGTGATAGACAATGCCTCCTCGGATACAACATTGCGGCAACTCGCCACCTACGGAGACACACGCATCGTCGTCAAGGCCGAAAGCAGAAACCTAGGGTTAGCGGCGGGCAACAATCAGGGGATTCGGGCGTCCTTGGAGCAAGGTTGTGACGCCGTCCTGATCATCAATAATGATACGGAGTTCGAGCCGGCGTTGCTGGAGAAGCTGATCGCCGGGCTCGAGGAGCACGCCGGTGACATGATCGTGCCCAAGATGTATTACTTTGACCCTCCGGACAAGATCTGGTGTGCGGGGGGACAGTTCAACCGGATGAAGGGCTACCTGTCGGTCCACTACGGTGAAAACCAGATGGACCGCGGTCAGTACGACAGGGTTCGAGAGGTTGAATTTGCACCCATGGCCTGCATGATGATACGAAGCAATGTTTTCGCGCGAATTGGCCTGATCGACGAGCAGTACTTCTTGTACTTCGATGACAACGACTTCTGCCTTCGCGCCAAACGAGCAGGATTGAAGCTGATCTACTTGCCAAGCGCGACGCTTCGGCACAAGGTGAGCGCCCTCGCAAAGAATTCGCCGTCCGTGGCCCACTACATGATCGCCCGCAACCACGTGTATTTCATTCGGAAGAACCTCAGCCTGGGAGCAAGGCTCGTCTACCTGCCTGCGTATCAGTTCCGTTTGGTGTTGAAGTCACTTTTTCGGATTTTGGATTGGAAGGAGTTTGCCCAACGCGAAAAGGGATTCTTATGCGGCCTGCGGATTGCCGTTTCGAGGGCGGGAGTAGAAGTTGCCGGCGGAGCGGAGGGACGAACCGCTGTCGCAAAAGCGGGCAAACCTTGACTGCCCATGAAGATAAGAAGGTCATCTCGAAGTGGGAGAAGTATCGTTGCCGAACCGCCGCACGGGGCGGGGAAGCAAGCCCAGTCTTCTCACACAACACTAGGTAGAAGGAGGCGGCAAATTAAGTGGCGACCCCTGCATCCCCAATCGGAATTCTCAGACCCCCGACCGGTGGCCTGATTTCGTCCGACAACTGGGAGAAAGTGGCCGCAATCTTGATTCTTGGGTATCTGTGCACGACCAGGTCCTTCGCCTACCTCGGGCTACCGTGGATCAGGCTCTACGTCGCGGAGATAACTCTGGCCGCGTTCCTGCTCCTGGGCCCGAAAACGGAGCAAGGGTCCTGGCTGGGCGGCGCTTGGCACTCCCCGGAGTTGCGCCGTTTCAGACGATTGCTCCTGGCGCTGCTTTGTTATGGAGCTTTCGAAGCGCTGCACGGAATTCTGTCAGGCTACCCGGCTTTCACGGCCGCTCGCGATACCGCCTTCAATTACTATCCACTATTCCTTTTTTTGGGAATCTGGGTTGGCCTACGGGATGGAGACTTCCTTGAGCGCGTGCTCCGTGCTCTCGCCTGGTGGAACGGATGCTACGGTCTGGCTTTCGTTCTTTTTCTGAACCGTGTTTCGTGGACAATGCCTGGAACGGGCAGCGCTCCGTCGCCTGTGCCCTTTTTCGGCGGGCCGTACGGTTCAGCGGTGGCCCTGCTAGGGCTGATTACTTTTGAACGGCAGTTGCGGCGGGTATGGCACCTGATCGCGCTTAACCTGCTCGTCCTGCTGGGCATGCAAATGCGCGCGGAGTGGGTCAGCTTTTTCGTAGGTCTGTTGGTGTTCGCCTGGTGCACAAAACGGGTCAAGCACTTGATGATCGCGGGCGGACTGCTGGTTTTATTGATCGGAGTCATGTACGTGACCAAGATTGACCTGCCGTCGCCAACCAGCCGCGGCGGTCGAATCTCGGCCGATTCTCTCGTCGCCAGGGCGGTAGCACCGTTCAACCCAAGCCTGGCTTTCGATTTGGCGCCGCCTGAAGACGTTGGCCAATTTACCGACACGGCTCAGTGGCGGCTGGTATGGTGGCTCTCGATCTGGGAAACTGTCCATGCGGATGCTTCCCACGCGCTGCTTGGTTTGGGCTACGGCTATCCCCTCGGGGATTTGAACCCATGGATCGAGCCGGGGGAGTTTATTCAGACGCCGCACAACGCTTTCTTTTACGCACTCGGGTATTCCGGGTGGATCGGCGTGATCCTTTTTGGTCTTCTGCAGATCGAACTCCTGCGATTGACTTGGCGCACCTACAAGATTTCCGCCCAGCCCTTCGGGCTGATCTGCTGGGCAGCGTTGCTGGCGGGTTCCTTGTTCGCAGAGTTTTTCGAGACACCGTATGGGGCGATTCCCTACTACCTTCTGGTCGGAGCGGCCCTCGCCCCTGGGTTGACCGTCCCCCGGATCGCCCCGGCGGTCGAAGGCGCTTCGAATGTTCGGGCTCGCTTGGGGACGGCGGAGTCCTGCGAGCAGAGCGACGCCAGGGGCCCAGAATGAAAATCCTCTACATTCAGCCCATCCATCGGCGCTTGTGGCGAAAGCTGGCCATTCTGTTTCAGACTGCCATTCAAGACCGTCGGATGAGGCCTTTCGACGTGGGTCGAGGCCGAAGGATTGCCGTCGATTTCGAGCCGCTGTATTCTAGGGTTCCCGATCGGTTCGGAACAGGCGAATCATCTTCGGAAGTCGTGACTTACGGAAGTTGGTCGAGATGAAAGTCCTTGTCATTCACAACCATTACCAGCAACCCGGCGGCGAAGATGTCACCGCAAGATCTGAAAAGGATTTACTGAACGCAAACGGGCACCAGGTAGTCGAGTACGTCCGGCAGAATGATGAGATCGCACTGTACGGGCTTTGGCGGATCGCGACGCTCGCGGCGCGATCTGTTTGGGCGTGGGATAGCCACCGGGACATCAGGGCGCTGCTGGAGCGCGAAAGACCCCAAATCGCCCACTTCCACAATACGTTTCCACTGATTTCCCCTGCTGTCTACTACGCTTGCCGGTCCGCCGGTGTCCCGGTCGTGCAGTCGCTGCATAACCCCCGCCTAATCTGCCCCGCTGCAACCCTCCAACGCAATCACGCCGTTTGCGAAGATTGCCTGGGCCGGAAGTTCGCGTGGCCCGCGGTGCTTCATGCCTGTTACCGGGGTTCGCGCGTTCAGACCAGCGTTGTCGCGGCCGCGCTGGCCTTCCACTGGCAGGTGGGAACGTGGAACAGACTGGTCGACCGCTTTATCATACCTACGCACTTCTACCGGCGAAAGTTTGCGGAAGCGGGGCTGCTGGAGGAGAAGATTACGGTGAAGCCGCACTTTGTTGATGACTATGGAGTCAGGTCGACGCCGGGAACGTACGCACTCTTTATCGGCCGATTGACGCCAGAGAAAGGCGTTTATACTCTTCTCGAGGCATGGAGAAAACTTTGCGGTATTCCGCTGAGGGTAAGAGGCGATGGACCGATGGAAGGCGACGTGCGACGGTTGGCGGAGAAACCCGGCGGGGCGGTCCAGCTATTCCCAAGATTGGCCAGGAGCGAGTTGGCCGGGTTAATGCAGGGGGCTCGCTTCCTCGTTTGGCCCTCGGAGGGGTATTACGAGACATTTGGATATGTGGCCGCAGAAGCGTTTTCCTGTGGGCTTCCCGTGGTCGCCTCACGGATCGGGGTTGCTGAGGAAATCGTGGAGGACGGGCGTACAGGATTGCATTTTGCGCCGAGCGATCCCCAGGACTTGGCCGCCAAGGTGGAATGGGCGTGGACTCATCCAGCCGAAATGGATGCCATGGGCCGCACGGCCCGCGCCGAATACGAAAGCAAGTATACCGCAGAGCGAAACTACCCGATGCTGATGGAAATCTACAGGCAAGTGCTGGAGGCCAGGGGGCAGCAGTGCTGATGACCGAAGGCCGGCCGCGATTTGAAAGTCCACCTAAAATCGACAATTCGGAATTGCCGCCGCTCGAGCCCGGGTCTCGAACCCCGAATCGGCAGACATTCGGCGTCCTGGGTGTACGCGTCGACGCGATACAGATTCCTGACGTCATCGGACTGATGGGCCGCTGGATTTCCGCGCGCTCGGCATGCCACTTCATCGCTTTCACCGGTATGCACGGTATTACCGAAACTCGGTACGATCCGTCGTTCCGGCAGATCCTTAACTCGGCGGATCTCGTGGTGGCGGATGGCATGCCTGTGGTGTGGCTGGGCCGCTGGCACGGGCACGCAATGCGCCGGCGTGTCTACGGACCAGAACTCATGGAGATCTTCTGCCGTGAGACCGGACCCCTCTATCAGCACTACTTCTACGGCGGAAGTCCCGGCGTCGCGGATCGCCTGGCGGAGGTATTGAGGCAACGATACGGCGTGCGCTCCGTCGGAACCTACTCCCCGCCCTTTCGGGCGCTGACCGAGGAAGAGAAAGTTGAAGTGGACCGCCGAATCGAGGCCGCCGCGCCGGACGTCGTCTGGGTAGGCTTGAGCACGCCCAAGCAGGAGCGCTGGATGTTCGAGCACCGCCCTCGTCTGACCGTACCGATCTTGGCCGGAGTAGGTGCGGCATTCGATTTCGCGGCCGGGATCAGGAAACAGGCTCCGGCCTGGGTGCAGGAGAGGGGGCTCGAGTGGCTCTTCCGCCTCACTCAAGAGCCGCGCCGGCTCTGGCAACGCTACCTCGTCAACGGACCAGCATTTCTGTGGAACGTCTCTTTGGAGCTTTTGAACCTCAGGAAATTCAAGTGACTTTGCCGCGATCGAAAGATGTCGAACTTAGCCAACCACGTTATAACCGATCTTCTCGATCCGTCTTTTTGTTTCCGCGTCCAACGCATCGACATAGTCTCTGAACCGAGGGACTTTCTCTCTAACGGCCAAATAGCGATACCGCTCGGTTCTTGGAGGGAGCACCTGCGCACGGCTCAAATCAAGATCAACCGACATGACTCGAGCGACTTTGGCAAATTCCTTCGACGGATCAACGAAGCAGTCCTCAAACCGTATGGGGAGCGCCGGGGATTGGAGATAAAGCTCAGTTTCCTCAACGTACTGCCGGAACGACAGAAACGGCGGGCCAGGAGAGGAGGCGAAAAAAACAGGGTCACCTTCCGCAAAGGCTTTGAAATCCGCAAAACTCCGCTCCAAATCGTCACAGAAATCATCGGTGCTCTTGAAAGTCGTGTTGATGCCCCATACAAACTTGTGGTCGCGAAGGACGCTTTCCCACCAGACCCAATTGCTCAGCAACGCATCGAGCGGGTGACGATAGACAAAAATCACATCGGCAATCCGCGCTTTGACCGCCTCGAAGATACGGCTGGTTACCTCCGGCACCGCCTGATGGCGAGAAGGATGTCGGAGGGTGGCATGACCGTAGTAGATCATGGAGGTGGGACGGGGGTGGAGGCGGACCCGGTCCCTGAGATATCTCTCTCTTACTCCAATATTATCCATCAGTTGGTCCACGAGATAATTACGGCCGCTGCCCCAAAGTCCAATAATATAAGCCGTTCTGTCGTCCCCCAGACGAGGGACTCTCCAACCCCAGTCCTCCAGGCGGGCCCAAGCCTTCCTTCGGTAGGACCGAGCGAGCGCCCGGGTTATCTCCCGTTTCTCGCCGGAGGGCGTTGGCGCGAATCGGATGAGTCGGCGGAATATCTGCATCGGACTACTCCGGTCGGGAAATTCGGGGGAACGCTTCAAACCGCGATTGATAAGTTCCCGCAGGGACTCGCCTTCCACCAGTTCGGTGACGACGTGGGCGACGCGTCACTCGACCCGAGGTCGTAAACGGCGACGATGTTTGGGATGACCCTTTCAGTGTATCAGACTACTGATCAAACCGGGAGAGCGACCGCCGATAATTAGGGAGAGTCCGCGCCAATACTTCAGGCAGGCGGCTCACGCATGGTATTCCCTCAGCTGTCGGAGAAGAATAACGGATCAATATGCAAATCGAGAATACCCCGATCCTAGGTGGAACGGCACCGCGACACGCGATCCGAACTGCCCGCAAATTGGCGAGCTTCGCCTTGCGTTACACCGATTCCATCCAATCGGGTTCTGAAGTGAAGCGGTACTTGGACGTCGGGTGCGGAAACGGCTTCATTACGGAACTCGTCGCACCAGGCTACGACGAGATTGTTGGCATCGATATAGAAGATGTGCGGCTGCAGGAATTTCGCTCACAGGTCATCTTGAGGCCGAATTTTAAGATTTTGCTGATGTCCGCTGAGAAGATCGATTTCCCAGACGAATTCTTCTCGCTCGTAACTTGTTTCGAAGTCCTTGAACATGTTGTGGATCTCGATGCCACCGTGCGCGAGATCCTCCGCGTATGTAGACGCGGTGGCGCAATCATCATTTCCACGCCTCAGGTATGGTTTCCCTTCGAGAATCACGGGGCACGCATTGGGAATCGGACGTACTCCTGCAAGATCCCCCTCTTGCCCTGGGTTCGCCCCTTACACAGGAAATACTCTTGCGCAAGAGTATTCTCTTCGGCTGAGATGGATCGATTCTTTCTGTCTCGGGAAACGGAACTGCTGGGGACGAATTACGCGTCACCGCAATTTGAACGAGCTGCGGTACGCGATGGGTCATGGGAGAGCAAGCTCGTTTTCCTTAGGGATGCCCTCGATCGATGTGAGAAGATTCCCGTTCTCCGAGTCTTAACGGGCGTCTCCATGCTGAAGGCCTATCGGAAGCGGCTCGGGAGCTGAAGCTGCGTCGTCGAGAGAAGTAACGCCCGGTTGAGGCTCTCCCAGTGCGAAGCGGATTTCCGGCAAGCGGGTGGCGCAGACCATTGCCACTCCTGTGGGTCAAAAGAGAATAGCTGTGCTTCGTCCACAGGCTCATGCTTGTTTAAGGCGGATATGTCCTTGAAATGAGCCGGACTGACAGTTTTCTACTGCGGGGACCGTCCTCCCTCAAATCGAGTTTCCCCCCAAGTCTGCAACCCGGAGCCCTTCTCCTCCCCTCTCGCTCTCTGCCACCATAAATACGCAGGCCGCTTTCTGTGTTTTAGACTGTGGAACCGGATTGCCGCTATTGCGGGAATCAGTCGTCGGGTCCCGGGTGTATCCGAATCGCTGAAAACGCTTTAACCGCATTTCTCACGACACGACCTCACAAGTTGACGGTTCGGTGTCGCGGTGCCAGAATGAACTTATACCATGGCTAGAAGAACGGGCCGGGGAAAACAGCAAAGAAAACGTGCAGGGACGGGAGAAACAGCGGCGATTTCGGACCGCCGGAGCGGCGGAGCGCCGACGCTGCACGGTGGGCGCCCTCGGTGGGATTGGATCCTCGCCGGCTTCCTGCTGCTCTTTCTGTTCGTCATCTACAATTCGAACTTTCGGACCATTGGTTGGGACGACACATTACCGGCTCGCCTCCTGCCCTTTACTATGCTTCTCAACCACAGCCTCCACCTGGATCAATGGGTCCAACCCCTCCTTGCTCGGGGTCGAAGCGCGGACCAGCTCTATTTCGTCCACGAGTCCCACGGTCACTGGATGTCCAGTTATCCGATCATCCTGCCCCTTCTTGTGACACCGCTATATGTCCTCCCAGCTTGGTGGCTCTCCCGCCAGTCGCCCCCACTCTACCCGTATACAGGGTATTTCGTCCTCATCGCCGACACGATGGAGAAACTCAGCGCGTCCCTGATCGCCGCGATCTCGGGAGCAGCGCTCTTTCTCGCTTTTCGCAAGATTGCCTCGCGCTCCGTCAGTCTTATGATGACATTGATCTACGGCCTGGCCAGCAACACGTGGGCGATATCGAGCCAGGCTCTTTGGCGACAGGGGCTGACGGAGCTCACTTTTGTCTTCCTGTTGTGGGCGTTGTTCCGCGCTCCCGACTCACCCCGTGCTTATCTGGGGGCGGGCCTTGCCTTGAGCGCGGCTGCCGCCAACAAGCCGCTAGAAGGCGTACTCATTGTGGCGTTCCTGATTTATTTCGTTGCCCGCAGGCAGTGGAAAAACTCGCTTCTGTTCCTGGCGCCGCCAGTGGTCTTAGGTTCGCTGGTGCTTGCCTTCAACCTGCATTTGTTCTCAAGAGTCGTGGGCGGCTACGGAATGCCGGAGTTTTTCGGGAAGGGCCTCACACACCTCTCTTTCTGGTCTCACCTGGGCGCCGGCCTCGCCGGTTCGATGATAAGTCCAAGCCGTGGACTGCTCATCTACACGCCGTGGGTGGCCTTCGCGTTCTGGGGTGCAACTAAGCTCTGGAAGGAGAAGTGTCCTGGCTGGAGCCGCACGCTGATCGTGGCACTCGTTGTCATCTGGGTGCTCCAGGTGGATGGGGAAATATGGTGGGGCGGGTGGGGCTTCGGTCCCCGCTATTTCACAGACCTGATGCCCTTTTTCGCCTGGTTCCTGGTGCCGGTTTGGGCCAGCATTCGTGCCCGCCTTGCGCTACGAGTGGCGTTCGCGGCGGTCGTGGGCATCTCTTTGTGGGTGCAGGTGGTCGGAAACTATTATTACCCGGCAGGAGACTGGGACGGGCGGCCCGTAAACGTCATGTTTGCGCCGCAGCGATGCTGGGATTGGTCCGACACTCAAATCATGAGGAGTTGGAAAGCAGGTCCTGCCCCTCCCACCTTGCTGAACTTGTGGGAGAAAGTCTTGGAGTAGCGACCGGGCATGAAAGCCCAAAGCTCCCGTAGCCGACTTTTTGTCACTTTCCAGGCCTCGCCTTGTGGTTCGGAAGCTTGGGCTCGTTTGCGCAAATTGTGCTGTTTTTGCTCCTTTATCAGGCTCAAATTGGTGCTAACTGGTGCGCGAACCGTGCATAATTCGCAACACTTAAAGAAGCAATGTGCTTTTGTTTCAGCAACTTCTGAGTATATTTTCCGGTATCCTCGTATAACTCCTTTGTTTCCAAATACTTCTTGGCTTCGTTTCGACAACACCTAAGTATTTTCAATAACTTACTGGCTTCGTTCGTACTATTTTTTGTTTTTGTCGGACCCCGGTTTTCCCCAGTACCAGGACTATTGCGATTTTCCTCGCGTTCCACAGCCTGCCCACGACAAAGTGTCCACAAAATGACCACGATAATAGGCTATCACAAGTCCCCGAAGTTGTCAAGTGGAAAATGCAAAAAACTGCGGTTCAGTCAGTGGCAGTGGATTCCCGCTTTCGCGGGAATGACGATCCCGGGGACGGGCACCCCGAACGTCGACATTCCCGCGCAAGCGGGAATCCACCGCTCGGACTCGTTCAGTGTCTGAATCGCAGCGTGAAACAAGCGAGCGGATTCTCCCAACTTTCCTCGCCCTGCCCGGACAGACCGGGCCGGGACGAGTGACTGTGACAAGACGTGGTTCTGCGCGACGCCCGTGGCCGGAAAATCAGAACCTGCCTCTCCTCTTGAACGCCGGTTATTCCACCCGAGGTCGCATCTGCGGTTTGACTTTATGACCCTGTGATGGGGGAATGGGTCAACACTAGGCCGTCACTGAGGATCTACCTTAGTCGGCGGTCACTTTTCGGGAGGCCAACTTCGCATGCGCGGGCTGGTTCCGGGAATCTAGCCGTCGAACGCTTGCTCTCCATCGTAATTACCGGTAGGATATCTTTACCATCGGGGCATCCACCGTCAGGTTAGCTGAGGCTCAGCGAGATGACCGGCACAACCGTCTCCCACTACCGCATCTTGGAGAAGCTCGGAGGCGGGGGGATGGGTGTCGTTTACAGGGCCGAAGATATTCGCCTGCATCGATTTGTCGCGTTAAAGTTCCTGCCGGAGAGCGTCGCCAAAGATTCCCAGGCCTTAGCGCGTTTCCAGCGCGAAGCGCAGTCGGCCTCCGCCCTGAATCATCCCAACATCTGCACGATTCACGACATCGGCGAATACGAGGGCCAGGCGTTCATCGCCATGGAATACCTGGATGGCGTGACGCTGAAGCACCAGATTCAAGGCCGGCCCCTTGAGTTGGAACGATTGCTTGAAATCGCCATCGAGGTCACGGATGCCCTCGATGCGGCGCACAGCCAAGGCATCGTCCATCGTGACATCAAACCGGCCAACATCTTCGTAACCAAACGGGGACACGCCAAGATTCTTGATTTCGGATTGGCCAAGGCCACAGTGGGTGGCGGCCCTTCCGGCCAGGGTGCACCCTTGAACGGTCTAACCGCCGCCACCTTGGACGAACCGCATCTGACCAGCCCAGGGACAGCGCTGGGAACAGCAGCTTATATGTCGCCGGAGCAGATTCGTGGCAAGGAAGTGGATGCGCGAAGCGACCTCTTTTCCTTTGGTGTGGTGCTTTATGAAATGGCGACGGGGGTGTTGCCCTTTCGCGGAGATACCTCAGGAGTCATCTTTGAGGCCATCTTAAACCGTGTGCCCGCGCCTCCGGTTCGGCTGAATCCCGATTGTCCCCCCGAACTCGAACGAATTATCCATAAGGCGCTGGAGAAGGACCGCGACCTGCGCTGCCAGAGCGCTGCTGAACTGCGCGCCGACTTGAAGCGTCTCAAGCGCGATACGAGCTCGGGGCGCTCGGAAGCGGTGGCGTCCTCGCCGCCGGCCACAGCGGCAGAGCGCGAGGCCGCGCACGCATCAGCGTCGGATTCCGTCATAGCCGCCGGTCTCATCAAGCGGCACAAGAAGGTTGCCATCGGGTCAATGGCTGTAGTAGTTGTGGTGGTTGCCCTGGCTGGGCTCGCGTGGCACCTCCTGCACCGTCCTGCCAAGCCTTCAGCCGGGCCTTCCGTCGAGTTAACGCAGAAACGGCTGACCTTCAACTCCAGCGAGAGCCCCGTCAATAGCGATGCCATTTCTCCTGATGGCAAGTACCTTGCTTATTCCGACCCGGCCGGGATTCACGTGAAGCTGCTCTCAACAGGTGAAGAACGGCTCATCCCAAGACCGGCTGGAGTTCCAGCCGGCGCCTACTGGGACGTCGTAACGTGGTTTCCTGACGGCACCCAACTGCTCGCCCAGGCCGGCGAAGTGGGCGGCCAGAAGAGCATATGGACAGTCTCAATGCTGGGACAATCTCCCCGAGAACTTCGCGAGGGCGCATGGGGGTTTGAGGTTTCGCCGGACGGGACACGCATCGCTTTCAGTCCGCTCGGGACGTCGGGTACGGCACCTCGCGAAATCTGGGTGATGGGCAGCCAGGGAGACAACCCGCAAAAGGTGCTCGCGCTGGGAGAAAATGAGTTGCTGTGGTCGGTGCACTGGTCGCCGGATGGACAGCGCGTGGCCTACGTTAGGGCCCAACGCACCCCCGACAGGTTCAAGGAGTTGATAGAAACCTCCGACCTGAAGGGGGCGAACCGGACAGTGGTCGTGTCGGACCCGGACCTGTACCTGAATGACTTTGGCTGGCTTGCAGACGGGCGAATCGTGTATTCGCCCGGGCACAATCTCTGGCAAATCGGCATCGACACACATACCGGCACACCAACTGGCAAACCGAAACGCATCACCCAGTGGGCTGGATCTTACCTCCAGGGATTGAGCGTCAGCGCGGATGGAAAGCGGCTGGTGCTCGTGAAGGCGACAGATCAGGCGCAGGTCTACGTGGGCGAGCTGACGGCAGGGGGGACGCGCATCAATCCCCCTCGGCGGCTGACGAATGATGAAGCCTTCGATTGGCCCACCTCCTGGACGCGAGACAGCCAAGCCGTCTTATTCTCATCAAACCGCAACGGCACCACGGGCATTTTCAAGCAGGGAATCAGCCAAGACACAGCCCAGCCTGTGGTCACGGGACCGCAAGACGTCGGATTGCCGCGCCTCAGCCCAGACGGCGCTTGGATACTCTACCTGGAGTATCCGAGAACGGACGCCAAGCCCGCGCCTCCGGAGCGCCTGATGCGCATCCCTGCCGCGGGTGGAGTGCCTCAGTTTGTGCTGGAGACGCGGAAAGAGGAGGGCTACCAGTGCGCTCGGTCCCCGGCGAGCCTCTGCGAGGTCACGGAGTCGAGCCCGGATGAAAAACAGCTAACGATCACAGCATTCGATCCCCTGAAAGGCAGAGGCAGGGTGCTTAGGACCGTAGGGAAAGACCCCATGACTCTCTACCCGGACGGTTTATCTCCCGATGGAGCTACGTATGCAATTTCGAGAGGTGGCGAGTCAGAGATTCACATTCGCCTGCTTTCACTCACAGGCGGCTCCGACCGCGAAATCACCGTGAAGGGTTGGCCGAACGTCACCGGTCTTGACTGGTCCCCTGGCGGAAAGGGGCTTTACTGCGGATCTGTCTCGCGTCAAGCCAGCACGCTTCTCTACGTCGATCTGAGGGGAAATGCGCGGGTGCTATGGCAGTACAACGGATGGGGCAGCCGTATTTGGGGCGTACTTTCACCGGACGGTCGCTACCTCGCCATACTGGGCACGGTCACCAACAGCAATGTGTGGATGGTTGAAGGTCTCTGAGTAGCGCTGGCTGGCGTATGACAGAAGGCAGGCGGAGAAGACAAGCATGGATACGACGGCTGCGGTCCCCAACCCCAAACCCTTCATGCCTCATCCCAATTTCAGCGACGAAGTGAACCGGAACATCGTGCAGTCGGAGATTGAAGGGGGGGTGCGCCTGGACGATTTATCCGGGGGCGTGCAGTTGGAAGTGGAGACGCAGCATCGTCGGTACACCATCTTAATCCGCGATCGCGGCCAGGAACTGATTTGGGGCCACCCGCGGTACTGTCCCGATCCCGTGGCGGTGAGAATCGCGGGGTCCACGTGGGGCGGCTCGATGCTGAAACTGCGGTTTATCGGGCGAGGAATACACCTGGAATTCTGCCATCCCGTGTTTCGCACCATCAAAACATCACGGATTCTCGACATCCGCGCCTCGCACCAGCTCGCGAGCGACGCTTGAGCAGCCTGGAAGCTAACTGTCCAACCATGCTTCCATGACCGCCTACATCGAAGGAGACTCCGGGCGAATTGGAGAGACTCTTCCGGCCAGGGGATGATCCCACGCGCGGACACCCACGCTTTGCTGAATGGGCCGAGTTTCTTCAGGCGTTCCCAATCCGAAGACTTACTCATGCCTCAGCGCCACCATGGGATCGACCTTGGTTGCCCGGCGAGCTGGTATGGAGCATGCTGCCAGCGCGACCAGGATCAACAGGCCGGCAACCGCGGCAAAGCTGAGCGGGTCATGGGCGGTGACCCTGAAGAGGATACTCGCCATCAGGCGGGTTAGTCCGAAGGCAGCCACCAAGCCGATGGCAACACCCGCAAGCGCCATATGCACCCCTTCCCCCAGAACCATCCGCAACACGTCCCGCCGCGAAGCCCCAAGCGCCATGCGGATGCCGATTTCATGTGTCCGCTGGCCGGCAAGATACGAGATTACGCCGTAGATTCCGACGCAGGACATGACCAGGGCGAGCGCAGCAAAACTACCGAGGAGAATCATGGAGAAGCGCCGCGCGGCGAGCGAGTCGGAAATGATTCCCTCCATGGTCTCGGCGTCGCATAGCACCGTCTGGCTGTTGACCTGCCCCAAGGCGTGGCGAATCGAGCTGACCAGGGCAAGTGGCGATCCTGTTGTCCGGACCGCAACCCCAATGCCCGTGGCCGCGAGCGACATGAGCTTGTCCGGAAGCTGGGAGAGTTGCAGGTAGCACTGTGCCTGGATGGGCCCAGTGGAATCGGTGTCGAGGCCCCACTGTTTCACATGCCCAACCACTCCGACGATTTCCGCTGTGATGTTCAGGATGGCGAAGTTGACGTGCCTGCCGATCGGATCTTGGCGGCCGAAGGCCAACCGGGCAAATTCATCGTCAATGACGACCACGGGCGGTGAATGCTCGCTATCTTGCGGCGAGAGGAAGCGGCCGCGCTTGAGCGGGACCCTCATGACTTGCAAATACTCCGGCTGGATGAGGTAAAAGAGCGCCAACTTCATCGCCGCTTGGCTCGAGGACTTCGGTTGGCCTTCCACCCAGTAGGGCACTTCGGGATTGCTCTGCAAGGGAATAGCGCCAGCGGAAAGGGATGAAGCCCTGATGCCGGGCACGGCATCGAGGCGGTCGTGAATCTGGCGCCACGTGGCCCGAGTGGCATCGGGGGAGCCGCTCGCGGCGGGAAACGACAAGTCGAAGGTCAGCACGTTGTGGGGATCGAATCCCGGATCGACGCTCCAGAGATTGTTAAGGCTGCGAATCATCAGTCCGGCGCCCGCGAGCAGCACGACGGTGAGGGCCATTTCGATGGTAACGAAAACTCTCTGCGCGCGATGACGGGAGCCGCTCGACCCGCGCCCTCCCTCCTTAAGCGTATTCTGAAGATCCCGCTCCGAATTCTTGAGCGCCGGGGCCAAGCCGAACAAGATACCCGCCAGCACAGAAGCGGCGAGCATGAACAACAGCACGCGCCCGTCGAGATGGATTTCCTCGGCTCGAGGCAATGCCTCGGGCAGCTTCGTGAGCGCCCCCTTCAGCCCCCAAGACGCAAGGATCAAACCCAATCCCCCGCCCGACAGGGCGAGCAGTATGCTTTCGGTCAAAAGCTGCCGGATAAGGCGGCCGCGGGTGGCCCCCAGCGCGGAGCGGACGGCCAACTCCTGGGTGCGAGCCGTCGCGCGCGCCAGCAACAGGTTCGCCACGTTGACGCAGGCGATGAGGAGAACAAAACCCACCGCGGCCAGCGGCACCAGCAGAATCGGTTGAATGTCACCTATCACGGATTGTTTGAGCGGGATTAGCGTGATGCCGGTGCCTTTATTCGTCTCGGGATACTCTGCGGCCAGATGCCGCCCAAGCGCATCCATGTCGGCCTTCGCTTGCGCGAGCGAGACGCCGGGCTTGAGCCTCCCGACCGTGTTCATGCCCATAACGGTCTTGCGGTCTCGAAAGTTTGGGTCGCTCCACTGGCCGATCGGCACGAACACGCCGCTCGGATCGAAGCCGGCGACGGCATAATGGAAGTCGGCGGGAATTACTCCGACAACGGTGTACGCCATGCCATTGAGAGTGAGCGACTTTCCCAGCGCCGCCGGTGAAGCGCCGAGCTTGCGCTTCCACAAACCGCTGCTGATCAGAACCACCGGTGCTGCGCCTACCTGGTCCTCTTCCGGACGAAACGCGCGGCCAATGACCGGCTTCACGCCGAGCAAGGGGAAAAAGCTGGCGGAGATCATCTCCGCCGGCACGCGTTCGGCCTCGCCCATCCCTATGAGATTGAAGTCGTCCGCCCGGTAAGCCGCCAGGGCGGAAAACGAGCGGTTGCCACGGACCCAGTCCAGGAAGTTGGGGTAGGAAACTGACGTTTCAGTGAAGGTGGCGTCGCGACCGTACAGCGCGAGGAGCCGGTTGGGTTGCCAGTAGGGCAGCGGATTGAGCAGCACCGCGTTCACCACGGAAAAGAGCGCGGTGGTCGCCCCGATGCCGAGCGCCAGCGTCAGCGCCGCGACAACCGCGAAGCCGGGGTTTTTCGCCAGCATTCGCAGGCCGAAGCGGATATCCTGGGTGAGATGGTCCCACGCCAGCCAGCGGCCTGATTCGTAAAAGCGCTCCTCGACCCGGGTGACGTTGCCGAAAGCGCGCCGCGCCGCCATGCGCGCTTCTGCCTCGCTCAGACCCTGCTCTTTCAGCCGCTCCGTCTCGAGTTCCAGGTGCGCGTTGATCTCCGCCGCGAAATCACTCGACCTGCGTTTTCGCCAGAACAAAGCGTTAAACCTCTTGGGTAGACATACAACCCAAATATAGATAATTTGGGTAAGATGTCAACCCAAAAACTGACGCGCGAGGGATCCCCTGCGAGGGCCCGCTCAGGAGGTAAGCTTGACAGGACTGGTGAGATGCTGCCAGCATAGGTCCCGTGGGGTCGAATTCTGAGATCAGTTCCGCCGACGTTCAATCACCCAGGCGAATCCTATGGGCTTCTTTGCAGATCCACGGCGTGTAAGGGACCGGTGGGGGCTTCTAGCATGCGGGATCGCCGTTATCGCCATAACCCTCGCCGCGGGTGGGCTGAGGATTGCCGGCCAGTCTTCCCCCGCCCCCGCAAAGCCCAGGGCTGGGGTCGATTTTGCACGGGACATCGCCCCTATCTTCCAAAAGAGCTGTCTCCCTTGCCATAGTGGGGAGAAGCCGCAAGGAGGTTTGCGGCTCGATAGTGAAGCCCATGTCCTTGGGGGAGGCCAGTCCGGCAAGGCGATTGTCCCGGGCGAAAGTGCGAAGAGCCCATTGGTAAAGCGTCTCCTCGGCGAGGGTGAAGTGACCCGTATGCCGATGGGCGCGACCCCACTTCCCGCGGCCCAGATCAAACTGATACGCGCCTGGATTGACCAGAATATTTTCGCGGTCGCGGAAGGAGCTGCGCCGGCACAAATCACGCCTGTCTCCAGCCATATCGCGCCGGACTTCTCAGGACTGTTCGCGACCCGCATTCGTCCGATTCTCGCTGCGCGCTGCTACACCTGCCATGGACCGGATCTTCAACAGAACGGATTGCGTTTAGACTCGCTCGCCTCGATCTTGAAGGGCAGTGACAATGGCCGGGTGATTGTTCCCGGTGAAAGCGCAAAGAGCCCCTTGGTTCGCCGTTTGCTGGCGCTGGATCGCCCTCAGATGCCTTATGGCGCGCCCCCGCTCAACGCCGATGAGGTGGAACTCATTCGCCAGTGGATCGACCAGGGCGCGCCCGGTCCGGATTCGGCGGCGCCGGTCGTCGCGGCGGCACCGCTCAGACACTGGGCTTACATCAAGCCTGTGAGGCCGGATGTTCCGGCGGCGAAGAACCCCGGATGGTGCCGCAATCCCATCGACAATTTTGTTCTCGCCCGGCTCGAGAAGGAAGGGCTCACACCCTCTCCCGAAGCCGGGAAAGAGACGCTGATTCGACGTGTTACCCTCGATTTGATTGGTCTTCCGCCCACCCTTCAGGAAGTTGACGCCTTCCTGGCGGACAACAGCCCGGACGCTTACGAAAGAGTGGTAGATCGCTTGCTGGCATCTGCGCATTATGGCGAGCGTTGGGCGGCGCCTTGGCTGGATTTGGCGCGTTACGCCGACACGCACGGCTACGAAGCCGACCACATTCGCACCATGTGGAAGTACCGCGACTGGGTCGTTGACGCCTTGAACAACGACATGCCGTTCCGCGAGTTCACGATCGAGCAGCTCGCGGGCGATATGTTGCCGCATCCCAGTACAAGCCAACTCATCGCCTCCGGATTCAATCGCAACACGATGACGAATATGGAGGGTGGCGTTGACCCGGATGAGTACTACTGGTACTCACAGGTTGATCGCGTGAATACCACCGCGACGGTTTGGCTGGGGTCGACGCTGGGTTGTGCCGAGTGCCACAACCACAAGTTTGATCCGTTCACCCAGAAGGATTACTACCGTTTCCTGGCCTTCTTCGCCGACGAGGATTATCACGCCGACGACGACGGAGGTGGCGATCAGTATGTCCACGAAGCTGTCCTCGAGTTGCCAACTTCCGAACAGGCCGCCAAGAGCAAGGCATTGCGGGAAGAAGTTACCAGGCTCCAGGCGGTCTTGAATACACCCACCCCAGAACTTGCCGCCGCGCAGCAGACGTGGGAACACGATATCAAGGCCGCGGAACCACAGTGGACGGTGTTGCGCCCCACCAACTTTGTCTCGCAGGGCGGCGCTAAGCTGACGTTGCTGCCGGATGGGTCGCTTCTGGCCGGCGGCAAGAATCCGGACGCCGACGCCTATGATGTCACGGTTCGCACCGATCTAACGGGTATCAGCGGGGTGCGCCTGGAAGTGATGAACGACACGAGCTTGCCGGCGGGCGGACCGGGACGCGCCCCCGATGGCAATTTCTTCTTAACCGATTTCGAAGCTGAAGCCGCTCCCGCGGACAGGGCGGTGGATGCGCAGAAGATCCTTTTCAAGCAAGCCGCCGCGGATGATTCTCAGCGGGACTCCGGAGACGAGGATGCGGCGGGCTACAGCTTCAAGAACCTGGTGAACGACAAGCCTCGGCCCAAGGGCTGGTCGATTGAACCCACTACGGACAAATCGCTCGTCGTCCGGCGCGGCGTGCTCGTTCCGGAGAAACCCTTTGGATTCGCCGCAGGCACCGTGCTTACGTTTCACTTGAAGCACGACATGCCGCACTCGCAGATCGCCATCGGCCGGTTCCGGATTTCCGTGACCACGATGGCCGATCCGCTGCGAGTGACGACGGTTCCGGCGCGGTTCCACGCGGCGCTCGACCTTCCGCCTGCGCAGCGCACCGAAATCCAGCAGAGCGATCTTGCCGCCGCTTACCGTGCCATCGCGCCTTCACTGCAACCGACCCGGGACAAGATTGCGGAAATCAAGAAAGAGGATGAAAAGCTGGGCATTGTCACGACTCTGGTGATGCGCGAGAAGCCATCCTTCGAAAGGCCCTGCACGTTCATGCACATTCGCGGCGCCTTTACGAGCCTCGGAGACAAGGTGTGCGCGGGCGTGCCCTCTGCGCTCAACCCTATGGCAGATGAGCAAATGCCCAACCGTCTGGGACTGGCCGAGTGGCTAGTGTCAGATGAGAACCCGCTCACCGCGCGCGTCGCGGTGAATCGCCTGTGGGAGCAATTGTTTGGTCGCGGCATCGTGGAGACGAGTGAGGACTTCGGCACGCAAGGCACTCCACCCACGCATCCGGAACTTCTGGACTGGTTGGCCACGGAATTCCCCCGCGAAGGCTGGAGCGTCAAGAAAATGCTGAGGTTGATGGTGACTTCCGCAACCTATCGCCAATCTTCGGCTGTTCCGCCGGAACTTGAGGAACGCGATCCTTATAACAAGCTGCTGGCGCGCGGCCCGCGTTTCCGCGTCCCGGCGGAGACCATCCGTGACTGCGCCCTCGCGGCGAGCGGCCTCCTCAGCACGAAGATCGGGGGACCCAGCACCTTCCCCCACCAACCCGACGGCATTTGGGATCGGCCCTACAATGACGAGAAGTGGGTTGAAAGTACTGGCGAAGACCGCTACCGCCGTTCGCTGTACACCTTCATTCGCCGCACGTCCCCTTATCCCAGTTGGTCAACGTTCGACGCGCCCACACGCGAGTTTTGCACCGTGCGTCGGGTTCGCACCAATACGCCTCTCCAGGCTTTGACGACTCTCAACGATCCTGTGTTCTTCGAGGCGGCACAGGCTCTTGCCGGCAGGATGACGCGAGATGTTGGCCCCGATCCTGCGAGTCGCGCCACCTACGGATTCCGCCTTTGTTTGACCCGGCGCCCCTCCGCCCCGGAACTTGAACGAATCCTCAGCTACTACAGGCTGGAGCTCGAACATTTTCAAGCTGACCCGAAAGCCGCAGGCAAAGTCGCCGGCGTTAACGGAGGACCGAATTCGAATCTTCCCGAACAGGCGGCGTGGACGATGGTTTCGAATGTCTTGCTGAACCTGGACGAAACTATAACGAAGGAGTAAGTGATGACGGATGAGTATCCTCCGGACATGAAGGATCTGGTCAAAGCAGTCACGCGCCGCTACTTCTTCAAGCAGGCAGGATGGGGCGTCGGAGCCACGGCTCTTTCGCTTCTGCTGAGCCGCGATCTAAGGGCAGCGGGCGTCGCGGCTCCCGGCCTGCCCGCGCCCAATCCCCTGGGTGCCAAGCCGCCGATGTTTCCCGCCAAGGCGAAGAGCATCATTTATCTCTTCATGGCGGGCGCTCCTTCGCATCTCGATTTACTCGAATACAAACCAGTGCTCCAGCAATACAACGGCCAGCAGATTCCTGAGGAATTTCTTAAGGGCCAGCGATTTGCGTTCATCAAAGGAGTGCCGCGACTGCTGGGTTCGCCTTACGGTTTCAAGAAGTACGGCAGATCTGGGGCAGAAGTTTCCGAGCTCCTGCCTCACCTACGGGAAATCGTCGACGATATCGCCATTGTGAAATCCATCGGGACCACGCAGTTCAACCACGCACCCGCGCAGATCTTCATGAATTGCGGCTTCCAGATCATCGGCCGCCCGAGCATGGGCTCGTGGCTTACCTACGGGCTCGGAAGCGAGTGCAGCGACCTGCCGGGATTTGTCGTCTTGCTTTCCGGTGAAAACCAGCCGGATGGCGGCAAGTCCTGCTGGGGAAGCGGATTCCTTCCCACGGTGTATCAGGGTGTGGAATTTCGCTCCAAGGGCGACCCCGTATTGTTCCTCACCAACCCCGAAGGTGTTCGGCCCGAAGACCGGCGCGATTCCCTGGATGCGTTGAAGGATTTGAATGAAATGCATCTGAAGGCGGCGGGCGACCCGGAAATCCTCACGCGCATTGCATCCTATGAAATGGCCTACAAGATGCAAACCAGCGTTCCTGACCTAGAGGACATCGCAAAAGAACCGGAGCACATTCATAAGATGTACGGAACCGAGCCGGGCAAGGCGTCGTTTGCGAACAATTGTTTGCTGGCGCGGCGCCTCGTGGAACGCGGCGTTCGCTTCGTGCAACTCTATCACCGCGGGTGGGACCACCACGGCACCTCCTCGCACGACGACATCATCAATCGCCTGCCCAAACTGTGTCAGGAAACCGACCAGGCTTCAGCCGCACTCGTCAAGGACCTGAAGCAGCGGGGATTGCTCGATTCTACCCTCGTCATCTGGGGTGGAGAATTCGGACGCACGCCCATGAACGAAGCCCGCGCGCAATCCAAGTTCCTCGGGCGCGACCACCACCCGCGCGCGTTCACAATGTGGTTGGCGGGTGGAGGAATCAAACCCGGCGTCACTTTGGGAAAAACCGACGAGCTCGGCTATAACGTCGTCGAGGATCCTCTCGACATCCACGATTTACATGCGACCGTGCTTTACCTTCTGGGCATTGATCACACCAAGCTGACGTACAAATTTCAGGGGCGGGATTTCCGGCTCACGGATATCTCGGGCGAGGTCACCAAAAAGCTCCTGGCGTAGACTCGCCCCCCTGATCTGCCAGGTAATCCGGTCGGGCGGCACGCTCGTCGCCCCACCGTGCGGGCAACTTGGCGGACGTGGCCGCGCGGTCATGCCTTCGGCAGACGGCCTATCAAGTCCGTAGGACGGAATGGGCCCGGCGCGGCAATCAACTCGCGAGCGGCGTCTACCTGACCCCAGACGTTCCACAGGAGCACGCCGCGGACGCGGCCGTCGCGTAGGTAATAAACCACACCCTCGCGGTACCGCTGCTTCCAATCCGCAACGGTTTCCAGCCTCGAGTCCAACTCGCCGACGGCTTCATACCCGAGGTCAAACAAATCCGAATAAAAGAATGGCAGGTGGTGGTATGGGGTCGCCTTGCCCGACATGGCGAGGCCCGCCGCGCGGCCCATGGTGTTGGCGTTGTCCTCGTGCTCAACCCTCAACCGCTTTCCTAACGCCGGATTAAAGAAATTCGCCACATCGCCGGCGGCGTAAATATCAGGATTTGTTGTGCGCAACAGTTCGTCGACGACAATGCCATTCTCCACCTCCAGCCCCGCCAACCGTGCTAATGTAGTGCGTCTAACGCTTCTTTACATTTGGAGACCTTTTTCAGGATGCGTTCGACCGGGGCACTCCAAACGAAGATGCGTGGATTTTGGTTGTGGCCGTTGATGTAATCGTCAATGGCCTGTGTTAGCTCTCTTACATTGTGGAATGAGCTGCGCCGCAGGCGTCGCTCCGTGAGATTTCGGAACCAGCGCTCGACCAAGTTGAGCCAGGAACAGGATGTGGGAGTAAAGTGCAGGTGGAATCGCGGATGGCGATGCAACCAACGCTCGACTCGCGGATGCTTGTGAGTGGCGTAGTTGTCCACAATCAGGTGCAAGTCCAGTTCGCTGAGGGTCTGCTGATCGATGCGCTTGAGAAAGCGGATGAATTCTTGATGCCGATGCTGCGGCATGCAGTCACCAACGACACTTCCGTCCAGGGTGCTCAGAGCGGCAAACAAAGTGGTGGTGCCGTGGCGCGTGTAGTCATGCGTCATCGTACCGCAGCGTCCTGGTTTCAACGGCAGACCGGGCTGGGTTCGGTCCAGAGCCTGAATCTGGCTCTTCTCATCCACGCAAAGCACCAGCGCCTTGTCCGGTGGGTTGAGGTAAAGGCCCACCACGTCCGTGAGCTTTTGCACGAATTGGGGATCGCGACTCACCTTAAAGGTGGAGAGACGGTGGGGCCTCAAGCCATGCTGCTTCCAAATTCGGCGTACCGTGGCTTCGCTGACGTGTTGAGCTTGGGCCAGGGTGCGGGTGCTCCAGTGCGTCGCGTTGGGCGGTTGGCTATGCAAGGTGGCTTCTACAATGGCAGCTCTTTTCGCGTCATCGATAGGAGGGATGCGGCCTGGGCGGGGGGCATCCTTCTCCAGACCAGAGGTACGGAGCGCCAAAAAGCGTTCGCGCCACAGTTGCACGGTAGGCCGGGAGATGCGCAGTTCACCGGCGATGTTCTGGCTCTCAGCTCCCTCGGCCGCCCGCAAAATGATCTGGGCTCGCTCCACCAGGCGTTGGGGCTGAGTTCGGGACCTGGCCCAGGTCTGCAAGGTCGTGCGCTCCTGATCAGAAAGCAAGATGTTTGCGGCTCTTCGGCTCATGCTCCCAAGAATAGCCGAAGCGCACGGATAAGTAAAGCTATTTATGACGCACTACACTAATTCTATGTTGGGTGTAACGCCTATGCCTGCCACCACGCCATCGACAAGAAATTCCCCTTGGCTTTTCGTCTTCACCACGGTTCCCTTGGGACTCTTTTCCAGGCCCACGACCGAGCTTCCGGGCACTACGTTAACTCCCTTTTGCCGGTAAAACTCGTTCAGAAACTGAGCCAACTCGACCGGGTAAATGTGACCTCCGATAGCTTCGCCCGGAAAGAGCATTACCACTTCTTTGCCGCTCATGGCCAAGGCTGCCGCAATTTTCCAGCCGATGAATCCGCCGCCGATTACAGCGAATCGGCCTCCTTTCTCTGCCAGCGCCCGAAGATGCTGGTAGTCCTTCACGGTGCGGTAATAGGAGATCGAGTCATCATCGAAAGGAAGTCGGCGCGGCGTCGCCCCTGTGGCGAGCAAAAGCTTCTCGAACGAGTAAACCGTCCCCTGATCGTCCGTCACATTCTTGTTGGTCGGATCGAGGGCCACGGCCTTTCGCCCGAGATGAAGCGTCGCGCCTTGTTTCTCCGTCCCTCGCCATATGCTATCTGGAGCCTCCCCCTTCCAAAGGCCTTTTGACAGAGGCGGGCGATTATACGGCGCAACTTCTTCCAAACTGAGCAAGCCGATCGTTCCGTCCGTATCGGCTTCGCGGATGCCACTCACAGCAGCATCGGCGGTCATTCCGCCTCCCAGGATCAGGTACTTGTAGCGTTCCACGTCGCCTCCTTCCCCAAAGGGCAGTCATTCGGGTGCCTCAAAGATTATTAAACCATAGGGTCTACGATGCCGTCAGTGGATTTCATTTTGCAGTATGACGGCGCGGCAAAGCCGCAATCAAAAGCCTTCAACACAGAGGCCACAAAGAGAAAGTCCACGGAGATCACGGAGAAAGAGATACAGACCGTTCCTTCTTCTCTGTGCGCCCTGTGAGCTGTTCTCTGTGCCCTCTGTGTTCCGCTGTTCCGGGCCACCGCGAACACCAAGAAATCTTCGCGGCGCAACAACATGTTGGGAGTTAGAGCTAGAGGGGGACACTCCAACGACAGCGAACCGCGAATGGAATTCGGACGGGTGGCGAGGTATACTGAAAACTGGTCCGCTTTTCGCATGCCCAAAATCGAGAGCCAAGTTAATCCTGAAGCCGAGACGTACCGGCTCAATTTCGCGTGCAACCAGCAACTTGCTCGCGAGTTGCACGCACGTGTAAGCGACGCCGCCTTGGGGGGGCCCGAAGCCGCGCGCTCGCGCCACATTGCCCGGGGCAAACTCTTGCCGCGAGACCGCGTAACACGCCTGCTGGATCCCGGAGCGCCCTTCCTCGAAATTGGTCAGTTGGCCGCCTGGGAAATGTACCGGGGCGAAGCGCCCTGCGCAGGCATCATTACCGGCATCGGGCGCGTCGCAGGCCGGGAGGTGATGATCGTTGCGAACGACGCCACCGTCAAAGGCGGCGCCTACTTCCCCATGACGGTCAAGAAACACCTGCGCGCGCAAGAGATCGCGCAGCAGAACCGCCTGCCCTGCATATACCTGGTGGACAGCGGCGGGGCCAATTTGCCTCATCAGGCGGAGATTTTCCCCGACCGGGACCACTTTGGCCGCATCTTCTTCAACCAGGCGCGAATGAGTATGCAGGGCATTGCGCAAATCGCCAGCGTCATGGGCTCTTGCACAGCGGGCGGGGCCTACGTGCCTGCCATGAGCGACGAAACGGTGATCGTTCGCCATCAGGGCACCATCTTCCTCGGCGGGCCGCCGCTGGTGAAAGCTGCCACGGGCGAGGTGATCAGCGCAGAAGAATTGGGTGGCGCTGAAACGCACGGCCAGCGCTCAGGCGTCGTGGATTATGTGGCGGAGAATGACGCGCACGCCCTTTCCCTGATCCGATCCATCGTCGCCAATCTTAATACAACGAAAAGGGCGGATATCGATCGGCGCAAACCGAGACTTCCCGAGTACGATCCAGCGGAGGTCTACGGCATAATTCCCACCGATGTCCGGGTTCCTTATGACGTACACGAGGTCATAGCTCGGGTGGTGGATGCTTCGGAGTTTGATGAGTTCAAAGCACTCTACGGGACGACGCTGGTCTGCGGCACTGCCCATATTTGGGGGTTCCCGGTCGCCATCCTGGCGAATAACGGCGTGCTCTTTTCCGAAAGCGCCTTGAAAGGCACCCACTTCATCGAGCTCGCGGCGAAGCGCCGGGTTCCGCTGTTGTTTTTGCAGAACATCTCGGGCTTTATGGTGGGGGGCAAGTATGAGGCTGGAGGAATCGCCAAGGACGGCGCGAAACTGGTGACCGCGGTGGCCTCGGCCGAAGTGCCAAAGTTTACTGTAATTATCGGAGGCAGCTTCGGCGCCGGCAATTACGGCATGTGTGGCAGGGCCTATTCGCCGCGCCTTCTCTTCACTTGGCCCAACAGCCGCATTAGCGTTATGGGCGGCGAGCAGGCGGCGAGCGTTCTCGCCACCATCAAACGCGACGGAATCGAAGCCAATGGTGAGACGTGGAGCGCGGAAGACGAAGAGGCCTTTAAAGCGCCGATCCGCGAACGCTACGAGGCGGAGGGGAATCCGTATTTTGCCACCGCGCGTTTGTGGGACGACGGCATCATCGACCCGGTCGAGACGCGAGACGTGCTGGGACTCGCGCTCAGCGCCAGCCTGAACGCTCCTATCCCCGAGACGTCTTTCGGCGTCTTCCGAATGTGATCCCATGATCGGCAGTCTCCTGATCGCAAATCGCGGTGAAATCGCTCGGCGCATCACACGCACGGCACGCCGTCTGGGCGTGCGGACGATCGCGGTACACTCCGACGCGGATGCCGGTTCTCCCCATGTGTGCGAGGCGGATGCGGCGGTCAACATCGGGCCGGCTGCCGTGCGCGACAGCTACCTTGCGCAAGACAAAATCCTGGAGGCCGCGCAAAGATCGGGGGCGGAAGCCATACATCCGGGCTATGGTTTCCTCTCCGAAAACGCCGAATTCGCTGAAGCCGTCACCGCGGCCGGGCTCATATGGGTTGGCCCGCCACCCGCAGCAATCCGCGCGATGGCGCTTAAGGACGCAGCCAAGCGGCTGATGGACGCGGGGGGTGTGCCGACAACGCGCGGGTACCTTGGCGAAGACCAAACAGAGGCCGGCCTCGCCCGCGCGGCCGCTGCCATCGGATGGCCGGTATTGATCAAAGCCGTCGCCGGAGGCGGGGGTAAGGGGATGCGGAAAGTCGCGACGGCGGCAGAGTTCGGCGACGCGCTCGCCTCGGCAAAGCGCGAGGCTGCTGCGGCCTTCGGCGATGACCGGGTTTTCCTGGAGAAATATATCGACCGGCCGCGGCATATCGAGGTGCAGATCTTTGCCGACCGTCACGGTAATGTCGTTCATCTCTTCGAGCGCGATTGTTCAGTCCAACGGCGCTACCAGAAAGTCATCGAGGAGGCGCCGGCCCCCGGCATGGATGTGGCCACCCGCCAGCGAGTGTGCGAGGCGGCGGTTTCAGCCGCCAGGGCGGTCGCCTACGAGGGGGCCGGCACGGTCGAATTCATTGCCGATGCAAGCGAAGGCCTGAGCGCCGACCGCATCTGGTTCATGGAAATGAATACGCGCCTTCAGGTGGAACACCCGGTCACCGAGGCCATCACGGGTCAGGACCTGGTGGAATGGCAGTTGCGTGTTGCCTCCGGCGAGCCCTTGCCGCTCGGCCAGGAGGAGCTTGCGATTTCGGGCTGGGCGATCGAAGCCCGGCTTTATGCCGAAAACCCTGCATCTGGTTTCTTGCCCTGCACCGGCCCGTTGAGACACTTCCGGCTTCCCAAGGGCGTTCGGATCGATTCCGGGGTGGAAGAGGGCGGCGAGATTAGCTCCTTTTATGATCCGCTGATCGCGAAAATCATCGCTGCCGCCCCTACGCGCACCGCGGCTGCGGAGCGCCTGGCAGAAGCGTGCTCGCACGTGGAAGTGTGGCCCCTCAGGACAAACGCAGGATTTCTTGCTCGGGCTCTCGCCGACCCCGACTTTCTCGCTGCCGACATCGATACGTCGTTCATCGAAAACCGTTTGGACCGATTGATTCCGCCGCCCGAGCCGTCGGAGGAGGTCGTGCGGTCAGCCGCAAGCGTTCGCCTCGCGAGGGAGCACGATCTGAGCGAACCGTGGCGCGCCCTGGAAGGCTTCCGGCTCAACGCCCCGCCCCACATCCATGTGAGCCTTCAGTCGGGTGATATGCGTTATCAGGTCGAGTCGAGTGCGAGTCCGGCCGCCGCGCTACCGAACCGCGACTTTACGGACGCTATCGTTGTCTTCGCCGCCGGGGAAGCCTACACCTTTACGGAACCGGAACTCGCGCCGAAGACCGCAGGACCGTCGTCAAGTCGCACGATCACTTCGCCCCTGCCCGGCCGCATCGCCGCAGTTCACGTCAGGCCCGGAGACCGAGTCGCCAAGGGGCAACCGCTGGTGATCGTGGAGGCCATGAAGATCGAGCATGCTCTCCGAGCGCCGTGCGGAGGCATTGTCAGCACAGTTTCCGCCGTCGAAGGCCATCACGTCAGCGAGGGAGTTGTGCTGGCGCGAATCGATCCTGAGGGGTGACGAATATGCCCGGCCGGACTTACGAGCAATTCAACATCGGGGACCACATGGCTCACAGCATCCGCCGCACCGTGACGGAAACTGACAACCTGCTGATTTCAGTGCTCACGCATAATCCTCAACCGCTTCACCTGGATGCAGAGTACGCCCGGGCCACCGAATTCGGCCGCATTCTGGTCAACGGCATTTTTACGTTCGGGCTCATGATAGGGCTGTCGGTCAGTGACACCACGGACGGTACGGCGATCGCCAATCTTGGCTATGACGCTGTGGTGATGCCTCATCCGGTATTTATCGGCGATACGCTGCGTGCCGAGACACGTGTGGTTGAGAAGCGCGACAGCAAATCGCGTCCCACGGCAGGCATCGTCACTTTCGAGCACAAATTGTTTAATCAGCGCGATGAGATCGTCTGCCAGTGCCGCCGGACGGCGCTCATCAAGAAGTCGGCGGCGTGACGGATCGCACAGTGGATCGAGATAGTTCTCCTCGTGGAAGAACCAGCGCGGTCTTCGGCCGCAACCGAAAGGGCCTCTCCGTGTACTCCGTGCCTTTAGAAGCATCAACACAGAGCACAAAGAGACGCTCAGTGGTCTCTGTGTTTCATCTCTTCCTTGGCGCAGAGAGTACGGAGAAAAATCTTCACGGGTCGAGACGGAACTCGGCATTAGTAACGCGGGGATGGGAGGTTGCATGACGCCGCGGTCCTGGTTGTTTGTACCGGGCGACCGCCCGGACATGGTGGCGAAGGCTTTTGGCTCGGGGGCAGACGCCGTTATCGTCGACCTTGAGGACGCCGTTCTACCGGAGAACAAGGCCCGCGCGAGAACGCTCGTTCCATCATTTGCGAAAGATGCTTTTTCGGCGGCAGCGCAGTTCTGGGTGAGAATTAACTCGCTCCAAACCAGTGACTCACTCTTGGACCTCGCCGCTGTGGTGCCTGCCGGCCCGGTGGGCATTGTCCTTCCGAAAGCCGAATCCGGGTCTGCGGTCATTGAACTTGGCCATTACCTGAGCGCTATGGAGGCTACTGCCGGGCTGCCCATTGGGAAGACCCAAATTCTTGCCATCGCAACAGAGACACCGAAGTCGGTCTTTGAGCTGAGTTCCTATGCCACGAGCGGCCCGCGTCTGGCTGGCCTCGCGTGGGGCGCTGAAGACTTGTCGGTGGCGGTCGGAGCGACCGTCGCACGCGACGGGCACGGCGCCTTCACTCCCCTGTATCAGTTGGTGCGGTCGCTCTGCATTGCCGGAGCCGCGGCTGCCGGCGTCGCGGCAATCGAAACCATCTACCCCGCTTATCGGGATATCGAGGGCTTGCTCGCCTATGCGCAAACGGCGCGCCGGGACGGATTCCAGGGAATGCTGGCCATACATCCCGCACAGGTCGCCGTCATCAACGAGGCCTTCACACCAACTTCCGCTGAATTCGAATACGCGGAGCGCGTCGTCGCCGCTTTCGATGCCAATCCCGGTTGTGGAGCAGTGGCGCTCGACGGAAAGATGCTGGATGCTCCGCATTTGAAGCAAGCCCGACGGATTCTTGCGTCCCGCGCGATGTAGGGGTAGGGCTTGCCCTACCCCCGTCGCAACCACGGGAATGCGGGGACGGCAAGCCGTCCCCCTACGGCGGGACTGACGGATTACGGGGACTCTTTCCTTTTTCGGCCGCTCGACGGATCGCTTCTAGGGCTTGAGGATTGGCAATGGCTGCGGTGTTGCCAGGAGGCTTTCCCTCATAAACTCTGCGGATAAGATTTCGCGGGATCTTCGCAGACAAGTTAACAGGAAGATCATTTACCACGTGGATCTCTTCTGGCTGCGCCAGGGGATCGTAGGTCTGCTTGATGTAAGCTTTGAGACGTGCGCAGAACTCTTCGGGCGGCTCCGTTGCGTCCGAACCAAGCACCACAAAGCAAACTATTCGCTCTCCCTTGATTTCATCTTCGGCGCCGATGGCCACTGCCTCTCTAATGCGCGGCGGGCCCGGGAATGCGAGGAGTTTTTCCTCGAGCTTGGCCGGATCGTGCTTCACGCCACCGTGAACAATCAGCTCGTCGCTGCGGCCCAGCAAGTACCAATACCCATCCTCATCCACCCGGGCCAGGTCTCCGTGGACCCAGCAGTCAGGCCCATGCGGGAAATAGGTTTCGAGAAATAGCTCGGGGTCCCCCAAGAACCCGCGGGTCATGGAGGGAAACGGTTTGCGGCATACGAGGTAACCGGTCTCATCGCGCACTGTCCTTCCTTCGGAGTCGACGACCTCCACAGCCATTCCCAAACCCGGAGCGCCCAGCGTGGAGGGTTTCAGGGGCATAACTGGCAGGGGTGAAAGCATGCAGCCGATAAGTTCCGTCCCACCCGAAATGTTCATGATTGGACAACGTTCGCCGCCAAAGGTTCTGAAATACCACTCCCAGGTTGCCGCATCAAGAACACTGCCGGTCGAGCCAAGAATCCGAAGCGTGGAAAGGTCGTGGCGCTCGGAGTCCGCCTTCAGGCTAGCGAGTTCCCGCAAGACGGAAGGCGTGCAGCCGAAGATGGAAATGCCGTACTTTTCGATGATTTCAAACAGACGGTGCGCCGTTGGGTAGAGGTGCGTTCCCTCGTAGAGAACTACTGCGGCTCCGAAAAACAGGGTTCCTATGATCTCCCACGGCGCCTTCATCCAGCCAATGTTTGTGAACCAGTAAAAAACATCGTTTCCCTCGCAATCAAACGCATAACCGACTTCTTTTGCGATTTGCGCAAGTGCTCCAGCATGAGTGTGAACCACCGTTTTTGCCTTGCCGGTTGTCCCGGAGCTATACAGAATCAGCGCCGGATGTTCAGAATCCACAATTTCGGTTTCCACATTGCCGTCTGCCGGTGAGCGATGCATGACCGCGTCCCAGGGCAGGCATTTCGGATGGTGCGCCAGGCCGTTACCCATGCGTTCGTTGACAACGACCCACTCCACCGAGGACGCAGAATTCAGAACCGCTTCGTAAATGCCCCCGGTCCTTATCACCTTGCCGGCACGCGGGTAGCCGTCATTGACGAAAAGCACGCGGGCCTGGGCCTGCTGGATGCGAACGACGATATCCTCCGCGGCGATTCGTGCCGGTATCTGGACGCAGGCAGCGCCTAGCTTAAGGGCGGCAAGCATCACGATAACAGCCTCGGGGGAAATGGGCATGCACATCGCAACCCGATCTCCCTTTAGAACCCCCAGATGCTTTATCGCCCCGGCAAGGCGGTTTACGGATTCGTAGAGTTGGTTATAACTAAGTGATCTTTGCGATCCGTCATCCGACTCAAACCATAGAGCCGTCGCCGCTCCTCGACCGTCCCGGATGTGCCGGTCGAGGCAGTTATGAACAATGTTGAGCTTCCCCCCCGAAAACCAAGTTGTCCATGGCATCCCACGGGAGTCATCGTAAAGGCGCGTGTATTTCTCGAACCACTCGACTCCAAGGTGCTCAAGGGCGGAGTTCCAGAACCATTCGATATCGAGGGTCGAGCGGGCGGTAAGCTCCTGCCACGACCGGATTCCGTGGACATCCATGAAGTGTCGCACCCTTGAACGGTTGAGATATCTGCCGCTCGGTTGCCATGCAAAATCGCCCATGGGCCTCCTTGGGTCGAAGTTCTCGCCGCAACTCCACTGTTTTAGGTGATGTTCCGACAGCTCCGAAAGTTATGTATAATCACAATTTAGGGTTTTTCAATACATAAATGGCCGTACGCACTCACGGGAAGGGCGCGGAAAGATTCACTGCGCCGCTGCCCTATCTTCTCATTCCCTGGGCAGCGTGTGGAAGTGGACGGACAACTCCAAGAGGGAACCACAGAACCATCGAACTCTTTGGCCGGGAGATGGCTCTAACCTAAAGAGGCGCTGAGGATAAATGACGGGACGCCAAATTTTGGCGGAACTCCATGAGGAAGATGACTTCTTTCTCTTAGCCAAGTCTGTAGGGGAGTTTGGGGATCGTGAACTTGTACCCTACCTCAACCGACTGGGCGCAGAGGAATTCCCAGCGCGGTTCATTTCCCTGGCAGCCAACAATGGATTTGTGGGCTCCGCCGTCCCCGCCGAGTATGGCGGTCAGAGCGGAACTCTGGAAGGTATATTGTCTATCATTGAGGGCATCGCAGCGTGTGACGGTTCGCTGGCGCTTACCCTCGCCGCACACGAATCCCTGGCGACATCCCATATTCTTCTGGGTGGCAACGATAGGCAGAGGCACAATTACCTTCCAAGGCTGACCAGCGGCGCAGACATTGGCGCGTGGTGTCTGACCGAACCCCAGGCAGGCAGCAATATTTTCCATGATATGAGGACCAGGCTCGAGAGGTCCCCCGAGGGCTGGAAGCTGAATGGCGAGAAGACCTTCATTACGAACGGATGCCACGCCGGCCTGTTCGTGGTGCTTGCCCGCGCCCTATCAGAGAATGGCAGGGACGACGGCATAACCGCCTGCGTTGTGGAAAGCCGCGGCAACGAGGAGCGCATTGCCCGAACGGCCCTGCATGGCAAGATGGGCATGTTGCGCTCGGACACGGCGTTGCTGAAGTTTGACGATGTTCCTGTGGCCGGTGACGCCATTCTGGGTCCATTTGGAAGCGGCGGCAAAGTGGCTCGCCAGGTCCTTTTGCGGGGAAGAGTGGGGATCGCTGCTCTCGCTCTCGGTTTGGCGCGGGACTCACTCGAGCGCGCTGCGGTTTACTCCAAAGAGCGGAAGGTGGCCGGCGGATCGCTTTTTGACCAGCCGCTGACGCAAGCCAAGCTGTCCCCCATGGAAGAGGGCCTCTGGGTGGCATGGCAAGGAGTGCGCAGCGCTGCCCGGTTCGCCGAAGCGCTCAAGCCTTTCAAGGTGCAAGCATGCATGGCGAAAGTATTCGCGACCGAAGCCGCCCTGCGAATCACCGACGAGGCGATTCAAATAATGGGCGGCTACGGTTACATGCGGGATTACAAAGTCGAACAGAATTACCGCGACGCACGGCTGTTGACCATTGGAGAGGGGGCCTCCGAGATTCTGCGCTTTGCCGTCGCCAGAAATCTATTGGATCAGGATCGCGGCGACATGGGGGATGTTATTCCCCATCTCGAGAACCTGGAAGTTGCCGCCCGGCGGGGCCGTGGCTCCATGGGTTCCCTGTGGGGGCCGGGCTGGCGGGCCCTTCAACTTGCTTCCGAAAGTGTGCGCTTCGTGCGAGAACAGGTCAGGCAGAAATGTCATCGGACAGATTTGGTTTCGAGCCGCCAATGCGAAGAGGTGAGGTTTGCAGATCTTGCAACCCTGCTATGGATCTCAAACCAAGTGGTTCTGGCTGGTACACGGATCGTTGAGGGGAGTAGCGCTTCACCAAAGCATATACGGATGATCGAGAACTTCCTCATCCATTCTTCGATCGAAGTCTGCCACCAAGCCTCGGAGCTTCTACGGGTACTGGGCCTCACCGAAACCAAGCTATGCCGCAATTATATCGAGGCGCTGCAGATTGGTGCTGCTGTCAATCCTCCCGATCGTCCCAGCCCTATGCCACTCAGTCACTCGCCCCGTGTCAGTGAATCGAGATAGGTTTTCGAGCGTGGAAGCGAAATCGCTGTGGCTTCGCTTCAATGATAATTTTCTCGAAGCCTGCAGCCTCCAGGCGAGCTTGAAAGGTGGATGGCTCGATGGGAACTAGCGTGTCATAAATGTGAACCATGCGCATGTAAAAGCTTGTACGGCTGTCTACACCCGCGAACATGGCGCCGGGCTTGAGCACCCGAAACACCTCGTGAAGCAACTTGTCTTGCAGCGCAGGAGATGGCACGTGGTGGAGCATGGTGCAGCACACGGCGCCCGTGAATTCCGCATCCGGGAAAGGCATCTCGGTGGCGTCACCCCGGATCACCGTCACATTGCTGCCCCGCATTCTGCCCGCAAGGGAGAGGGCGAGCGTGGAATCGATCTCGAGTGCGGTAAGGTGCGCGATGCGTGGACGCAGTATGTCTGTGGTGAGCCCGGGGCCGGGCCCTACCTCCAGGACTCCAGTCCCGAGATCCACGCCGTCGAGAACCCACGGCATCACGTTGTCCTCCAGTTCCCTTCGCCAACGAGCCGAGCGACATAGCCAACGATGAATGCGGTTCATGGGGGAGACCTCTTTCGAGCGGGTTGGCGAGGCTGATACCTTTGCCTTGCCAATTCATCCGCGAGTAAAAACCCACGACCTCGGTGAAACCTGGGGCACCTTCACTCAAAGCGCAATCTCAGCGAGCATCTTCCACGCTTTCTCCTCGTTGTCGGCGACTGCGGCCAGGGCTGCTGCCAAGCGTGGGAGATAGGCCGCAGCCAAAGGTGGCGCGGGCTCGTCCGCGGCCTTCCGGGAAAGAACCGCAATCGCATCCCAGGCCTCGGCGATCGAACCGAACTCAGCGCCCGACTTCTCCAACCGGTTGCGCCCGGTTCGCACGGCGGCCTCTCGGAGGAAGCGGGAGAACATTCGGCGGAACAAGCCGCCCCCGGTGCCCCCCGCGGCGCTTGCGAAAATCCAGATATTGAACAGCGCACCCCGCAGTTCCTCCGCCACCAGCAAAGAGTCCCATCGGCCCACCTCCCCTGCCGCCTTCCTGATGCCTTTCACTCCAAGGTTGGCGATGGGCGGAGATAGCATGAATGAGGCCTGTTTGCGAATGGCCTGAAGGATGTCCGGCTTCGAGGGCGGCGTGAAGGCGGCGAAATCGAAATCCCACCATTTCCGCCCCGGCGGAAAGGGCCGGAAGCGTGAGCCCCGCGCCGCAGCAAGGGCGGGCAGCGGGACGGGATGTAGATCTGCTTCCCGATCCGCAATCAAGACCTCACCGGAAGCGCGATCCAGGCCGCAGGCCACGACCACATGTCCCCCGAAGTGGTACTCACGCCCACCGAAATCGAAGTAGGGCAGGAAACCCATATCGACCTGGATCATCACGGGGGCGCCACTCTCCAGGCGCGCTACCAGCGCCTTCTCGGCAGCCGGATCGCTGGAGGATTTTCGGGCCTGGAGGCGGACTCCCGTGCGCCGAGCGGCGATTTCCTCCATGCTGGGCTTGGGCATGGCTCGGCCGCCCAGGAAAGGCGGCTGCCCACGGAAGCGGAAGTAAGCGAACCCCACGCCCTCGCCCAGGCCGAGCAGGAGGTCCTCCGACAGATCGTGGCCATGGAAGGCATAGACGTGGCGCATCGAACCGGTGACGCAGTGATCCGTCTCAAAATGCTTGAATCCCTTAATCGGTGCAGGTTTCATGCTGGCTTCCTCCGGCTGTTCGGTCCCAGATACCCGCGGCATAATAACATAGTCTAATATCATATTATGGTATCCGCGTGAGAGCTTCACCGTCGTTGTCCCGTGCGGTACCCCGAACCCGAAGTACCCGATGTCGACGTGTGAAAGCCACTTGCGCCGGGGCCAGCGCCTAGCCAAGTCGGTTCGCGCCGGGCGGGGTTGGGCGAGGTGCAAAGTATGGGCCAAAACATCTACGAGTTGTTGATGGGCAGCCCTTCATCTGATCCTTCACTGCCCTGCCTCGGAATCCCGAGCGGGCAGGTTTTTACCTACGGTGACGTCGACGAGCATTCGGCTCGCATCGCCAATCTTCTCGCATCACACGGAATTGCGAAGGGCGACCGGGTCGCGGTACAGGTGGAGAAGTCGGCGCCGGCAGTTTTTCTTTATCTCGCCTGCCTCCGCATGGGTGCTGTCTATCTGCCCCTGAACCCCTCCTACACACGCGACGAGATCAGCTATTTCCTGGCAGACGCGCAACCCCGGGGCATGGTCTGCCCGCCCGAACGCTTCGAGGAAATGGCGGGCCTCTATCGCCAGGCAAGCATCCCGAAGGTTTTCACACTGGGCGCGGCAGGAGAAGGAAATCTGCTGGATGCAAGCCGCGCTATGCCCTCGACCTTCTCCGCCTCGCCTTCCTCGGATGGTGACACGAAGGCGATTCTTTACAGCTCGGGAACAACGGGCAAGCCCAAAGGAGTAATGCTGACTCAAGGCAATCTCGCTTCGAACGCCCGCACGCTGGTCCAGGCGTGGGGCTTCACGCGCCATGACGTTCTCCTCCACGCCCTGCCGATCTTTCACGTTCACGGTCTCTTCGTCGCCCTGCATTGCACGCTGCTGAGCCACGCCCGCATGCTTTTCCTGCCGCGCTTTGAAGCGGCCCAGGTGTGTTCCCTGCTTGCGCAGGCGACTGTTTTCATGGGCGTGCCCACCTACTACACCCGCTTGCTGTCTCTGCCCCAATTCAACCGGGAAAGCTGCCGGAACATCCGCCTGCTCGTCTCCGGCTCAGCCCCTCTTCTGCCGGACACCTTCGAGCAGGTCCGGGAGCGGACCGGCCAATCGATCCTGGAGCGCTATGGGATGACCGAAACCCTCATGAACACCAGCAACCCGCTGGAGGGAAGGCGCCTGCCGGGTTCTGTCGGCTTACCGCTTCCGGGAGTCTCCGTGCGCATTGCGGTCGGCGATGACCTTCCCCTTAGCTCAGGCAAGGAGGGCGAGATCCAGGTGCGCGGCCCCAACGTTTTTTCGGGATACTGGAACAGGCCGGAGATGACGAGCAACTGTTTCACCTCCGATGGATTCTTCCGGACCGGCGACTTGGGGCGCATCGATGAGGACGGCTATGTTTACATCTTGGGAAGGTCCAAGGACCTGATTATTTCTGGAGGGTTCAATGTCTATCCAAGAGAAGTCGAGGACTGCATTGACCGCTTCGAGGGGGTGCAGGAGTCGGCAGTGATCGGCATGCCCCATCCTGACTTCGGCGAAGGGGTAATGGCTGTGGTGGTGGCCCGTCGTGGCGCAGAGGTCGACGCGGATTCCCTGAAATTGTTCCTGCGCCGCTGCCTTGCGAACTACAAACTGCCGAAGTGCGTGGCGATCGCGAAGGAATTGCCGCGAAACGCAATGGGCAAGGTGCAGATGGCCCGTTTGCGAGAGACCTACCTCCCGCTTTGGAAGGAGCATCTGGGAGGGCGGAAATAGCCTTGGCCGGGAGATTAACTGCCTCCGCGAGAGTTCCGGGCCGGACTCCTCTGACCCGCCAGCAAATCCTGGGCTTCTGGGCCGCCTGGGCGGGATGGACCTTGGACGGCATGGGGTCTTTCATTTACGCGCTGGTGCTCAGCCCTGCGCTTACCGAACTTCTGCCCAGGTCGGGCATTCGAAGCACCGCCCACAATGTCGGTTTCGCGGGATCTATTTTGTTTGCCCTCTTCCTGGTCGGGTGGGGGCTGTCGTTTGTCTGGGGACCTCTGGCGGACCGCTTCGGGCGCACCCGAATGATGGCCGCAACCATCATCGTCTATTCCGTCTTCACGGGCATCGCCGCCCTGTCGCAGAACGTCTGGCAACTCGCCGCATTCAGGCTGCTGGCCGGCGTCGGGATCGGCGGCGAGTGGGCGCTGGCGGGTACCTACGTGGCGGAGGCGTGGCCGGAGGACCGCCGGAAGATGGGCGCGGGCTATCTTCAAACCGGTTACTACGCCGGGTTCTTCCTCGCTTCCGCCCTCGACTACACTGTGGGAGCGCGCTACGGCTGGCGTGCCATGTTCCTGTGCGGTCTTGCGCCGGTGGTTCTGGCCCTCCTCGTCTTGAAGCACGTAAGGGAGCCGGAGCGCTGGCGGCGTGCCGCGCCTGCCTCCGCCGCCGCGGCCGGGTCCCGCCTGCGCCGTATTTTTTCCCGAAACTACCGGCGCCGCACCTTGGTGAACGCGGCGTTGCTGAGCGTGGCCATTGTCGGCCTCTGGGCTGCCGCCGTGTACGAGCCTACCGCCGTCCTGCTGCTGGCGGGAAAGGCGGGCATTACGGGAGCCCGCGCCACGCGGACGGTTTCCGTTGCCAGCGGCATCCTCGCCCTCGGCACCATCCTCGGCTGCCTCCTGGTCCCCCCTCTGGCGGAGCGATTCGGAAGAAAGTCGACCCTGGCCCTCTATTTTGCGGGTATGGGCGCGACCATAATTCTCAGCTTCGGGTGGGCGTTCTACCTGCCTCACGGGCTCTACGCATTCATCTCGGTATTGTTCTTCCTGGGATTCTTCGGCGGGAACTTCGCTCTTTTCAGCCTTTGGCTGCCTGAGCAGTACGGCACTTCCGTCCGGGCCACGGCGTTCGCCTTTGCGACTTCCATCGGGCGCTTCCTCGGTGCCGGAATGAATTTCCTGCTGGGGACGATGGTCCGCAGACTTGGAACGCTCGGAAGTCCCGTGGCCTTCACCTCCGTCGCGTTTGGGCTGGGCTTGCTGCTGCTCCCCTTCGCTGAGGAAACGCGGGGCCGCGTCCTGCCGGACGAATGACAGGCTCGACGGCATCTACCCTGCGTTCGCCGCCCTCACTCAGAAACGAACGAGTGAGGTACCAGAACTCTTGTACTATTCCAACGTGTATTAACCCAGAATACTATTATCGCGAACGATGACAGGGGAAGGAAACCGGCGGAATGATTGTTTCTTGGCTCATCTTGGCGCTCTCGGTCGCGATGGTCTTCTTTTACTTCCAGGCGACCTGCCAGAGGATTCTGCGCCGGCAGTTCGATCAAGCGTACTTCCAATCCATCGCCAATGTGATCCGATTGGAGTTTCCGTCCCTGCGAAAGTCGCTGGCAGAGCTGGGCGCCGCGGTCGATTATTCCCGTGTGCCCAAGGCGCTGAAATGCGACTTCCTCGCCCTGACCCACCTCCTTAAGAATACTGCGGATGTGAAACAAGGCTACTCCAAGGAACAACGCCTCTTGATCCTTTATTTCCGCATCCAGTTCCTTTCCTTGCCAGTGCGGCATTTGTTGGGCGTGGGAGAGCGGAAAGCAGCCCTGAGACTCACTTCAATCCTTCAGTACTTTGCCAATGTGATTGGCCAGCGCCTGTATGCCGATGAGTTTGCAAATCTGAAACCTGGCTACCTCGTGAACTAATAGTTCACTCTTCCTCGCGGCGCACCTGGGTCCAAGCTCCTCACCAAGTCGCAACTCGCCTCCGTAAGAACTCTCGCGCCGGGTACGGCCAACGCCGCCATTATTTCCTTCAGCGCCAGCAACTCTCTCGCCAAGGGAGGAATCGCGGTGATGTCCGGCGGGCGCCCGCTCGGCCGGGGCATCGTTCCTATATTCTCTATCCTGACGCTTGCCTCAATCGCCGTCCGCTTTTGGGCTGCCCGGTAGCGCGGACCTGAATGCCCGAAGCAAGCAAGTAGCGAGGAGGTGCGCGCTCTTCAGCGCTCCTCCGCGGCTCTTCAAACGGAAATGCGGATCACCACCAGAGCACGGACACATGAACCCGCATGGAATTGTGGAAGGGCCGCAAAGGAGCGCAGAATACGCGCACCTTTGCGCTACCCTGCTCCCTGTCCCGGTTTTCCAAAGGTAGTATAATGGTAGTATGAAAACGAAAATGAAAACCTCGCTCACCCTGTCCCGCGAAGTCGTTCGAGGCATCGACCGAGTGGCGGGAAAAAAGCGTTCTCGGTCGGCGGTGGTTGACGATGTGCTGCGCGGGTATCTCTCCCACCGCGAACGCACTGCCGCCAACGCCCGCGACGCGGAGAAAATCAACCGCTTTGCCGACGAGTTGCACACCGAGATGCAAGATGTGCTCGCCTACCAGTCGCTCGACCACCTCTGGGAGGAGCGATGAAGCGCGGAGACATGTATCTGCTCCGCCATCCCGGAGGCGGAGACCCCAAGAAACAACGTGTGATGACCGTGGTCAGCCGCCAGACCGTCGTTGATTCCCGTTTCCCCACGGTCGTCTGCGCTCCGGTGTTCACACGTGGTCACGGGCTCGAAACGGAGGTCTCCGTAGGGCCGGAAGATGGATTGAAACATCCGAGCTGGGTTGGTTGCGACGGCCTGGTCAGCATCCCCAAGTGCCGGCTGACCGACTTCGTCGGTAGCCTCTCGCCCGAGAAGCTCTCGCGCCTCTCGCACGCATTGAGAATCGCTCTGGACATATAAGGGCGGCACAAGAACGGGAGCGGTAGCGCAGAGTCTCTGGTTTTGAGACTCTGCGGTTCTTCCGGGATTCGGATACAGGGTAAGGCGCGTAATCTAGCCTATAACGTCGAAAAATCAAAAAGCCGCAGACTTTGAAGGGCACAAACTCTGCGCTGCTCCGTGAACGCTAACGCATCAGACCGATGCGGTTCATGAACCGTTGGAAGCGCGGGTCGGCACGGAGGTTGTCGAGTCCAGGCTCGCGACCAAGGTAAATGACGTAGTCACAGCGGTCCTCGGCAGCCTGATCCAGCCAGCGGAAGGCCTCATCCTTATCGTTCAACCCCGCCGCGATCCCCACCATATAAACCGCCGGCACGTATCTCT
>Ga0181532_10000221_pt1 | contig 59216 bp, 42 predicted proteins | sample PEATcosm2014_Bin_33_FD_119768 | JGI IMG/M metagenome (GOLD analysis project Ga0181532, IMG submission 119768) | Peatland microbial communities from MTU Mesocosm Facility, Houghton, MI, USA - PEATcosm2014_Bin11_30_metaG | ecosystem: Environmental > Terrestrial > Soil > Wetlands > Peat | place... | reverse complement strand
GCGCCAGGTTGAGACATCGGCCTCCTCGAAGCAGACCGGCTGATGCTCGTGAGTCTGCTGAACGGGTTTGCCGGAGTGCACCGCAATCGTGGTCCGCAGGGAAGGATGGCGATCCACCAGCGCTTGGAACGCGCGCCGGAATGCCGGGATGTCTATTTCGGAGCGGATGCGCGCCGCAAAACTGACATTGTAGATCGAGCTCTCCGGCGCAAACTGGCAGAGAAACCAGATCCCCTGCTGATTATCGGAGAGAGGATAAAACGATTTGGATCCCTTGACCTTTTTCCGCAGAAGCTGTGCAAGAAGGGTGCGCTTCTCATTTGGTGAAAGATCGGATCTTCGCTGGGAGGTCTGGCTCATTCACTCACCTACTCATCAGCCAACATTTGAGTGAGCAACGAATCCACTTTCTCATCCGAAAGCTGATCAAGGCTTTTCAACAGTTGTTTCGCATTCTCCTTGTCCATGTGCTCCTCCACCTGTGTAACTGCCGGAGCCGGAGATGTTGTGGGATTGGCGACCTCGGCTGCCAGTTGGTCAAGCACTTGGTGGACAGCTTGGTTAACGCTAAAGCCCTGCAGGAACTTCACCACCGGCACGTTCACCTGGAGGTCAACCGCGATCCGGTTTTTCAGCTCGACGGCCATCAAGGAGTCCAGTCCGAGATGGCTCAATGGTCGCTCAACGTCTAGGTTGGATGGACTGAGTCCGAGCACCCGGGCCACTTGGTCGCTCAGGTAGGATTGCAGCAACTGCCGTCGTTCCGCTGGTTCGGCCGCAAGGAGAGAATCCCTCCTTGCGTTGTTTCGGTTCGCTGGCCGAGGGACGTCGGCCTCCTCATGCGCAAGTTCAGTGAGCAGCGGCGCGACGCTCCCGGCCGGATCAAACTCTCGATACTGTTTCCAGTTAAACCGGACCACCACGACCTGAGTTGCGCTTTGCCCGAGGAGTCGTCCCAGGATTTCCAACGCTTGCTTGGGTGCAATGCTGCTGATTCCCAGGAGCGCTAGCCGCGCGGCAAGACGTTTGCCTCCAACAGAATCCGCGAATCCCTCTCCAGCCCAAGCGCCCCAGTTGATACTCAGGCCCGGCTGGCCCTGAGCTTGTCGGTGATGAGCCAGCGCATCCAGGAAAGCGTTGGCGGCGGCATAGTTCCCCTGACCTGGCTGGCCTAGCACGGAACCCGCGGAAGAGAAGAGCACGAAAAAGTCCAAGGGATTGTCTTGGAACAGGCGATGCAGCAGCCAGCCACCCACCACCTTCGGCCGCAAAACCGTGTCCAATGCCGCCGCGTCCAGTTGCACCAGCAGTCCGTCCTGCAGCACTCCCGCTGCGTGCACCACACCCCGGATCGGCGGCCAACCCTGCGCGCGAAACTCCTCCAGAAAGCCGCTCAACTTTCCTTCGTCCCCTACATCGACCGACGCTAAATGCACGCATGCTCCCAGAGATTCCAGTTCCCGAATGGCGGTGATTTGACGGTTCAATCGACTACCTGTTTCCACGGAACTCCAACTCGAGCGCTGCGGGAGCTTAGTGCGTCCCAAGAGGATCAACCGCCGCGCCCCTTGTTCCACCATCCAACGCGCAACCAAGAGGCCGAGGTCTCCTAGCCCTCCGCTAATCAAATAGCTGGAGTCCGCTCGCCACTGGAAGGGAACTGTTTGCTTGGCCGTTGGGCGCTGGTGGACCAAACGGCCCACGTATCGCCGCCCTTGACGAAACGCAAGCTGGCTCTCTCCATCGGTATTGGAGATTTCCTGCCACAACTGATGAGCGGCAGCGTCACCGAGCGATGCCCCTGGTTCCAGGTCCACCAGCCCGCCCCAGAACGTCGGGTGTTCCTGCGCAATGACGCGACCCAATCCCCAAAGCGCTGACTGAGCAACGCTCAACGGCGTAGACTCCTCACCGGCCGCTTGGGCACCCTGCGTAATCAGCCAAAGTCGCGGGAGGTCAGGCGATTCCGTTCGAGCCAGTTCTTGCACCAGCAGCAGGACACTGGCGCAGCCCAGAGTCTGGGCGGCACCCAGCGAGGCCACGCTTGTCTCTTCTGGACCGGCAGCATCAAGACTCCACAGATGGATAATTCCGCGAGGGCCAGACTGATCCGATAACCGAGTCTCCTCGAAGAGCCGACGGATGTCCTCCTGCCGCTCGGGACGGATGCGATAATGCTCGCTGTCTGTTCGCTCGTACGAGTACGAGCCAGAAACCAAAATGCTTCGTTCGCCTCGGGCCTGCAACATTGAGGCCAGAGCATTTCCGACGCCATCGCGGTCGGTAAAGATCAGCCAGCTTGCCCGGCTGGCTGGTGCGGAAAGTTCTCCTGTCGCTCGCTCTTTAGGCATCCACTGGAACTCATAGAGGCAGTCGTCGAGCTTGTCGACAGGCGCATGCTGTGTGCCTTCGCCCAGGTATTCAAAGCGAAGTCCCAGAATCTCGACTGCGACGCGTCCCGCTTCATCGAGAAGTTGCACTTCTCCCGTTGTGGCATCCGCCTCACGACGCAGCACCCGGGAGTGACTCCATAAGTGACGACCCGGACGACTGTAAACCCGGAGTTGGTCGATGCGACTGGGCAAGTAGATTCCTTGCCGACCGTTTTCCGCCGCTTCCGTTGCAACTGCAGCTCCGAAAACCTGGAACCCAGCATCGAGAATTGCTGGGTGAATTTGAGATTCATCAAATTCTGCTTCTGTCCCGTCAGGGAGTCGTACCTCGCCCAGCAGGTCTCCATTGTTCCGGCACAGCTGCGCAATGCTCTGAAAGAAAGGGCCGTAGCAGACGCCGTTTTCGCGGAGTCTCCGATAATAATCCGGCCCGGTGATGTCCTCCGTGCATTGAGTTCGCATCTCCGTCAGAGTCTCCCGTGGGGCAGGCGAAGCGATGATGCTGTTGTCCGGCTGGATACAGACCTTGCCAGCGGCATGCAGCACCCATGATTCACTGGAGCGCACCACGCCCTCAGGACAACTGTAGATGTTAAAGGATGCCGCTCCATCTGTGGCCTGAGAGAGGATCGTTTGCACTCTGTGCGTTCCGCCCTCGGGCAAGAAAAGCGCCTTGCGAAATTCGATATCCTTTAGTGCAACAGCTTGCGCTCCGAAGACTTCAACCGCGGCGGCGAGCGCCATCTGCACATAGGCCGATGCGGGCAGCACGACGCAGCCTTGGATCTGGTGATCTTCCAGATGTGGCCAGGAGTTCTTGTCTATCGTGGTTTCCCAAAAGTGGGTTCCTGTAGAATGCGCCGGCTTGAAATGCTGGCCCAGCAGAGGACGGTTGTCTGCCCCTATTCGGGAGACTCGCTTGCGGTGAGAGTTGGTGTCCCCGGCTGAGGGCTCAAACCAACAACGCTCCCGTTGCCATGGGTAGAGCGGTAGTGGAACACACTGGCCTGCGGTTGGATAGACCCGCTTCCAGTCGACCGGGTATCCCAAACTATAGAGCACGCCGAGCGATCCAAGCAGGACCGTCTGTTCATTTTCATTACGCCGCAGAGAAGGAAGCACGGTGCCTTCCCGGTCGAAGTGTTGACAGCCTTGCTGGATGGCGCTGAGCAGAGTGGGGTGCGGGCTGATTTCCAGGAAGATGTCATGCCCGTCTTCCAGCAGACGCTGAATGGCATTGGAGAAGAGCACCGGCTCTCGCATGTTCTTCGCCCAATAGACTGGATCGAATTGAAACCCGTGGCTGAGTTGGCCGGTCACCGTTGAGTAGATCGGCAAGGATTCAGCCCGTGGCTGTATGCCTTTCAAAGCCTGCAATAAATCTTCGCGCAACGGGTCCATCTGGGGACTGTGCGAGGCAAAATCGACCTTTACCATTCGGCAGAAGATGTCGCGGCTCTGCAACTGCTCCAGAATGGCGGCGAGAGCGGACGGATCGCCGGACAACACTGTCGACGTGGGGCCGTTACTGACCGCGATCGACACACGATCTTCGAAACCGATCAGGGCGCGTCGAGCTTCCTCAATCGAGAGTTCCACGGTCACCATGGCCCCTTGTCCAATGGTGCGCTTGAACAACCGGCTACGATGACAGATGATCCGTACAGCATCGCCGAAGCTCAGCGCACCAGCGACTTGCGCGGCCGCGACCTCTCCCAAACTGTGGCCCACCACCGCCTGCGGCTCGACACCCCACGAACGCCACAAAGTTGCCAAGGCGATTTGAATTGCAAACAGGGCCGGCTGGATGATGTCAATCTCATTCAACCTTGACTGAGTGGCATCGGCTGCGCTGAGCTCGGTGAGCAACGACCAATCTCCATACGGTCGCATCGCCAGATCACAGCGCTCGACCATCTCCCGAAAAACGGCTTCCTCCTCCAACAGTCGTCGGCCCATGCCAATCCATTGGCCCCCCTGTCCCGGAAACACAAAAACAAGTTTTCGTTGGCGAGCGGAAGGCTTGCGCCCAGACGATAAGCCGGGACGGGCTTCGCCTCGCCCAAAAGCTTGCAGACTCTCCAACATTTGCCCTGGTGAATTGCCGGTGACGGCGACACGATACTCGTGGTGACTGAGCCGCACGCTGGCTGTGGAACAGATATCCGGCAACGACGCCTGGGACTCGGGCGCGGCCAGGAAGTCTTGGTAGGCGCGAGCAAGAGTTCGGAGGGCCGCCGGACTACGTGCCGACAGCGGGAGGAGATGTGTGCCGATTTTCCGTTCCGCATCCGGCATTTCTATAATCCCCGGAGGAGCCTCTGCCAGAACCACATGAGCATTGGTACCACCAAAACCGAACGAGCTGACTCCAGCCAAGGCTGGACTGGACTCCGCCGGCCATGGACTCAGTGTCGTTTGCACTCGGAGAGGCAGTTCGTCAAAAGGAATATGTGGGTTGGGTTTTTCAAAGTGCAGGCTCGGCGGGATCTCGCGATGCCTGAGCGCCAGCGCCACCTTGATCAAGCCCGCGATACCGGCGGCGGCCTCGAGGTGACCCAAGTTGGTCTTGACCGATCCCAGGGCGCAAAGCTGCCCCGGTGGACGTTCGACGCCAAGCACTGCGCCCAGCGCTTTCGCCTCGATCGGGTCGCCCAACAGTGTTCCCGTGCCGTGGGCCTCCACGTATTGAACCTCGCCCGGTGAGACGCCGGCTTGCCGGTAGGCTTCTCGAAGGACCGCCTCTTGGGCCAGCGGGTTGGGCGCCATGAGCCCATTGCTCCGTCCGTCCTGGTTCACGGCGCTGCCCCGAATGACGGCATAAATCGGGTCACCGTCTGCCCGGGCTTTCGAGAGGGGTTTTAGCACGACTACAGCGGCGCCCTCACTGCGAACGTAGCCGTTGGCCCGGGCATCGAATGCTTTGCAGCGCCCATCCGGCGCCAAGGCTCCGGCTTTAGTAAAACCGATCGCGATCGCCGGCGAGAGAATCAGGTTCACGCCCCCGGCTAGAGCCAGCGTGGACTCACCGCTCCGCAGGCTACAGCAGGCCAGGTGGACAGCAACGAGTGACGAGGAACAGGCCGTGTCGATGGCGAGACTCGGCCCGCGGAAATCGAACACGTAGGAGATTCGGTTGGCGGCGATGCTCATGGCATTACCGGTGCCGGCGTAAGCATCAATTCGTCCGAGATCATTCCATTGCAGCCGGCCGTAATCATTGGTCGCGATGCCGATGAATACGCCGGTCTGGGTGCCGACCAGGCGATCGGACGCCTGCCCAGCGTCCTGCAGTGCTTCCCAGGTCACCTCCAGCAAGAGACGTTGCTGAGGATCCATGCGCGACGCCTCCCGGGGGGAGATGCCAAAGAAATGGGGATCGAACTGATCTACCTGCCCCAGAAAGCCACCCCAGCGAGTGTTCATTTTTCCCGGGATCGCCGGGTCTGGGTCGTAGAACGCGTGCTGGTCGAAGCGATCCGCGGGAACTTCGCGGATGGCATCCACTCCGTCTCGCAGCAACTGCCAGAACGCTGCCGGGTCGTTCGCGCCGGGAAATCGGCAGCCGATCCCGATGATGGCGATTGGTTCATTTTTCGCCGCCCGATCCTGGCCATCTCCGATCACTGACGTCGACGCGCCCGGTGCTGCTGCCAAATGCCGAGCGAGAGACTCTATGCAGGGGTACTCATAGACCAGAGCCGGAGAAAGTTTTTGTCCCAGCCAATCGGCGAGTTCACCGGCGAGGCTGACCGCCTCCGTTGAACCGAGTCCGTAGCTGGCAAAGGGCTCCCTGATATCGATCTCGTGAGATTCGATTCCCAGCCGCTCGGAAAGTTTGGAAACTAACCAGGATTGGATAGCTTCCGCGTTGGGAAAATTCTCAGCCATCGCTCACTCCTCACCGAACTTTTCGAGCGTGCCGTTCAGAAAACTGACTTGGCAAGCGTGGCGTTGCACCTTGCCGCTGGTAGTCTTGGGGATGCGTCCCGCCCGGAGCAGCACAACTTTGTGAACTCGCACATCATGTTCTTCGGCCACCGCCCTCCTAATGGCGCGAACCACTACCTGAACATCCAGCGGCAAGCGCCCGTTTGGATGAGCGCGCGCCATTCCATCAGGCGGCTCACAAACCGTTGCTTGATACCGGGGCTCTACTTCGACAGCGACGATCAGTTGTTCTTCGCCGACGCCATCGACCGAAAACGCCGCGCAGCACGCCGGTCGTAAGGCCGGGTGACTCTGTTCCACCGTCAACTCAATATCCTGGGGATAAAGCTTGCGACCACTGATGATGATCAGATCCTTCAGGCGACCGGTGACAAACAGCTCGCCATCCTTCATGAATCCCAAATCCTGGGTGCGGAGAAAGGGTCCTTCCCCGGTATCTCTTAGGTAGGCCCGGCAGGATCGTTCAGTATCCTCGGGCCGGTTCCAATACCCGTGAGTCACGCTCGGTCCGGCCACCCAGATTTCGCCGACTTCATCTGGGGCACAAGCAGTCATCGATTCCGGATGAGCGATGACGACCGTGGTATCGCGCAGGGCGTGGCCACTGCCGACCATTGTCCGCACATTCTGGTGCTGGGCGCCGGCTTCCACGACGCGATTATGTTCAAACGCCGCCACCTGAATTGTGTGGAACATCGCATCTCTTAAAGACCCACCGGAAACGAGCAGTGTCGCTTCGGCGAGTCCATAGCACGGATGAAAGGCGCTGGAGCGGAAACCACACGAGGCAAAGGCAGCCGCAAACCGTTCCATGGTGTCGGCGCGGACTGGCTCTGCGCCATTGTAAGCCACGTCCCAACTGCTGAGGTCCAAAGTTTCACGTTGTTCGGGAGTAATTCGGCGGGTGCACAATTCATACGCAAAATTGGGGCCGCCACTAACCGTGGCTTTGTATCGCGAAATGGCGGTTAGCCACCGCATCGGCTGCATGAGAAAGGATACCGGCGGCATCAAGTAACCCGGACGTCCCTTGTATAGAGGTTGAATAATCCCATTGGTGAGTCCCATGTCGTGAAAGGCCGGCAACCAGGTGACGGTGACACTTTCCGGAATGAGCTTGAAGACGCGGTTAATGTAGGCCGAATTGTGCAGCAAGTTCGCATGACTGATCATGACGCCTTTCGGATCTGCTGTGGACCCGGACGTGTATTGGAGCAAAGCCAGGGTTTTGCTGGTCACCGCCGGGTCTCGCCATTCCTCGGCCAAGCTGCTGGCAACCTTGTCAGTGGCCAACCACCGCAGCTTGTGCAACTCGGGAGCCGGCGCGAACAGAACTTCCGTGTGGCTGAGAATCGCTGAAGTCGTGAGCACCAACGAAGGTTGAGCATCGCTGATGATGGCCCGAAGTCTGGTGAGGCTCTGCTTCGGCTTGGCCGCATTAGGCGGAGGGAGAGGGACGGCTATCACCCCGGCATATAAACAACCAAAAAACGCAGCGATGAACTCAAGGCCTGGTGGATAAAGCAACAGCGCCCGCTCGCCGGTTGCTCGGTAGCTTTGGAGCAGCGCCCCAATACTCCGGGATTGGCAGTCCAGCGCCGCATACGTTAGTTCATCCCCTTCCGTTTCTCCGTCGACGAGATAGGCATAGCTCCGTTGTTCAGGTTGCTGAATCGCTCGCCAGCGCAGGATTTCGACGAGCGTGGAGCATTCCATGGGCGTCGAGAATTCTGCTATTGGATCAATAAGGTCTTTCTCCATTCGTGGCCCTCTTCATCGGTTCTGTCCCGATAGTTGTGGAGATGTCTTTGGCCCCGCCTCCAGGCAAGCGACTGCTTGTGACCCTGCCTCTGAGAAGCTGAAGCGCCAGTTACCTAAATCCACCAATTCAGTGAGAACGGAGTTCTGGTGAGGTGCGACGGTCCGAGCGTAATCGCCCAAAGTGGGATTGGCATTAATCTGGTAATCCTTGTATTCGATGGTAAGCAAGGCGCTACCTCCCAGGCGAGTGTTGGTGGTGCTGCGATCCGATACTGGAAGCCAGAAATCAGCGACCTTGAGATATATCTGTTCGACCTTGGTGTCCCTGATCCAGAACGAAGGATTTTCAGCAGGCGCTGCTTCAATGCGCTCCACGGCAAATTCTCCGGCAACTATCCAGATTCGACCGCGATAGAGCAGTTTGTTCTCGGTGCGGGGTTCAACGGAGAGAATATAGAACGAACCGTTTGGTGTATTCTCTTGCCCGGCTAGTGTAAAGCTGTAGTTCTCATTATTGAGAGCCACGCGACTCTGGTTCTCCGGCAAGAGTGCTTCCTTCTCCTTCTGCAACAGTTTCTTGAGTACCTTCTCGATGAGCAGCTTGGAACCAGAAGCAGATCGGATTGTAAATTCCTCGGTCGCGGGAGAGCGGTATTTCACTGCCACAACCATTTCCGCGTTTCTGGAACCCGGGAAACCTCGGTATTCCAAGTGATAGATCCTAGTCCCTTGAAACGTGTTCAAGGCCTTGGCGCGTTCGAGATTTCTCCCCACCGTTCTGGTTACGATTTCCTCCACAGTCAGAACAGAAGGAAGCTCAACAGCGGACGCTGCGGGCTTTTGGGCAATCAGCAGCTGCCCAGTACCGGTACAGAGCAGGGTCAGCAGGATCCAACTGACAGCCTGAGGAAGGATTCTCATTGTCAAGCTGACGATACCGCCAATGGTTTTTAGAAAGTGTTCACTTTAGAACAGCCCAGGGTTGCTCCCTACGGAGGCCACGAATTGAGCTCCTCGGCGGTCTTAGAGTATGCAGCGCAGGGCGGACCGACAAGCAAAGTCGTATCCTCTGGTCACGCTTGCAATTTCGAGCTAAGACTTTTGCCGAATTCCAGCAGTGAGCATGAAGATTCCGCCGACTAAGGCCAGTCCGCCGAGTACCGGGGAGATAGACACGTGCTCGTGTTTTTCAGTAGTGGCGTGGATCGGCCCGACATCAAGAACTTTTTTCTGCTGGGTATAGTTGAAACCCTGGTAGACAAGGGCAAAACCGCCCAAAACGATAAAAAGAATCCCGCCCCAAAATAGAGGTTTCATGGCCATCACTCCGGCGGCTACGTCGTTCCTCTCCGACCCTGAATCAGGTTAATGACGAAGATGGCCAGAGCTACGAGAAGAAGGATATGAATAAATCCACCGAGGGTGTACGACGTGACTATACCGAGGAGCCAGAGGGCGCACAATATAATGATAATTGTCCAAAGCATTGTCTCTCCAATCTCACAAGAAACCCATACTTACAGCGCTTGTGCCGAACCTGGAGATTGTCTTTGAAGTTCCCCAGATAATAGTCAGATTAGGCGGCGCGAAACAAAATGTCTGTTCACTTGAGCACAGAATCGCGGGTTGTTCGTCGATTCTGGGGTGAGCTCAGTCCGCGTCACGGTGTGGGGTTGGGCAAACCAGCAGGAGCACTACGACGGAGATAGCCATCTCATGCGACCGCAGTTTCGTCCCCGCCGCCAAGTTCATCTCGTCAGCGTGGCCAGCCAATCAACTACCAACGAGAAGCTCAGTGCAGTGGCCGTCAGAGGCGATGTGTTGTTCAGAACTCGCCCGTCAGGTGCGACTTCGTGAACCCGGCCGAGATCAATCTGCCATCCGGAAGGTCGTAGCGCTTCCGAGAATTAGAGCTGCTCATCAAGACGTTAAGATGCGACCATCGGACGCTTACCTTTTTAACTCTGCCAGCCGCCCTTTCAACTTTGCGACGTCTTCTTTGGCATGGCCTATCCGCTGTTGAACTTTGCCAGCCTTCTTTTCGGCTTTCCCTTCGACTTTCAAATTGCGGTCATTCGTAACTTTTCCGACCCGCTCCTTGATCGCTCCCTTCACTTCGTGGAAGTTGCCCTCGATCTTGTCTTTCGTGCTGGTTTTCATATTGCTCCTTCGTCCTCGTAAAGCTCGGATTGCGGCTCTTCTGAGCCTCTTTGAGGGCTGTTACTTTTGCAATCCCGCGACTTTCTGAGCCCAGTAAAAGCACAACCAGGACGCTAATCACACTTGTTTTCAAACTCATTGTGAAGAGTTTTTCTGCGGGACCTTGGCACCTTTCTTGCGTGCCTCTGACAGGCCTATGGCAATCGCTTGTTTCCGGCTGGTTACTTTGCCTCCTTTACCTCCTTTGCCCGAGCGAAGTGTCCCGCGCTTTTCTCGGTGCATAGCGCTCTCCACGCTTTTGCCAGCAGCCTTGCCGTATTTTGCCATCGCCATCCTCGTTCTGAATGCTGCGGGTCAATTCAGGACGACTTAGCTACTTTTGCCGAGTCGTCTGATTTGTAGGACCGCGTAAACTCATCGACCTGCTTCTCCGCGGCCTCCTTCGCAATTCCGTAACGTTCCTGAATCTTGCCTACAAGCTGCTCCTTCTTACCATTTATCACAGTCAGGTCATCGTCAGTCAGCTTTCCCCACTTCTCTTTTACTTTGCCCATCGATTGCTTCCATTTGCCTTCGATTTGATCCCAGTTCATCTCGAACCTCCTCTGGATAGAATGGCCGATTCGTACTTCCTGCTGCAGTCACAGTCAGGGATACCATCGCCAATCTTCCAATATAATTCCGCCTGTCCATCCTGGACGGGCAGGGCTCACGCGCTGGTATGCGCTCGAAGCCCCGATTATGCTATTGCGATTCACAATGCCACGGCTGTTCAACATTGCACACTTCCAAAATCAAAGTTGGACAGCCGTGTTGTGTATGAATGCGCTGCAAACTCGGGCGGGTGGCCGACAGGTTAACAGGCGGAAAGGCTTTGGCCTGCTATGTACCTTAGCGGATGTTTCGGCAAACTCCTGACTTAGGTCGGAGTCTCAGTCAGCGGAATCAGCAATTAAAATTGGTAGGCGGCTGCAACGCCATCAAATCGCGGGACTTAGAAACAGGGGGTCGTGTTCAAAATCGCGTATGCTTCGACAGCGATGCCAGTCCGCTTTGCAGTCGAAAGACGGCAGTGGGCCGAAGCTGCGAGCATCGTGCCACCCAGTGGAGCGCCACCTCACGTGACTGCCATGGCTGTCTGGGCCCGTGCCATTGGATTGGCGAGGAACGGTCACCCCGCCGGAGCTCGTCAGGAAGTTGAGAAGCTGCGGCAGCTCGAACAGCAACTCCGCGCCTCCGGCGAGGACTACGGCGGGTATTGGGCTAAGCAGGTGAAGATTCAGGAGGTTGAGGTCATGGCGTGGTCGGCCCAGGCCGAAGGCGACGCAGATAAAGCGCGGAATCTGGTCCGAAAGGCCGCCGATGACGAAGATGCGATTGAAAAACTTCCTGTAAATCCAGGTCCAGTTATTCCGGCGCGCGAGCAGCTTGGAGACCTGCTACTGCAACAAGGTCAGCCAAAACAGGCGTTGAAAGAATTTCAGCTTTCCCTATCGAATGCTCCCAGACGACGGGGAGCCCTGATGGGTGTTGTGAGAGCTTCCGAAGGTTTGGGAATACCCGCATCTCACAACTAATGGGCCGAATCTGAACGAGCGCCCCAAAATGATTGGCTTCGTGAGTCCCCGTCAGGCGCTAACCTACTTCTGACCCTGAAGTTTCTGTCCCCCACAACGCACTTGTGGATGGCTTGAGAAGAGGAGAGTAGGCCCGAATCTTATAATTGACAGCACGATACCTTGTATTGCAAGATTCTACTCTATGGGAAGTGGCGAGCGCGAGCAACTGACCGGGGACAAATGGGAAGTGCAACTCCGCAAGGGGTGTTTGGAACTGGCGATCCTAGCGGTCTTATGGGGTGGGCGACTTTATGGACTGGAGATACTGAGGCGCCTGGAAGACGACTCCAGTTTGATTGTCTCTGAAGGGACGGTCTACCCGCTGCTGAGCCGGTTGAAAGCACTTGGGCTTGTGAACAGCGAGTGGGTGGAATCCGAAGGTGGACACCCGAGAAAGTATTACGCACTGACGAAGTCCGGGAAACAGCGAGCCTTGGAGATGGCGGAGATCTGGACTCGGTTTTCGTCGAGTATGCGCAAATTACTCGGCCCGCTGAACGGGAGGAATAAATGACCTTGGCAGATAACGCGCACACGCGGATCGACGAGTACCTAGATACCTTGCGGGCCCGGCTTTGCGGCGTGAACGAACAAGATGCTTGGGAGTTTGTGGAGGAATTGCGCAGCCACATCCATGACAAGATTTCCGCCGCTGGAGAAATGACGCCTGCTGTCGTTGAGAGAGTGTTGACGGCGCTCGGCAATCCGGAGGAACTCGCCAGCGAATTCAGGACAAACGTGCTGCTAACCGGCGCAGTGAATAGCAGATCGCCAATACAGATTCTTCCGATTCTCTTTCGTTGGGCCAGCTTTAGCGTGACGGGCCTGTTCGTGTTGTTGGGTGCGATCGGTGGATATTTTGTCGGCGGCGTTCTATTCATTTGCGCGATGTTGAAACCATTTCACCCGCACACCGCAGGTTTGTGGGCATTTCATGATGAGACCGGCGATCTGAACTTGTCTTTTCGCCTCGGGTCGGCGAATCCGCCAGCCGGTGCGCACGAACTGCTGGGCTGGTGGATTGTCCCGATCGGAGTGCTGGTAGCTCTTGGTTTGGTGCTGTCAACCTCGCGTCTCGCGCAATGGTGTGCCAGAAAAGTTCGCGGATCGAACGTTATCGCCTGAAATTCGCTCGCAGCTGCCAGCAATAGTGGAGAGGGCCTCTTGACTGAATACGCTCGTAGTGACGACGCAGCAATCACGGCCCCGGAGGCATCTCATCGGGACACGCCCCGCCCGACGCCTGGGTGGCGGCAGAGCAAGTGGCTCATTTTGGTTGAGCTGCTTGTCGTCATTCTCATTTTCGTCGCCGATTCCCTGAATTGGATTCCCCTGAGTAAGACTCCGTTTTTGCTCGTCTTTGCGTGGCTGTCCCTTCGCCTGCGCAAACTCCGTTGGCACGATGTCGGCATGAGCCGCTATCGCAGTTGGCCCATTACCATCGTCGCGGGCCTAGGCGTTGGCCTTTTGCTGGAAGCATTTCAACTCTTCGTAAGTCAGCCGATCCTAGTGCATGTGCTGAGGAAGCAGCCAGACCTTGAACTGTTTCGTGCTCTGAGAGGAGATGTGAAGTGGACTCTGCTAGCGATCGCAGGGGCATGGACACTCGCAGCATTCGGTGAGGAGATGGTCTACCGCGGATATCTGATGAACCGGGTAGCCGATCTCATGAATCGTACTCGCTGGGCCTGGATCGTGAGCCTGATCGTCGTCCATGTGGGATTTGGGCTGGCACACGCGTACCAGGGAATCACAGGCATCATAGATGAGGGACTCGCCGGTTTTTTGTTTGGAGTGGTCTATCTGCGAAACGGACGAAACTTGGCCGTGCCGATCATTGCGCACGGACTTGGAGACACAATCGACTTTTTGCTTATTTTTTTGGGAAAGTATCCAGGGATGTAGCGCTTCTAGCCAGGAACACTGTCACGGCATGATCAACGACTTACCGGTCATGTTCGCTTGCGGTCTTTCATGAAGTGCCGTATGCCATCCACATATTCACGAAAAAGTGGAACGCCTGCCATACGTGATACAGCCCAAGCAGTACTGAGTTCGCCGTCCAGTTCGCCTCTCCCAGAAATGCCGACTTCTTCATCAGGTAGCCGCGAATGTACAAGTCCCGATAAAAACGTTCTGCTTCTCCATCACTGTGGTTCAACCGCCGTTCATCGTATTCACCGGTCTCCTCAGCAAAAAATGCAATCGTTTGAAAGCTCGGGTGATAATCTACGCCTATAATCATCATGTTCGGCCTTTCTCCCGAGCCTATGGTCGTTGAGCAACCACTAGGCAATCAAGTGGGTCCCAGTACGCTTTATTCTCCGGACTCATTTCGAGGACAGTTTGTTTGAAATAGCCGAGCTTCCTCTTACGTTCACGTTCACGATCTACAATCCACCAAAACCTACGTACTTGCATCTGAAGAATGGGGATGTGATTCGCGCCGATAGTGTTCGCGAATACAACGACGGAATCGAATACAAGGTCGGTCGCCTTACCAATCGAATCTCTGCAGACTCTGTCAGGGACATCAGTTGGTGCGGCAGCGATTGTGTCCCGGGAGGTGGCCCTATCTTCGATATCCGGGCCATACCCTTGTTGCCCGCCAAAAAAGAGACCAAGGCAATCTCGCCGTAACGCCTGACCAGCGCTCTTCTCGTCCGTGTGGGTAGCAGTCCGAACCTGTCCAGTTAGGCTCGAGAGAACTAATCTTTTGTTTTGTTCTGAGCTTTTAGGCCGCGCTCTTCGAGCAGGGCCTCAACCTCAGCGTCACGACCTCGGAACGCGCGGTACATCGCCGCAGAGTCTTGTGAGCCCGCGTGCGCCAGGATCATTTCGCGGAATCGCTGCCCGTTCTTGCGCGTCATTCCCCCTTGTTCTTTGAACCAAGCAAAGGCATCGTCGTCGATCACTTCACTCCACAGATACGCGTAGTATCCAGCCGAGTAACCACCACCCCAAATATGCGAAAAATACGTTGTGTGGTACCGCGGTGGTACTTCTTCCATATATACGTGAAACCGCTTCAACACTTCGGGCTCAAACGTTTCAGCGTTCTGTAATGGCGCGTCAGGGGAGAGCATGTGCCACCCCATATCGAGCAAAGCTGCTTCCAGGTACTCCGTTAGGGCGAATCCCTGATTGAACGTCCGTGACTTCTTGATCTTCTCTACCAATTCGTTGGGCATTGCTTGGCCTGTCTCGTAATGCTTCGCATAGTTGGCAAAGACCGCAGGCTCCAACGCCCAGTGCTCGTTGAATTGCGACGGTACCTCCACGAAGTCCCTTGGCATTCGACTATTCGGATAACGCACGTCAGACATTATGCTCTGTAGTGCGTGGCCGAATTCGTGGAACATCGTAGTTACTTCCGTGAAACTCAGCAGCACTGGTTGCCCGGGCGCGGGCTTGACGAAATTCTCCGTGTTGGTGACGACTGGTTTCGTTCCTAAGAGTCTGCTCTGCCCAATAAAACCGCTCGTCCACGCACCGCCCTGCTTGTTTGGGCGAGCGAAGAAGTCAATGTAAAAGAGCGCCAGTGATGAACCGTCGGCGTCAAAAACCTCAAAGTCACGCACGTCCGGCTGATATACGGGAATATCCTTGCGCTCTTTAAATGTCAGCCCATACAACTGGTTAGCCGCATAGAAAACGCCGTCGTGCAATACGCGATCGAGCTCAAAATACGGCCGGATTGAAGCCTCATCGAGGTCATATTCTGATTTGCGAACTTGCTCGGCGTAATGCTGCCAGTCCCAGGGTTCGAGCTTGAATGGGTTTTTCTCCTTATCGATCAGCTCTTGCATTCGGGCAGCTTCTCCTCGAGCCTTGCTCGTCGCCCCCGGCGCTAGGTCGGTCATCAATTTGATAGCTTTCTCAGGCGTCTTGGCCATCTGGTCGTCCAATACATATGCGGCAAAGGTCGGGTATCCCAGCAGCTTGGCGCGTTGGGCGCGCAGCTGGGCAAGCCGCTCGACAATCGCTCTGGTATCGTTCTCTCCTCCGTGGCCGCTCCGCTTGCTGGAATCTTCGAACAGCCGCTCACGAACACCGCGGTTCTTCAGGTACCTCTGTGCCGGCTGCTGCGTCGTGTTCTGGAGCGTAATTACCCACTTGCCCGTTTGGCCAAGTTTGGTCGCCGCTTCGGACGCGGCCGCAATGTCAGCTTCGGGCAGGCCGGCTAGCTCTGACTGATCGCTGATCACCTGGGCGGACGCGTTGGTATCTGCCAGCACTTTGTTCCTAAACTGGTCCGAGTGTTGTGCCTGCTCTTTGTTCAGCGCGCGCATCGTGGTTTTGTCGGTGTCAGACAGGAGCGCCCCTGCGCGCACGTAATCGCGGTAGTAGCGCTCCACTAAGTATTCTGCGTCGGGCGCCAGTTTCAGCGTCGTTCGCTGATCATAAATGGCCTTCACTCGAGCAAATAGCTTTGGGTTTAGATAGATCGCGTCGCGATGCGCTGCCAGCTTTTGTGCTTCCTCGCTCTGCGCTTTCTGAATCGTAGGGTTCGTATTTGACGAAACCATGGCGGAAAAGACCGGTTGCACGCGCCTCAGCATTTCGCCGCTGCGCTCAAGTGCCTCCATGGTGTTGGCAAAGGATGGCGCATCCGGATTGTTCGCAATCAAATCCACCTCGGCCAGTTCCCGTCTCATCCCCTCCTCTATCGCGGGCTGGTAGTCGCTGTCCTTGATTTTGTCAAATGGTGGTGCCTGAAATGGAAGGGGGCTCGGTTGCGCGAACGGATTTGTCTCGTCGAACACCGGCTCTTGCGTAGTTTGTGCGGTCGCGGCCGGAGTTTGGAGATCGCTGTGAGCCCCCGTGTTGAACCCCGCTGACGGAGCAGAGAGCACAACGACCGAAATTATGGCGATTCCTATCAAGAGTGGTTGTTTCATAGCACTATTGGTCTCCCGACTCAGGTTGAACCGCCTTAAGGTATCTACTGGAATGCTGAAATGGCAAGCGATCTGCGAAGGTGCGACAGCGATCCGATCTCTCTAACCTACTCCCAACACGATCCTGAGCGGAAATAATCGCACAGGTAGGTATAAACGCTTAACCATTCGAGTAGGTCCCGATACTTGGGTTACCGGTAATCCGGGTGGTCTCAATTACCATTTACCGCTGCCTGTTCATCCAAGCGCGGGGAGTGCTGAAAAGAGAGATGGCTAGACATCTTCGGTCCAAACGCTCCATACGCCGCGCCGAGCACCCTAGTGTCAGCGGACAACCGTGCGGTCAAATCGTGGATGCCATCTATATTGGAGAAAGATCGGGGAGCGCTCTTAGCGCCCAAGAAAAGCATTAGAATTTCAAACTCCTGCGAGTAGACTTCAACAAAGTGTTGCGTCGACCGGTTGAGATGTCACGATTCGTCTGGCACCAGATTGTCGCCTCGCAAAATGGACTAGTTTTTCTGTGCACCGGGTGTATACCAGATGGGCGAAGTCCAAGCGCGCTGCTGAACCGTTGCTGGCACCCCCGGGTTCGGAGGAAGGTTCAGCCTCGCTGCCCAATAGGTTGACCATCGCGGGGTAGGAATCTCGAGCACGCGCGCATAATATGTAGAACTGGCTTGGGGATCAAATGAAGGATCCGACCATTCGCCCACTAATTCCGGGGCACCGATGGTGTTTGTAAAAGTCGCCGTCTTTATGTCCACGGTGGTTCCAACGGCGGGAACTTTACCTGTTTTTGGATCGGGTCTCCTGTCTCCGCCCCAGACCACTTCATAAATCTTTTCCGTGCTCTTTCCGTTTTTCGTCGAAATCTTGATGATCTGGATTCGATCCAGATTGCCGCTATTTGGATCCTTCATCGCATGAACGATGAACATCGGGGCGCCCTTCGTCGGGGGCGCGTGAAGATCGCCGCCCATCGGGACGCCGCCATCGTAAGCCGCCTTCACCCAATCGGAATTCTTCGTTATACCCTTGGGATAGTTCCAACCAGCAAACATGCGAACTTTGATTCGCACTCCGGAAGTTCCGAAAGTCTCCTTCCGCTTCATTGCGGCAAACAGCGACTCGCGCGTGTTCTCCTCCGCCCACACTCCTGTCAATCCGCCGGAACCGAGGCTAGTCGGAGGTTCTCCGCCAATGGAAGTGGTCGCTGTGATAACCATCTTGGGGTCGCTGTCCTGAAGACCGTGCGAGCCTGGATAATTGCTTGCCTCCGTTGACGAGAGCGCCGAGTGAAAGTCTGTTCCAGCTTCGATACCGTATTTGAACGGGTTCGCGCCGATCCTGGCCTGCAGTTCCTGCCCGACGCCGTAAGCCTGTCGTATAAAACTTCCAGTAGCTGATTTTGCGGGAGTGTTTGTGCCAATCAGGTACTTCCAGGGTTCGAAATTCGCAAATTCGTCAGTTGGAGAAATTGTCGGGCTCGTGTCGCTTTGTCCCTTGCCCTGAATGATTTCGGCTAGCGGTTCATTGGCCATGCGCCGCTCGGCGTATTCGAGGGTCAGTGGCTTGCCCGACATGTCGCGCGTGTTGAACATCAGTCCGTTGCTAGCATTTCCATTGTGCGGCACGGCAATGACGTTTAAGCCTTTCGCCCGCTGCGCTTCCAGGTAATCCCACAATTTTTCGGGATCCAGCGAATCAAACGCCGAGAAGGGAATTTCCGGACCTTTATCGGCAAAGATCACGCAGCGGTGCAGGTTCTGAAATTCGGGCGCGGACGTCCACTCAAATCCGATAAACGACGTAAACCTTCCAGGCTTGTTGTACCTTTCCGCGGTGGCTTGATAACTCGTCCATGTGGAGCGAAGTAGTCTGGGATCGGACAATTCTGGCAACGGCTTGTTTGTTACAAATGTCCCTACGACCTTATGGAAAGCGGCTGCCGCGACAGCCGGATCCTTGCTGGTCATATTGCTATACCAGTCGGTTTTTGCGAAGACACCATTCGGATTAATGGTTTCCGGTCCTACCCCCAGATACTCGGCATGGTCGGTAAGCGCGAGAAAATCGAGGGGTACAAGTCGTTTTTGTGGCTTGCCGAAATATTCGACGGTCTCGCCCATCGCATAGCGGTAAGCATCATCCGGCGTCGTTCTCGTCCCCATCGCAAACGCATCCATTGAATAACCGCTGTGCAGGTGCAAGTCTCCGAAGTACGCATTGCGCAGAGGATTGCGTGGCGGCAGGGCATCTGCAGCTGTGGTCTGAGGCACCTCTTTTTTCTCTGCAGGAGCAGATGACTGGTCTGTCGTTTTTGAACAACCCGATAATGCAAAAATCAAACCTGCAGAAGCGAGTAGAACTGAAGCTGCATTCGTTTTGGACACGCGTCCTCCACCTACTCAAAACGTAAGCTCTTAGAGTCGTCGGCGAGTATACCCCAACTATCGAATCATTCAAGGCCTCCGCGGAGAGCCTGGCACAAATCTTTGCTCCCTTCAGTCGCGGGAGAGTTTGAAATAGGATTTTTGGGCGATTCGGAACGAATATGCATTAGGACTGAGAGGCAGATTGGGTTCGGCAATGTGGGAACACCCGCGATTTACCGAGTTTATGCGCACGATGGATGGCCGAATTTCGCTTGCAATGGCAATTCTATTGATTCGCCTCTTTCCCAAGGTAAATTCGTTCCAAGACCATCTGATTCGAGGTCACAAGCTTCGCCAGCAGAAAAGCCACCCCTCTTCAGCGACATCACTCTCTGGGGCTCAGACGATGGGTTCCACAGTACCCATGAGTGAGTTACGAAGAACAACGAATGGCTGCGATGGGTGTTGGACTGCGCCGTCATTTCCACACCTATCGCCATTTCGACATGCACTGGAATTTCGAAATTGTGCCGCTGTGCGTGCCCTCGTTTCCGACATCCGGAGGGCGGACCTATCACTTCGGTGGAGAAGGATCGGGCGGAGTCGAGTTCGAGCCACGAAAAGAATGGAAGCAGCTCCCGTATTTTGAGCCTGGCGGCGGGTTACTGATTTTCACCGAGCCGACACCGAGACCGTAGGCGAAGAGATTGAACCTCTTGTTGCCGTTTGGGCCAGGGATTCAGATTCCACTGAGAGGGCGCAGTTCGCTCAGGATGGGAATGTGGTATTCCCCTTTTTCTGATGGGCACACAACGCACGACAATCCGGGATTCGACGGCTACTTGTTCTACGCGGCATATACATACAGTTTTCGCAAAAAACAGGAAGCGTCCAATTAATCGGCAGACAATGGTAGGGAGATGACTGTTCGGCAGCGCGCCCCGTGCATGGGAAGATCAGTTGCGGACGCGTGAAATTTGCGAAATACATCCACCTAGGTCCTGATTGACGACTTATCAGGTACTGACAAAAAAAACCAAGCAAACTGGGCATCAACTCAGCATAAACGCGGTAGCGCGTTCACTTAGTAAGCAACATCACCGCTTCCAGCCATTCCTACAGGCGTCATTTTCCTGCGGCAGTTCGCCGGTCAGAAGCGCATATTCACCGATCTCCAGTCTGCGCTCGCCGGATGAGGTTTCAATGCGTCTCCAAGGAGGGCTTAGGATCGCTCCATACAAGGAGGATCTCATGTCGGCTCACGCGTCAACTGCAAAGCCCTATAAGGGTTGGGGAATGGAGGGCGCCGTTGCAAAGTGGTATGCGGCCCTTACCAAGAGATCGCTTGAGGACTTCAGAGCGCTGGCTCTGCGCACCGCCAAACAAATTCCGTCTCAGTGTGAAGTTCTCGAAGTCGCTCCCGGGCCCGGATATTTTGCGATCGAACTGGCGAAACTTGGCAACTATCAAGTCACAGGATTGGACATAAGCGAGACTTTTGTTGAGATAGCTTGTCGGAATGCTACTAAGGCAGGTGTTCGGGTTGACTTTCGCCGTGGTAATGCTTCCGCCATGCCGTTCGGCGATGAAACGTTTGATTTTCTTCTTTGTCGAGCGGCCTTCAAGAATTTCAGCGAACCGAAGCGTGCCCTCGAAGAAATGCATCGTGTTCTTAGGCCCGGTGGGCAAGCTCTGATTATCGATCTGCGAAGGGATGCAACCAAGAAATCGATCAACCAGGCTATAAATGAGATGAAAGTAGGCACCGTGAACGGGATCATAACCAAACTGACGTTTCGCTTCATGCTGCTTAAGCGCGCTTATTCCAAGAGTGGGTTTGAGGAACTGATTTCACAGACAAAGTTTCACGACATTGAGATTCGAGAGAACCTTATATCACTGGAAATATTGCTCTCCAAAGAACGCGGAACTTCATAAACAGGTTTGGGCTCAAGACGGCCAGTGGTACCCCCGCCGTGCCACCGGCTACGTTCAAACGCGCAAACCGATCGAACAAGTACTCGCCACAAGGTGATTGCATAACCATGTCGGTTCACAGATTCGATTTAAAAGTATAAATCGCTGTTCAATCGTCGCTAAGAGTTGAGCTGGAGCGAATCTTTTCCCTCAAATGCTTCGAAGTTGTTCCAAGACAATCTGAGCCATAGAACAAAAAAGCGGCTCCTTTTTATCGAGTTATCGACAACTACCAAGCGCAGGGAGTGCATGTAGATGGCGCTCTATTTCACTCCTCAATAGAGGTCGGCCATTTCGCTGGTATTTCGGCCAGACAACAGCATTTGTGTTTAACTCTATGTTGAACTGGGTGGCGACCATTTACAGCTCGTGATCTGCAATACTTTTACGCATTGAAAGCTAGAATTAGTCGCTCCCGGGAATAAGGATGGCAATCGAATGAACGCGAGCAAAGGCGGGCTGGCCGTGAGTACCGTTGAATTTCGCGACGTAAGCTCTCGCATTGGGCATATTTCTGGGCGCTTAATCGTTTCTAATATTTCATTGATGGTTTATCCGGGGGAGACCGTGGTTCTCCTCGGCCGCAGCGGTAGTGGAAAAACCACATTGTTAAGACTCATTAACCGAATGTTGGTGCCCTCCGCTGGCCAAGTTCTGGTGACTGGCCGCGCAACGACGGATTCCGATCCTATTTTGCTTCGGCGTGGCATTGGTTACGTGATTCAGGATGCTGGCTTATTTCCGCATTTTAGCGTGGCGGAAAATGTGGGCTTGGTACCGGGCTTGGAAAAGTGGGATGAATCTCGGATTTCGAAACGCGTGGATGAAATGCTTCATTTAGTAGGTCTGGAGCCTTCGGCATATGCGAAACGCAAACCGAGTGAACTTTCTGGTGGGCAACGCCAGCGCGTTGGCGTAGCACGAGCTTTGGCGGCAGACCCTCCAATCCTTTTGATGGATGAACCGTTCGGGGCCCTGGATCCCGTTACGCGTGCTGAATTGCAGCACGAATTTGCGTCGCTGGCGAAGCGGCTTGGCAAGACGATCGTTTTCGTGACGCATGATTTGCGTGAGGCGATGCTTCTGGCTTCCCGCATTGTTCTATTGGAGAACGGGAAGATTGTAGCGAGCGCGGCTCCGCAGGAATTCTTGCGGGTGGATCATCCGGAAGTGCGGGCATTTACCGCGTCGCTTGCAGTAGTTCCGGGAGCCAACGCATGACTTTCTGGAGCTTCTTGCTTACGCATCGAGATGAGGTTATTTCGGCGACGTTGGATCATCTAACGCTAGTCGTGATCGCGATGGCGTTTGCGATTTGCATTGGCGTGCCTCTGGGGATGCTAATCGTTCAGCGACCTTCGCTGCGTTCGGTCTCTCTGGGAATTGCCAGTGTTTTTCAAACGATTCCGAGTCTCGCACTATTTGGTTTTTTGATCCCGGTGCCTTTTATAGGTGGAATTGGCAAGCACACCGCGATCGTAGCTCTTGTGCTGTACGCGATTCTTCCCATTCTGCGAAACACATATGTGGGGCTTACTAGCGTTGATCCTAGTGTTTTGGAAGCGGCCGAAGCTATGGGCATGACAAGTAGGCAAATTCTCTGGCGGGTCCGATTGCCGCTTTCTTTGACGTTTATTTTGGCAGGCATCCGAACTGCGACCGTAATCACCATAGGAGTTACGACGATCGCTGCCGCCATCGGCGCCGGTGGGCTTGGGACATTTATCTTTCGCGGCGTGGCGATGGTTAGCGACGCGGTAATTTTAGCTGGTGCGATTCCGGCTGCGGCCATGGCACTGATGGCGGATTTTCTTCTAGGGCTCATCGAGCGTTACTTGCGAGTTGTATAGAGCCGGTGGTTGAGTTTTTTCTGATCCCCGGTATGCTAAAGTCGTTTTGCTTCTGGAGACTTGCCGCACATGAGTCGGGGATTAGCTTTCATTCTGTGTACCTGCTGGGTACTTCTGCTGCTTTCGTCGTGCGGCCGTCCAGCTAAACCGACCATTGTTATCGGTTCGAAATTTTTCACAGAGCAAGTCATTCTCGCCGAACTGTTAGCGCAACATATTGAAGCGAAGACTGGAATTACCGTCGAACGGAAGGCAAATCTGGGTGGCACGTTATTGGTGCAGAGAGCGATGCAATCCGGTGACCTGGATCTTTATGTCGAATATACGGGTACCGCGCTAAGCGCAGTTTTGAAAGAAACTCCTGGAAACGATGATGCTGCCACGATTTACAAACGCGTCAAACAGGCCTACGCGAAGCAATTTCAAATGGAATTGACCGAGCCGCTGGGGTTTGAAAATACGTTTGCGATGGTGATTCGGAGTGACGATGCGCAGCGATACAATTTACGTTGCATATCTGATGTTGCGCGCCTGGCGCCGAAATGGCGCATTGGCGTCGGCTACGAATTTGAGGAACGCCCGGATGGATTTCGGGGATTGAGCGAACGCTACAATTTGCATTTCGTCGCACCGCCCACTGCCATGGATCTCGGCCTGATCTATCGTGCATTGGCGGATAAGCAAGTTGACATCGTGGCGGGAAACTCCACGGATGGACTAATCGACGCTCTGCACTTGGTTGCGCTCGAAGATGACCGTCATTTTTTTCCGCCTTATGATGCTGTGCCGATCGTGCGGCAGTCCACACTAGCAAACTTTCCCCAACTACGAGGCGCTTTGGCGGATCTTGCCGGCAAACTAACCGCCGCTGAAATGCGCCAACTAAACTACGAAGTCGACGCCGATCAGCGGGATCCCGCAACAGTTGTGCGTGCATTCCGTCAATCCAAGGGCCTCTAGCTAAAGTAAATTATTGAAGCGAATACTGGTCCGCGGGAGTTCGAACCGCGAACCCCTTCCTTTTCAAAGCTCTCCAACCAAAAGAGCTAAGGGCCAGAATCTCATCCCCGGAACTTCGAACAAACTCGCCCCATACGCTGAATCGCCGTCAGCTAAGGCTCCTACTGCTGCCAACCAAGGCGAACTAAAACCTCCGGCTATTGCGGGCTACTGATTTTCGCCATTTTCCCGGGCTTCGCGGGATTTCGCGACGCTTCACAGGTGCAGTGTGAAACCTCGCGATAGTCCTCTATGGTCTGTGAAGTCACTTGGCTTTGAATGTGGAGGCGTAGAGGACATGGCATCTTTTGCCGACGTCAGCTAGCAACCCACAGATTCTCGGCGAAGGGCCACTCATGATCAATCCACTGGGCGTCCCTGCTAAAGCCGCTTTTCTCTGCGATGGCCCTAAGTTCGGCGTGCGAGTACTTGTGGCTAGTCTCTGTCCAGATGGTTTCTTCTGGGTCCATGCTGATGGAAATGCCAGCTCTAGCTACGTTCACTGTCTGTTTGGCCGTGGATACGAGGTGCATTTCGATGCTTCGGGTCTGCTCGTTAAATATGGCCCGATGTTTATATCGTCTCAGGTCGAAATCTCCACCGAGCTCACGGTTGATGCGCGCGAGCAAATTGCAATTGAACGCGGCAGTCACGCCCAGAGAGTCGTCGTAGGCGGCAACAAGCGCGTCTGTGGATTTTTCCATATCCGTACCCACCAGGAGCGAGTCTCCTTCCCTCAAGATACCTCGGAGCCGGCGGAGAAATTCGATGTTCGAGTCTCCATCGAAGTTCCCGATTGTGCCACCCAGGAACAGCACCATCAGGTGCTGCCCTTCCTTTCTCCGCGCCGCGACTTCCAGCAGTCCATCCAAGTACTCGCTCTCAAAACCAACAATGCTGATGCAATGAATGTCCCGTAGCTCGCGCTCACACCTGGCCAACGCAGTCGATGAAATTTCAATTGGATAGTAGGACGTCGGCTGTTTGCGGCAGAGTGCTTCCAGGATCAGGCGCGTCTTCTTCCCGGTGCCACTTCCCATCTCTGCCACAATCACATCCGCTGGCATCTTCGAGACAATCTCCGAGGCGTGGTGATGAAGGATTCGCTCCTCCGCCCGCGTCACCCCGTATTCAGGGAGGAAACAGATCGCTTCGAAAAGCGTCGTGCCCAAGGAATCATATAGATACTTTGATGGAAGTTGCTTCTGGCCCCTATCCGAGAGCCCAATCCGCACGTCCAATGCGAAATCATCGGCCGCTGTTGCACTGATCAGGTGGGTTAACATTCTTGCTCTCCTCCTCCGCTGGATACACAGCGAAAACCGGCGTATGTGTACTGATAGTGCGGCTGAAACCAGTTCCGAAACGACCGGCGCAGCATTGCGGCGGCGGTTCGCGACGAACCACCTTTCATCACATAATGGCTGCCGTCAAAAAAGTTCGCCGAATATCCTGGGTAAAAAGTAAACGCCTTGAACCCATCGAACGGCACAAACGGGCTCGAAGTCCACTCCCACCCGTTTCCCATCTGACCCACAACTCCGAACGAGCTTTTGTTTTCAGGGAAAGCATTGACGGGCGTTGGATCCCATCGGCTGAAGTCAAAGTTTCCCATCTCCTTCCTAGGAGCCTCATCACCCCAAGGAAAACTCGCGTCGGCACCTCGAGTATTTCCATAAGCCGCTCGGTGCCATTGCGCCTCCGTCGGGAGCGATTTTCCGGCCCAGCGCGCATAAGCGCTGGCCTCCGCATGGCTCACGTACGTCGGCCATGCCCTTGGTAGCGGATATTCCTCAAACATGCCGCGAAAAAACCACTCCCCGTCTCGATGCTTCCAAAGTACGGGATGACGAATGCCCTGCGTCTCTTTCCACCGCCAATCCTCCGGCGACCACAGCCGGGGGCTGTCATAGCCGCCCGCAAGCAAAAAATCGAGAAACTCTTCATTCGTCACCATGTATTTATCCATCTGAAAAGCGGGAACCGGCACATTGTGCGCTTCAAATTCGTTGTCCCATCCAAACACGGCATCCTCGCTGCGCGCCAATCCCAGTGTGGTGTGGCCTGCCGGAATCTTGACCATCGCCTTTGAGATTGTTTCTTCAGCAGTTGTGTCTTGAGGGTGTTTGTGTTTTTGCTCTGGCCGCAATTGGTGGAACATATAGGCCAATGTTTCTGCGTGCATCAGCCGATGTTCGCATGCGACATGAAGGAGTACCCGGAGGGACGGTTCTGCCCCCGTGGATGCTCGGTCGATATCGCCAGCCCCGAGACCTCCCTCGATCGACTGCCGAATGTGTTTTACGTACTCTCTAATTTCTGTGATCGTTGGCCAATCCTCAGGCTGGTCCGTCGGTAGCCCTCCATCCACCGGATCGATCCCATACGCGAACAGTCTGTCGAGCTCTGGCGCAAATGATTCCAGGCATGAGATATGGTGCCGGAGCAAGTTCCAATCGAATGCTTCGAGGTGACCAATATAGAAAGCGATGCGATGCCGTTCCGGGATTGGACGCTCATAAAGAAAGTCCGGGCGGACAATCTGAAAGAGTTCATCCGTGTTCTCACGGGCTTCCAAAAGCCGGTCTATCAAATTCTGTGTTGAGGTCGCTTGCTTTGCACCAGTTCGGATAGGCACCTCCGCCGACCTAAATTAAGATTCACGTCCCAGCCCCGCAGTTACGTGGCTGGCGTATATTACCTCTGAATCCTGGAACTTTGGCTCCCAGTATTTTGTGGACTCGGGTTTAATTGTCTGTCGGTCGACCACGGTGAGTCGGGTCCCATCAGTATGAAGCCAGCTCCTGCGAACGAAAGACCGTAAATATTTGAAGGCCTCATGCGAAATCGAGCTCGACTTCATCTACATAACACCAGCCCCAGCTTTCGCCGGGCTCGATCGATTTCATGATCGGATGTTTTACTAAGTGGAAGTGCTTTGTCGCGTGTTTGTTCTTCGAAGAATCGCAGCAGCCCACCGGGCCGCATATCAGGCATTGCCTAAGGTGAACCCAAGTGTCTCCCAGTTTGATGCACTCGCCGCACACTCGGGCGGGCGGTTTCACATGCTGAATCTGATTCAGGTGCGTGCACTGTATCATATGAATTCTCCTAAAGCTCGGCCAGGGCGCGGTGGACCAGGTGGACGGCAATCGCCCCCTCGCCCACAGCCGAAGCCACGCGCTTCACATTCCCCGAGCGAACGTCGCCTACGGCAAACACGCCCGGAAGGCTCGTTTCTAGCAATTCTGGCGATCGGGCCTGCGTCCATCCCGATGGCCCTGTTCTTGCCTCCAAATCCCGTCCGGTCAGGATGAATCCTTTCTCATCGAGAGCGATGCAACCCCGCAGCCACTCGGTTCGCGGCGAAGCTCCCGCCATAATGAACAAATGGCGAATTTCGTGGGGCGACGTCTCACCGCTGGTTTTGTCCTGCCAGGTAATCCGCTCCAGATGCGTGCCACCTTCGAGGTTCACGATTTCCGTTTTGTAATGCAACTCGATGGCGGGGTTCTCTTCGATTCGCTGGATCAAGTAGCGCGACATCGAGCTGGACAACTCACTCGAACGCACCAGCATGTGCACCTTGCTCGCTGTCTGTGACAGGAAAACCGTCGCTTGTCCGGCCGAGTTGCCTCCGCCCACCACCACAACCTCTTCTTGCCCGCACAACTGCGACTCCATGTAGGTTGCACCGTAGTAGATTCCCTGGCCTTCAAACTTTTCCAGATTTGCCAGATGCGGTTTGTTGTACTGCGCCCCCGTAGCGATGACAATCGCGCGAGCCGCGAGCTTGTTGCCGTTGTCCAGTCGAATTATGTATGGGCGCTTTTCGCATTCGAGCCGTGCGACGCTGCGCGACACCATCATTTTCGCTCCAAATTTCTCCACTTGAGCGATCGCCCTTGCCGCAAGCTCCTGGCCAGAAACTCCGGTCGGAAAGCCCAAGTAATTCTCGATCTTGGAGCTCGATCCAGCCTGCCCTCCAGGTGAGTCAGTCTCAATCAGCAGCACATTCAAACCCTCCGAAGCGGCGTAGACCCCTGTTGCCAGTCCAGAAGGTCCGGCCCCGACAATGATCAAATCGCGCAACTCTGTTTCATCGATCGCGCTGTTCAGTCCCACGCAATCGGCCAATTCCTGAATTGAGGGATTCCGTAGCACGGCCTGCGCCTGGCATATAACCACAGGTATCTGATCCGACGTCACCTCAAAACGGTCCAGAAGTTCCTGCGAGTTGCTGTCCGCATCGAGATCGATGTACGTATGAGGATGTCCATTGCGGGTAAGAAATTCGCGCAGACGCAGCGTGTTCGCCGAGTGGCGCGAACCCAGCAGGATAAGGCTGCCGTAACCGTGGCTGATAAGTGCCAAACGGCGGAGGATAAACGCTCGCATGAAAATCTCGCTGAGCTCCGCATCCTTCGCCACCAGTGACCGCAAGCCATCCCCGCTCAGTTCCAACAATTCCCCGGCTTCAGTCACCCGGCCCAGTACCAGGCACCGCCGCCCGGAGATCATTGTCATCTCTCCCGTGAACTGGCCGGGGCCATGGGTTGTAATCAGGCGCTCACCCGCAAGGTCAGGCTCTGTGATTTCTATTCCCCCGGAAAGAAGTACGAGGAACGGCACACTGGAATCACCGGGCTTAAACAGGATTTCGCCCTTTTTGACCTGTCGTAGTTTGCTGCCCAGACGGACGCGGTTGATTTGCGCCTCCGTCAACACCGGAAAAGCTTGGGTCCGAGGGTCGAGCGCGCTGGGTATTGGTAGAGAGGACATTGTTCCCTCGGAGGCGATAGAAACGCCGCGGGGCTTTGTCGAACAGCAACTTTATCGCACCTGAACTTCGATGCGCATACTCCCCAAAAAGGTAGGGATCATTGGACCATACGTCCCGGCCCATCTCAAGAGCTTGTTGCAAACGCCGCAAATCGGACTGGACCTTCATCTTCACCAGGTGAGCCCCAGAAGATGCCCCGTCGAGATTCTGTTGAGGATCCTCCGATCGCCCAAGTTCCGCTGGTGCAAGACAAGCATCTAGGAAATCAGATCTCTGGGTTTGAATGAACAGAGGAAGAGCAGAACCTGCAAAAGTCGTTGAGCAGCCATTCGAGCCGATCCGCAGTTCCTGTCGATCGCCTGGCTCGGACATCAGTTAGATACTCACCGATGGCAGTGTTGATCCGGAGCCGATAGAGCCATGAACCGCGACCAAATTTACGGGATCTGGGCCGAGCTGGGTGCTTGCTGTCGACTGTCCCGGAATCCACTTGTCTAAATTGAGCTTTTGCCATTCTGCACCTAATGTTCCTTGCTACTGATCCTGGTTTGAGGCAGGAACTCAGAGCAACACGGTGTCTTTTCGATGCTTGATTTGGCGATTTTTCGTCGTCCAAACCCATCTGAAAATAAGGGTTCAGCCAACATTCCCGAGCGCCGTTATCGGGTTGGGCCGCCTCCGCTTCTGTTGTCTCGCCAGAGAGGGCGTAGGCACGATCGAGTTGCATTTGCGCATGCGGTCCGACGCTGAAGTGCACTCGAAGTCAGTCATCAGCCAACGAAAGAATTCTTTCGACCCACGGCGTCGTTCGAGATAACGCGCTTCACGGGGTGGATTCAGTCCAGGTGTCCGGATGCGAGGAGTGGCGAAGAAACTGCTTCAGAAACTGCTTCTTGACAATTACTTTCCTGCCTAATAGACTCCGCCTCCACCAGTCCAGTGGATTTTCGAGCAAAGAAGACCCCGCGGCAGTTCATCATGAATCTTTTCTTTCTCTCTAGACCGATTTACCCCTGTTCATGTCCGGGCGAGCTAACCTGCCGCAAGCTGGGCTAATGGATGGTCGGCAAAACTTGGCAAGAAGTGAACTGTCGAGCAACCTCTCACGGCAGTCAGGAATTCGATAAGCAGAGGGTTAGCCAAATGCGGCCGACAAATACTTAGCCCAACGTCATCTGGCCCATCTGCAAGCCCCAAGAGAGTCTCTTTGCCTTTTCTGGGACGAGTCCAAGGATCCGACCAAGCCCCAGCAAGGAAGCCCATGAATCGGACTGAATAGAAGGGGAGGAATTTCACCATGAGTTTCAAGTTAAGGCTTCTTGCAAGCAGCCTCATTTTCGTGGCTGCAACTGTCGGCGCCAACGCCATGTACTAATCGAAATACAATGCTCGGACTGGACATGATGCCAAGAGACAATTCTGCCTCTTGCCGTTCGTGCTGCTTGTTACGTGAACGTTTTTTCAAACAGTGGGGAATCAGCACCACCCACGACTAAGATTCTTGAGATGAATTGGAATTTGATTGAGAGCGGCGCGCGCCGCCGACAAAGCCCGAAGCTACCAGTGATCTCGATTCTAGAGAGGTTCGGGGAGCTCATCTGCTAGGCGGCGGGCGCACGGTCGAAGGGGTAGCTGAGCAAGCGGATTTCTACTTTCAAATCGATCGACATTCTGCACGGGCGGGGAGTATCTGGTAGTTGGAGAATTGCTAGCTGAGATTGGAGTGCAATGATCGGGAAACCAATTTGCGTTGCTCCGACGGGGGACGTCTGCGGCGAGGGGGTGGTGTGGCACGATGCACACTATGCTGTGTATTGGACGGACATCAACCGGTTTCTGATTCATCGACTCAACGTGACTGACCTTTCGGTACGCACCTGGATGTTCGATGAGCCGGTGACTGCGCTGGCATTGACAGATCGCGAGGACGTGCTGCTGGTAGTGCTCGGATCCCAGGTGATTCTGTGGGAGCCGTCCTCGGATAGTCGCCAAGAGCCAATTTTGAAGTTGGAGCAGTTTCCGAAGGTGCGATTCAACGATGCCCGCTGCGATCCGCGAGGTTCGCTGTGGATAGGCTCGATGCGCAACAATGTGAATACGGATGGGTCTTCGGGCGAAATCGGTGGGAAAGACGGAAATCTTATTCGGCTTGATCCGGATCGGAAAGTGAGTGTCTGGCGAACCGGATTGGGAATCTCCAATACTCTGGTGTGGAGTCCCGATAGACGGGCATTTTATTTCGGAGATTCCCTCGACAACGTGATTTGGATGTATGACTACGACTCTTCAACGGGGTCGATATCCAATGAACGGCCGTTTTTGGAAGGATTTGCTAGGGGATATCCGGACGGTTCGACGATGGATGCGGAAGGCTATCTGTGGAACTGCCGATTCCATGGGAAGTGTATCGTGCGGGTCGCGCCAGACGGGAAAATTGACCAATTAATCGAAATGCCTGTGCAGAACATTACTACGTGCACATTCGGCGGTGCCGACCTAATGACTCTTTTCGTGACAACCGCTTCCGCTCAGGCGCCGAGCGCAGACCGCCTGGCGGGAAGCTTGTTCAAGATTCAAACGAAGATAAAAGGCCAGCCTGAAAATCGTTTTCGCTACTTCGGTCCCCGAAAGTAAGGATGCGGTCCTGAGCTGAGAAACGAGTACCTGCTCTGGAGCCCGGTGAGTTCGGCCGGATCCAGATTGTTTCTCTACCAGCTCAAGATTTTGAGTCATTCCAGTGCGATAGGGTAGGGCGGTGATCGCATCCTTGGCCCACGGAAATCGCCGATCGTGAGGTTGCAAACAGCGATGTCGGAGTAAACGATATCTGTCCGCGTAGGCAAGAACTTGAGCATTACAAAATTTGGCGGCGCAGCGAGTGGCTGGTTGTCATGCGGACAGTAAAACGTTAATCTAGCGCAGCTAAAACTCTAAACCCGAAGATGCTTCGGGTGAAGCAGGGATTCATTCTGGCCGTGGTTACCCTGCACTCGCTTATAAGGGATTACGAGTGTAAGCCATTGAGAATTACTCGACTCAAGACAGCGGTCGTAGAAGCAAATTTTGACTGGACTTTTGTGCGCATCGAGACAGACGAAGGAATCAGTGGTCTCGGTGAGTGTTTTTTTGCGCCTGGCCTTACATCGATTTTGCGCTCGCTCGAGTCGCTGCTCCTTGGCGAAGACCCGCGCGATATTCATCGCCTGTTTCGTAAACTTCGGTTAGCCACTTCGGGAGCCGGCTCGAGCGCAGGGATCATTTATAACGCGATCAGCGGAATTGAGGCGGCGCTCTGGGACTTGCTCGGCCAATCGTTAGGTGTGCCCATTTATCGACTTCTTGGAGGAAAGTTTCGGGACAAAGTTCGTATTTATGCCGATTGCCACGGCAGCGAGGCGCTTGAATGCTTGGACGAGGTATTGCGTTCCCGCCCCGCTCGGTGGTTGTCGCATGAAGGCACGCACGTGCCGAAAGATTATTTCGGCGCAGGCAGTGATGAGCCAGCGTCAACGCCAGAGGAGTACAAGCAGCGCGCCGTGGAAAAGAAGCTAGAAGGATTTACGGCGCTGAAATTTGACCTCGATGTTCCGGGCACATATGCAGCCGATCCGCATTCGCGAGCGCTCAGTAATCGTGCGATCGATCACGCGGTGAATTTGATAGGGGCGGTTCGCGAGGCAGTTGGAGTTGAAACAGAGATAGCCGTCGATTGCCACTGGCGGTATTGTGCCAGCGACGTCATTAGAGTGGCGCGCGAGTTAGAGCCATTCCGATTGTTGTGGCTTGAAGATCCCGTTCCGCCGGGCAGCGTCGCAGCGCTGATAGAAGTGAGCACGAAGGTTCGAGTGCCGATCGCAACGGGTGAGAATCTCTTCCTGTTTGAAGGCTTTGAGGAAATCATAGCCAAACACGCGCTCAGTATTGTTACTCCGGATCTGCAAAAGGTCGGCGGATTAGCTGTGGCACTGAACATTGCACAGTTTGCGGACGTACATACGATGTCTGTTGCCCCACACAACATCAGTAGTCCGGTCGGTACGATTTTGTCAGCACACTTTTGTGCGGCAATTCCAAACTTTCTTGCGCTGGAGTTTCATGGTTCGGACGTTCCGTTCTGGGCTGAACTCATAGCAGGGTTACCGAAGCCTATTATTCAGGATGGATTCATTCGTATCCCTGAAAAGCCTGGCCTCGGCATTACCCTAAATGAGGAAGTAGCCCGTCGTTACGCGCGAAAAGGCGAACCATTTTTCGAATGAGCGAGGGGCATTCCATTCGGTAGACGGAATGTGCAAGGCTTCGATTCAAGAAAATAGATCATTTCACGGGGAACCATGAGCGAGACGAAATTGTGGAAGTCCGACGACGAGCTTTTCTCAATGATCCAACGTGAGCTGTTTACATGCGTCGTCGGCGACGTAATGGATAAAATCAGCCTGCAGCACCAGTTTCTGCCGCCGCAGATTCAGCCGCTACGCCAAGACATGGTTGTGATCGGGCGGGCAATGCCAGTTCTGTCCGTGGATGTGTTTGCTGAACGAATCGCAGGCAGCGCCAACAAACTGATGGATAAGTCATTCGGTTTGATGCTGGAAGCGCTTGATGACCTTAAGAAGAACGAAGTGTATGTAAACACGGGATCATCACCACGAAACGCGCTATGGGGAGAGCTGATGAGTACGCGGGCGCGGAAACTCGGGAGCCGAGGTGCCGTGTTGAACGGATACGTGCGAGACACAAAGCCAATTTTGGAGATGGGATTCCCAACATTTGCATTTGGTTCTTACGGGCAGGATTCCGCGCCGCGCTACAAAGTGGTCGATTTCCGGGTTCCCGTGGAGATTGGAGCCGTCCGGGTTCGTCCCGGGGATATTCTGTTTGGCGATATTGACGGAATCTTAGTGGTTCCAGCCGAAGCTGAAGAAGAAGTGTTCGCGCGAGCGCTGGAAAAAGTTCGAGGCGAAAAGCTGGTCCGGAAAGCCATCGAAGAGGGTAGCAGTGCAGTTGAAGCGTTTGCAAAGTACGGAATCATGTAGGCATCCGAGAGGTAGTGTCGGCTGCTAGGGAACCAGGTCATCCTGTGTTTAGAGGACGGAAGGGATTGCCATTGCCATGATCGGCATCGACTTGTCTGGAAAAACGATTCTGATCACTGGGGCTCTAGGCGCAATTGCAGAGCACGTGGTGCGGCGGCTGGCTGAGGCCGGGGCGACTCTTGTGCTCACCGACATCAAACCTGAATTGGAAGCGAAAAGAACTCTGGGTGAATGGAAAATTTCGCCTGCCGCTTACATTTATGCTGGGGCTGATATAACCGATTCCACGCAGGTGGAGGCAGTGATTCAAAGAGCCTTCGACAAGTATCCGGGTATGGATACGGTCATTGGCCACGCAGGTGGTTGCGGACTACATCCATTCGCCAGCACCTCGGAAGCCGAGTACGAGCGCATTTTCCGCTTCAATTATTTTGCGCAGACGTATCTGGCACGTTCTGTGCTTGCACGGTGGATGGAAAGAAAGATTAACGGCCACCTGATCTTTACTTCGTCATACGTAGCGCGGATGCCGCACACGTTAATCCCTTCCTACTCTTCAGCCAAGGCGGCGTTGGAAAATTTTGCTCGCAGCCTGGCGCTTGAATACGCGCTGAGCGGTATTCGTGTGAACGTGATTTCACCAGGCAACGTAGCTGCGGGCAGTTCGCTGAAAGTGTTTGACCAAGACCCTGCCTATCGGGAGTTCGTTCTACGCGTGTCGCTGGGACGAAGGAACAGCCCCGAATCGATCGCTGATGCTTTTGTGTTTCTTTGTTCGCCGTTGGCGAGTGAGATCAACGGACAAGTTCTCAGTCCGGATTACGGTGGCGGGATAGGAAACCGGCTTTGAAGATTGGCCATGGAGTATATCGGCATAAACTGACACGCGACTATCGCGATTTCGTGCGGCAGGCTGGCTGCACTGCTTTTCTTGTTCGCCTCGTTAATGAGTTCAACCAAGGGCCGTCCAACGCAGGGAATAATTAATTGACTGGCTCAAATTACGAACCGGGAAGAATTACCGGCGCAGAGGCCGCAACCGCCGAATCTCACAATGGAGATATTAGGAGCCTGGAGCCAATAATACGTGGAGAGGAATAACCGAAGCGACCAAGTCGTGGCAGTAGAATCGCGCCTTCCTTTATTCGTCGCGGCCAGTGTTTCGACGTTAGGCGGGTTGCTGTTCGGTTACGACAACATCGTAATCAGCGGAGCGATTGGCTTCTTGAGCCGGCTGTTTCACCTGGACGCAACTGGAATTGGCTGGGCTGCCGGGTGTGCTCTGGTAGGTTGCATCGTAGGCTGTGCTGTTGCGGGGCCGGTTGCAGATTATCTCGGAAAGAAAAAGGGACTAGCGTTGTGCGCCCTGTGTTTCGCACTGTCCTCGGTGGGCATGCTGTTCGCCGCGGATCTCCATCAGTTTGTCATTTGGCGACTGATCGGCGGCCTAGGGATTGGGGCGGCATCGGTGATTTCCCCGAACTACATCGCAGAGATTGCTCCAACGAAGGTGCGAGGGCGCTGTGTGACGCTCTATCAACTCGGGATCGTTGTTGGGATTCTTGCCGCGGTGTTCGTCAACATGTTGATCCAGCGCATGGGAGACGAAGCCTGGAACGTAGCGACTGGCTGGCGTTGGATGTTTTTGGCTGGAGTTGTACCGGCTGTCTTGTTTGGGTTGATGATTGTTCCAGCGGTCGAGAGTCCGCGGTGGCTGATGAAGATGGGGCGGCGGGAGCAGGCAGTCGAAGTTCTGACTCAAATGAATGGAGCGGATGCGGCACTCCGCGAGGCTGCCGAAATCGAGAACGCCCTGAGAACGGAAGAGGGGCATATTTCGGAATTGTTCACGACGTTTCGACGTCCGTTGTTACTAGGCATCATGCTGGCAGGCTTACAGCAGATCAGCGGAATTACGCCTATTTTTTCGTTCCTGCCCGAGATATTTCGTACGGCGGGGACTGCGACAAGCGACGCCTTCTTTCAGTCGGTGCTCGTGAGTTTGATCAATCTCTTGTTTACACTCTTTGCGCTTTGGCTCGTGGATCGCGCCGGGCGAAAGACTCTAATCCTGGCCGGAACCGGATTGCAATTCCTATCGCTCGCGTTGGTGGGTTGGTTTTATCACATCCACGGCAGTGGCGTAGCCATCTTGATTTTTGTGATGAGTTTTGTGGCGGGCCATGCGTTTGGCAATGGTGTGGCTTGCTGGGTCATCATCTCTGAGATTTACCCAACGAAGGTGAGAGGTCGCGGAATGTCCATCGCGACTACAGCGCTGTGGCTAGTTGGCTATCTGGGCAACCAACTGTTTCCCGTCATGCAAAAGCACTTGGGCTCAGATGGCACTTTCTGGCTATTCAGTAGCGGGGCATTACTGACCATCGTTCTGGTTGGGTGGTTAATCCCTGAAACTAAAGGACGATCGCTCGAAGAAATTACAAAATTGTGGATCGAAGAAAAAGCAACCTTAAGATAATTCGCTTTATCGGCGAGCGACCCTGTTCCGGCATCTGCTTCGGCCGACCGCGGCTTCGGGGGCGTTTGGTGGCGATACGACGTTCACGAAAAGGGCCGTGAGTTACGTGCAGCTATGCATTCAGCGCATTCTGTTAACTGCCGATCACCTCTTGTTCGTTCTGAGACTGACGCCAATCGTATCTGACCGATGGTGGGCCCAATCTCCCGACCGATCACTTACTGTAAATAAGTGAAGGCCACGTCGAATTTGGGTTTGTGGAAGAACGGATGGAAGACTCTTACATCCTCTTGAGCCTACCCTCGTTGGAAAAACGGACTGGGTTTTGCTTTATTGGCTTGTGTAATGTATATATCAGGCCTCTACACCATGCCTTCACGGCGACAGTTTCTATCCGGTTCTGCAGGAGCGTTTGCCGCGACACTCGCGACTTCTCAGTTCCAGGCGACAGAAACGGCAACGGATCTCCTTCCCACAAAGTTTTCCACCCTTTGCGGAGAATGGCTATTCCGTACCGATCCGACAGACTCGGGTACGCGCCAACAGTGGTACAGCTCCGGCGCATCAGCTAACGATTGGCGAAAAGTCAGCGTCCCACACACGTGGCAGATCGAACCACCGCTGGCCGCTTACTATGGAGTTTCCTGGTACCAGCGAACTTTTGATGTCCCTGCAGATTGGCAGAGGCAAACAGTGCGCGCTGAGTTCGAGGCTGTTTTTCACACCGCAACTGTCTGGGTTAATGAACAACTGGCCGGAGAACATCGAGCCAAGGGCTACACCGCTTTCACTTTCGATATCACCCAACTGCTGCGATGGGGAGAAACGAACTTCCTCGTGGTGCGAGTTGACAATTCGTTCAATGAACACATGTTACCTCGCGGACATTCGAGTGACTGGGCACACGACGGAGGCATCTTCCGTCCCGCACAACTACTTATCACTCCAAAAGTATTCGTCGAACGTGTCGATGTCGAAGCAACTCCAAATCTGACTGGAAGAGACGCGATCCTAGCCATCACCGCCTATATCCGAAACACGAGCGGGAAAGCCCGGAACGGCAGGTCTTCTTACCGCGTGATCGATGATGCATCGGGTCTGACAGTTCTGACCGGCAGCGGAGAGCGGGGCTTCTCGATCAAGGCTGGAACAACGCAGACGCAAGCGGTTTCGCTCACGATGCCCGAGGCCAAGCTCTGGCATTTCGATCATCCAAACCTTTATCGTCTTGAGTTTTCCATCACCGGCGCAGGGGAATCTCACTGTTTTCCTACCAACTTCGGTGTCCGCAGGTTGGAGGTTAGGGAAGGTGCATTTTTTCTAAACGGTGAACGCGTCCGCCTGATGGGTGTCGAACGCATGGCGGGAAGCAACCCCGAGTTCGGAATGGCGGAACCTACAGACTGGATCAGGCACGACCATGCGGACCTGAAGAATCTAAACTGTATTTTCACTCGCGTTCATTGGCCCCAGGACAAGCGGGTACTCGACTATTGCGATCGTCACGGAATTCTAATGCAAACGGAGGTCCCCACCTGGGGGCCGGAGACGTTTGAGAGAATGGGACCGCAGCCGGATGACGACATCATGGAGAATGGACTCGAACAATTGCGCGAGATGATTGCGCGTGATCGCAACCATCCTTCGGTCGTCGTTTGGGGGCTTTGCAACGAGATTGGAGGTCAGAATCCGCCTGCCTATCAGTTTGCGAAACGACTGTTGCAGGAGGCCAAGACATTGGATCCCGGCCGGCTCTGTTCCTATGCTTCGAATTCCCTGGAGAGCACGCCCGAGCGCGACGTCGCCGGGCTAATGGATTTTATCGAGGTGAATGAGTATTTCGGAACCTGGGCACAAGGTTCAGCAGCGGACGCCGGACGCTTTCTTGAAGCGATTCACGCTGCTTTTCCTGGCAAACCCGTCGTTGTTTCCGAGTACGGATATTGCTCCTGCACTCCAGATCGACCCGAGGGGGACGAGCACCGGCTGGAGACCCTTCGCGCGCACGATAGTGTCATCCGTTCAAAGGAATTCACGGCCGGAGCGATTTTCTTTTGCTACAACGACTATCGCACGCATATCGGCGACCGTGGTGTGGGAGTGATGAAGCAACGTGTGCATGGAGTTGTCGATGTTTATGGTGAGAAAAAACAGTCCTATGATCTTCTACGCAAGGAATCCAGTCCTATCGAATCACTCACTTTGGAGAATAACTTCAACGCGTTCCAGGTATTGTTAAGAACGCGGGGCGATGTCCCGAGGTATACGCTTCGAGGCTACACCTTGCGTGGGACGTTCTATGGCCAGGGGACCATTCCTATTGAGCAACAGGAAGCGGCTATTCCTGAGCTGGCGTCTGCGAGTTCGGCAAGTTTTGAACTGAAGTTCACGCAGTCCGAGGCACCAGTCTTCATTCGCTTTGAAGTGCTCAGGCCTACGGAATTCTCCGCGTATTCGCTGGATTGGAAACCATAGCCGGTGCTGTATTCCGGGTAGGGCAAGAGTAATGAAGCGATTGATTCTTCCAGACGCACCAAGCCATCAAACAGGTCCAGTAAAGGCTTGGACGGAACCCGTAGTGATTCCGACCTACCGCCCGTTACCTGCTGACAAGAATCCTATGTTCCTCGAAAAGCGGGTTTATCAGGGCAGTAGTGGGCGGGTGTATCCACTGCCTTTCACCGATCGCATTTCAACGGAAGTCGAAGAGCACTCCTGGCAGTCCGTTCATTTGGAGAACGAGTTTCTCCGCGTTATGGTCTTACCCGAGATCGGCGGTCGGATCCACGTCGGCTTGGATAGGAGAAATGGGTACGACTTCTTTTACCGCCAGAACGTGATCAAACCCGCACTTGTAGGTTTGGCCGGGCCGTGGATTTCCGGTGGCGTCGAGTTCAACTGGCCGCAGCATCATCGCCCAGCAACGTTTATGCCCGTAAGTTTCGAAATCGAAGAACACAGCGATGGCTCGCGGACTATCTGGTGCAGCGATCATGATCCGATGAATCGGATGAAGGGCATGCATGGTGTATGTCTGCATCCTCATAAGGCTTATATTGAGGTGAAAGTGCGTCTCTTCAATCGCACGCCTTTCACGCAGACATTTCTGTGGTGGGCCAACGTTGGCACACAAGTTCATGAACTCTACCAATCTTTCTTTCCACCCGACGTCTACTTCGTCGCAGATCATGGCAAACGAGCTACCTCCAGATTTCCCCTTTGCGATGGCTATTACTATGGAGTGAATTACGGCGAACGCGGCCGCGCGGGAGTGCCAGACGAGGAGCAGCCGCCCCAATTCGTTCCCCCGGGAAGTTACGCCCCCAATGATCTGCGTTGGTACGCGAATATCCCGGTTCCGACCAGCTATATGGCGATGGGCTCCCGCGGCGATTTTCACGGCGGGTACGATCACAAACATAAAGCGGGATTGGTTCTGGTGGCGAACCACCACATTGCACCAGGAAAGAAACAGTGGACTTGGGGCAACCATGCTTTTGGCTATGCTTGGGAGCGTAATTTGACCGATGAAGACGGCCCGTACATTGAGCTGATGGCGGGCGTCTATACCGACAATCAGCCGGATTTTTCGTTCCTCGCTCCTTTTGAGACCAAAACGTTCAGCCACATTTGGTACCCCATTCGAGAAATCGGCCCGGTGTGCAAAGCCAATCAGAATGTAGCCCTCAGTCTTCAAAGTGAGAAGAATGAGGCACGCATCGGTGTCAACGCAACACAGGTATTTCTGGCCGCCAAAATCCGGTTAGAGGCGGGAAAGGTGAGGATTGCGGAGTGGGAGTGCGATCTAAGGCCGGAGAGTGTATTTCTGAAATCTGTCGCGGTGCCTGCCGGGAGTCGGGAGACCGAACTCACCGCGTTGATCGATACGCGAGAAGGGAGGGAGCTGCTTCATTATACGGAGACCTCTCCAGCCGAACAGGAGCTGTGTGCGTCTGCGACCGAGCCGGGATTGCCAGAGGAAATCCAGAGCAGCGACGAACTGTACCTCACCGGGGTTCACCTCGATCAGTATCGTCATCCCACGCGTCACGCTGATATCTATTGGCGGGAAGCCCTCCGCCGTGATCCCTCCGACAGTCGCTGTAACAATGCGATGGGTCTCTGGCATATGCGCCGGGGGGAGTTTTCACAAGCCGAGGAGTTTTTTCTGAGGGCGATTCGGTCGCTCACCCGTTGTAACCCCAACCCGGCCGATGGTGAGGCCTTCTACAATTTGGGTCTCACACTTCGTTATATAGGTCGCGACGAGCAAGCCTACGACGCCTTTTATAAGGCTACCTGGAGCCACGGGTGGCAGTGCGCCGCCTACCTGGCACTGGCAGAGCAGGAAATGAAAAAGAATGACTGGCACGCCGCCAACGAGCACCTCAGATCCTCGTTGCGCGGGAACACCGACAATCTGAATACAAGGAATTTGACTGTCATTGCCTTGCGCAGACTTGGCAGAGTGGAGGAAGCCGGGAGATTGCTTAAAGAAACGCTGGCGCTCGATCCACTGGATTCCTGGGCCCGCTATCTCGCAACGAATTCACTACCAAAAGACAACCAGACGCTTTTCGATTTGGCACTGGATTATGCACGGGCTGGTCTCTACACCGATGCGGTTGCGCTTCTGGAACGCATGGATCGAGTCGTCAAAGATGGCTCCGTGCCGACTCTTTGCTATGCCCTGGGCCACTTTCATTTGCAATTGGGCAATTCAGCCGCATCTCGGGAAGCGTACGCAGAAGCGTCTGCTGCGCCATCCGATTATTGCTTCCCCCATCGGTTGGAAGAATTTGTTTTTCTTCAGGCGGCGGTTTCGGCTTATCCCGAAGACGCCCGAGCAGCATACTATCTCGGTAATCTTCTCTACGACCAACGCAAACATCGCGAAGCAATCGCCTTATGGGAACAAGCCGCTCGTCGAGATCCTTCTTTCTCCACGGTCTGGCGAAATCTCGGGATCGCCTTTTTCAACATCCTTGGAGACGGGCCATTGGCACGCTCCGCGTTCGATCAAGCAATTCGGGCGAATCCTATGGATGCCCGTATTTTGTATGAGCGGGATCAGCTCTGGAAACGTCTTGGGGAGTCGCCGGAAGAACGCTTGGTGGAACTCGAACGATACCCGGAACTGGTACGCCTTCGCGACGATCTGTCGGTCGAGTTTGCCGGCCTGCACAACCAGACAGGGCAGCACGAGAAAGCCCTTTCCCTGCTGGTGTCACGAAAATTCCAACCCTGGGAGGGTGGAGAGGGTTTGCCACTCGGACAATATGTACGCGCAAATCTGGCTCTGGGACGGCGTGCATTGGCTGGTGGGGAGCCGCGCGAAGCACGACATTTATTTGAGGTTGCGCTTCACAGCCCGGAAAACCTGGGTGAAGTTGCGCATCCACTGGCAAACCTGAGCGACATCTATTTCTTTTTAGGCAATGCCTGTGAAGTCGCGGGCGACCACTTGTCCGCCGAGCGTTGGTGGTTAAGGGCTGCCCAGCATAGGGGCGATTTCCAGGAAATGAGCGTCAAGTCATTTTCGGAAATGACTTACTACAATGCCCTGGCATTGAAGCAACTCGGCCGAAAAGCAGAGGCTGAGGAGCTGTTGCGTGCCTTGCTTGCCTATGCCAAAAGCTTGGCACAGCAAAAGTCAAGAATCGATTATTTTGCGACGTCGCTTCCAAGCATGCTGCAGTTTGAGGATGATCTGGAAGAGCGAAACACCGTGAAGTCGATTTTCCTACGAGCGCAAGCCTGGCTGGGTCTCGGCCAGAGTCAGAAGGCGCGGGACTTACTGAACCAAGTGCTCCAACTGGATCGAAACCACGCGTTGGCCGCTGACCTGCTGGCCGATTTCGATTTGCACGCCGCCCTGAACAGACCCAAAGGAGTCTCATGAAAGCGCGTGCCGGGCCTGCCGCATGAGAACTTCAGTGAGCTACAACACCAGATATGTTTGGACCCTCTCGGTTATTGCTGCTCTGGGAGGATTGCTGTTTGGCTACGACTGGGTGGTCATCGGAGGAGCAAAACCGTTCTACGAGAAGTTCTTCGAACTCCACTCCGAAGAACTGATCGGATGGGCGAATAGCTGCGCCCTGATCGGCTGTCTCGTCGGCTCTGTGGTTTCCGGAGTTACTAGCGACCGCTTCGGGCGCAAAAAGCTGCTTATCCTTTCCGCCGTTCTGTTCACCGTAAGTTCGGTCTTGACTGGATGGGCAAGTATTTTCCTGTCCTTTGTGACTTGGCGCATGATCGGCGGAGTTGCGATTGGCATGGCTTCCAACGTCTCCCCGACATACATCGCGGAGATCAGTCCTGCACCTTGGCGAGGACGGATGGTGACGCTGAATCAATTGACCATCGTGGTCGGGATTCTGGCGGCGCAAATCGTAAATTGGATGATCTCCGAAAAGGTTCCCGATGGTGCCTCGCAAGAAATGATTCGGCAGTCGTGGAACGGGCAATATGGTTGGCGCTGGATGTTCACGGCCGTCGCTGTTCCCGCAATTATCTTTTTTTTCGCGGCGTTGTTCATCCCTGAAAGTCCGCGCTGGCTGGCTAAGAAGGGAAGAAAAACAGAAGCTCGCCGCGTACTCGCCCGCATTGGCGGGGAGCAATACGCCGACCAAACTCTCGGAGAAATCCACGTTGCGCTCGGCGCGGAAGCCGAAGGTAGGGTGGAATGGCGCGAGTTGTTGAGTCCCGGAATCTTGAAGTTGCTGTCGATCGGAGTTGCGCTCGCGATCCTGCAGCAATGGAGCGGGATCAATATCATCTTTAATTATGCGGAGGAGATTTACCGCGGGGCGGGGTATGGAGTCAGCGGAATTCTGTTCAACATTGTCATCACCGGAACGATTAATCTTGTTTTCACTCTGTTCGCATTCGGCCTGGTAGATCGCCTTGGGCGCCGCCCGCTCATGCTTTTTGGTTGTGCGGGAATTGCTTTATCTCATTTTGTTCTTGGACTGACCTATCGCGCCGGAATCAAAGGTTTGCCGGTACTCCTGATAACCCTATGCACGATCGCCTGCTATGCACTTTCCCTCGCCCCGGTTACATGGGTTTTGATCTCTGAAATCTTCCCCAATCGCGTGCGTGGCATCGGAGTCTCGATTTCCGTCTCTGCGCTCTGGAGCGCTGCTTTTCTTTTGACCTTCACCTTCCCTATTCTGAACCGTGCGCTCGGTTACGCGGGTACTTTTTGGACTTACGCTGCGATTTGCCTGGCAGGACTGTTCTTCGTGCTGCTGTGTGTTCCTGAAACGAAAAGCAAGACTCTGGAGCAAATCGAGCGGGAGCTCACCTAAGTGGCTGGAGCGCCATCTGGCGACGGGTGAACGCGAGTCCGCATAGCAGAGAGCGACGTTTGTGTGGCGGGAGGAGTAGGGATGTGGGGATCGCAAGGTATTCCGCTGGCCCTCGCCAAATGAATTGTGGCGTGAGCGTTTTCGACGGAGTCAGCCAGTGCCATTTGCCGCGGTGAGGTCATTTGCCATGTTGTGTTCCCCGCGCCTGCACTTCCAACGGATGCCAGAAGGGATGGCGCTAACGATGTCTCGTCCTGGCCGACGCTGTCGTCTCGCGAATAATCAGCTCGGGAGGGACGGCAAGTTCTAAAGGATAATCTTTGAAACCCTGCAAGCGCTGAACCAGGATGCGTGCGGCGCTTTCGCCCATATGGCGCAAGGGCTGGCGGATGGTAGTCAATCTCGGGGTGTGGAAAGCAGCTAACTGAATATCGTCAAATCCAATGACCGAAACATCTTCGGGAACCTTCAAGTTCGCATCGCGCAGCGCGCGAATAGTTCCGATGGCCGACATGTCATTGAAAGCGACAATCTCCGTAAAGCGGTGGCGTTTTTGCAGAAGAGTTTGCACTACAAGGATCTTTTCTTGCGGAGAGAGCGAGCGACAAGGCTGGGCTGATAATTAAACTTTCGCGCAGCTTCGCGAACCCTCTCTCGGGTCTTAGCGGGGAGGGACCTGCCGGGGACATTATTGTGGACCACCGACACGGTTGCCGGGCGGAGTCCCAGGTAGTCAGCCAATATCTTTAAGCTGACGGGACGGTCGCTTTCGGCTGGGAGGAACTTCCGCTTGGCCATATCGGCTCCTTCGTCGGAAGCATTCGATTTCGGCAATTTCTCTGCTGGCCGCGGCATTAGCATACCCTAGGATTGAAAATGACGAACGAAATGTCCGGCAAGTTCCGGAAAACGCTAAGCTTAGGCAGAGAAGAGGTCTCGTGGCTTTGCGGTTCCAGACGAAAAGCTGCTGGCAGCAACTGACTGCGCCAGCCGAAGCAGCCCCAGATAAACGATTGTCTAGACAGTATTCAAAAAATTTCTTCTTGACAACAGCATCTTGGATGATGCCAAATACGTCAAATTGTTGGGGTGCTTTTTCGTTGTCTCTTGAGTAAACGTCTATCTTCGTCGAGCTTCTGCGCCATTTCAGTCGCAGAGGAAACGATGTTTGGTCGGAGACGGGAATCGGTACCGCTGTTTTGGATTCCTCTGGGGCCTACCTGACTGGTGTAGGTCGAGGAACTAAAGAACAGCGAGCTCGGCAGCCTTGCCTTCGGGCAAGGTGGGAAGAGGCTATATGCGGCACTTCGCGCAGACGCTTGGTCGGATGTTGGCTGTTGCCCTCCTGCTCTTGCTCGTCGTCACTTCGCTATTTGCTCAGACCAACAACGGATCCATTTCGGGGTCCATTCTTGATAGTTCCGGCGGAGCCGTGGTCGATGCCGGGGTTCAAGCCACAGGTGTCGAAACCCATAGCGTTTATACTACTGTATCCAGTTCAACGGGCGCTTATCGCTTCTCCGATCTTACTCTGGGTCACTACGATATCACCGCGACTGCAAAAGGCTTTAAGGTCTCCTCCGCGACAGGTGTGGAAGTACAGATCAATTCCACTGCTTCGCTTGATATTACTCTGCAACCTGGAGACGTGAAAGAAACCCTGACGGTTGTCGCGGACGCGCCACGCATTCAAACGGACTCCTCCGAAATGGGTACGGTGATCGGCGCCAGAGAAATCGAAGAATTGCCGTTGTCGCTGAATGCGACCGGCCAAAGCTACCTCCGGTCACCAGAAACGTTTGTGTTTTTGGTTCCTGGGACGCAGGGGCCCGGCACCAACCAAGACGGCAGTGCTTCGGCTGGCATTTTTCAATCGAAATTGACCGGCGGACAGAATTTCGGCACCGAGGTCTTGTTAGACGGAGTGAGCACGACGCGTGCTGATAGCGGGTCGGCATTCGATCAAACTGCGCCGTCCGTGGAAGCGCTAAGCGAATTCAAAGTGGTGACTTCCACTTTCACCGCCGAATATGGACGGACTTCCGGCGGCATCGAAAGCTTTGCCACAAAGTCCGGCGGAAATGATTACCACGGCACTGCGTTTGATTTGTTCCGCAACACCGCTTTGGATGCCAATTCCTGGGACAACAACCGGACGAAAACTCCGCGGCCGGCAGATCATCAAAACGATTTCGGGGGCAGTCTGGGTGGCCCCATTCGCATCCCGAAATTATACGACGGACGCAACAAGACGTTTTTCTTCTTCTCTTACGAGCAGTATAGAAACAATCCAGGTACTTCCAGTCTGGAGACCCTACCCACGCCAGCCGAGATCGAAAACGGCGATTTTTCTGCGTTGCTAGGGGCCCCCACCGGCGCGATCAATCCATGCGACGGATCACAGGTCCTGAAGGGGCAGATTTTTGATCCGTCCACGACCAGAACCGTAACTGTAGGCGGACAGCAAGTCCAATGCCGTACGGCGTTCCCGGAAAACGTGGTTCCCATGTCGGATTGGGATCCGGTTGCCAAGAATGTCTTGGCCTATCTCACGGTCAAGCCCAATCAGCCAAGCACACCACAAAATTTGAATGGCTTGATCAACAACTTTGTATACATCTCTAACGAGCAAATACGGGATATTGTCCTGAACTTCCGGATCGACGAGAACTGGGGGACGAAGAACAAGTTCTTTTTTTCCTACAGCGACCGTGATCAAACCACGCCGGCTTCAGAGAACACTCTGCCGTTCCCCTTGAACGGCAATTACTTAAATACCAATTCTACCCACTACCTTCGCTTCGGATGGGATTATGCCGTTGAGACCAATTGGCTGAATTCCTTCCTCGTTGGATTCAACAGGCTCAACCAATTTAGCAAGGCAGACAGTGTGAATGGTACGGATTGGCCAACTCGCTTAGGGATTTCAAATGCCAGTGGCCCGGTCTTTCCGCAATTTAGTTTTAATGGGAGCCCCCTCGGTATTGGATATCAAGGTTTCAGCACAGAGAGTTACAACGGCCATATACCCAACAGCCTGGTGACTGCGGATAACGTCCGGTGGATCACAGGCCGCCAATCCTTCGATTTTGGATTGGAATGGAGAGCGTACCAGTATTCTTTCATCGCCAACGGAAATACTTCTCCATCCTACGGTTTCAACAACTACCAGACCGCATACGCTGTTAATAGCACTACTACGGGTGATCCCTTCGCCAGTTTCCTGCTGGGTCTACCGAATCAGGAACAGTTGACGGTGACATCGGTCAATCCCCGTGTGAGTTCGAATTACTTTGCTGCCTATGTGCAAGACGACATAAAGATACGAAGGGATGTGACGCTAAACCTCGGTCTTCGTTATGACTTTGACACTCCTCGAAACGAAGCCCACGGGGCACAGTCCAATGTGGATTTGAACGCGCCCAACCCGGGAGCACCCGGCCAGCTCGGCGCCCTCGTTTACGGCCCTTTTGCGAATCAAGGCGTAATCTATTTCAAGGATTTCGGACCTCGAGTTGGTTTCGCTTACTCGCCCGCGGAATTGTTCGGCCACATCAACAACATCGTCATCCGGGGAGGTTATGCTATCTACTATGCAGCACTTTTCTATGACGACCTCCCGACGGGGGCCATTCAATTTAGCAGTGGTAGCACCGTTCAACCAACATTCACCTCGCAGAACAATTTCACTCCGGTGCAGGCTCTCTCTGCCGGTTTCCCCAGTTATGCGCCACCGGTGAACAGCGCGGATCCAGCGCGGCTCAACGGAGCCAACGTCGGGTACATTGCACCCAGCTATGGGCGCCCGGCCATGACGCAGAATTGGAGTTTGGAGGTCCAGAAACAACTGGCAACAGACCTGATCCTGAGCTTGGGTTATGTGGGGATTTCTGGAAGCCATCTTCATACCAACATTGCTCAGGTGAATGCTCTCAACCCGCAATATTACAATCTCGGTAACTCCCTAACGGACTCCGTCACATCTGCTGGCGGCCAGTCCATTCTGAGCGGTTTGGGAGTAACTGTGCCGAGCTGGTTTGTGCCGCTCTATGGTTCGAACGCGACAGTAGGTCAGTTGCTTCGCCCCTATCCCCAATATCTCGATGTAGGCGGCAGCAACAACAGCTTGTGTTCTTGCCTCGAAAACCTGGGAAGTTCCACTTACAACGCCTTTCAGGCAAAACTGGAACGGCGCTTCCGAAACGGTTTAAATCTGCTGGTCTCGTACACATTCTCAAAGACGTTGACGAATGCCGATAGCGCCATCCCAGTCTTTTCCGGGTTCTCGTCCAACGAGTTTTCCGCGCAAGATCCGTTCAATCCCAAATCACAGAAAGCTGTCAGCTATCAAGACACCCCCCACATGCTGGTTCTCAGTTATATATACGAGCTGCCTGCCGGGCCGGGGAAAAAGTACCTCAACCATGGCGTGGCCAGCAAAGTTCTGGGTGGTTGGCAAATCGGGGGAGTACAACGCTATCAGAGCGGTACGCCAACCATCTTGAATACTTATGCACCTTCGGCCCCCTACACGGACGGAGCATTCCGCTACAGCCTCGTTCCCGGCCAACCAATCTTGGCTCCCAACCATGGCTCCTTTAATCCCTTCGGTGCCAACAGTGGTTGCACGGAAAATTCCACCAACGGGACCTTTACCGCGAACAGCTCGAACAACTACTTCAACTGTGCTGCCTTCATGGATCCCAACGCTACGGGACTTGTGGCCCAGCGCGGGTACGTTTATGGCAACGCTCCGTTAATCTTGGGCAATGTTCGAAGTGATCCATACTTCAGCGAGGACTTTGCCATCCTGAAGCGCACGACCATCCATGAAAATCAGTCCATCCTTTTCAAAGTGGACATTCCAAACGCTTTTAACCGCCATGTTTTTGGCACGCGTGACGGGGGCATTACAGACAGTACTTTTGGCGTTTCCGGGGGTAGTGCCTATAACGTTGTGAGCGCGGTTCGCCAGATTCAGCTTACATTGCGCTATCAGTTCTGAAGCTTGACAAACTCCACGGAAACCCTCTCCTCCTGCCGAGTTACAGCGCGGCAGGAGGACTTTTTTTGGAGGGCCTCAAGATGCTACTCTTTTCGCCGGATGGTGTACCATCAAGCTGTGAGCTGGACGGAAACCATTCCTCATCATTTTCCCCGTGAATCACGCCTTTTTTCTCAATCTGCCCGGCGGAGGGGCTTCTTCGTGTCCCTGATTTTACTCTTGCTCCTTCCTACGGGGGTTTTCCAGGGTCAAACGGCACAGACAAGCCCCGCGATTGCGGCTCGGTTTCAACAGGCCTCAGAAGCCATGCGTGCCGGAAATCTGGATCAGGCGGGTGACGGCTTCGCATCCATCGTAAAAGATCTACCCCAGTTTGCCGAGGCTTATCTGAATCTCGGGCTGGTTCGAGAAGAGCAGGGGCATCATGAGGAAGCCATCGAAAGTTTCAAGAAGGCGCTTCAACTTAAACCGAAGCTTCGCGGTGCCAATCTGTTCCTCGGCATATCCGAATACCGCACCAATCAGCTAGAACCAGCACTTGTTTGCATCCGCAAAGAGACTACCAATTATCCGAAGGATGCGAACGCTTGGATGTGGTTGGGGATTGTTGCACTCGAGAAGGGAGAAGCCGACGAAGCCGCCGAGGCCTTGGACAAGGCCTATAAACTTGCGCCGGACAATGTGGATATTCTCTACCATCGCGGCCGGGCGCATCTGCTTGTATCCAACGATAGTTACTCGCGCATGTTTAAAGCCGATCCCAAGTCCTGGCGAGTGCGCGAGCTTCTGGGGGAGGCCAGTGCCGATGCAGAACGCCACATGGATGCAATTGCAGAATATCAAGCCGCCATTCAGCTAGCACCCAATGAACCTCGCTTACATGAAGAACTTGGCACCGAATACCGTAGTGCGGGTAAGATGCAGGAAGCCGAAGAAGCATTTCAGAAGGAATTGGAAATTGATCCCAATAATGTTGTGGCGGAGTATAAATTGGGCGTAATTGCCACGGAGCGCGGCGATGCGGCGCAGGGCAAACAATTGATCGAAGCGGCGCTAAAGGTCAGGCCTGATCTTCGCCATGCCGATTACAATCTTGGTAGGGCAGAGATGCTTTTAGGAAACGATGCTGCCGCTGTGGATCACTTTCAGAAGGCCATCGAGACAGATTCCGATCCTGACATTCTGGAGCAATCCTGGTACCAACTGGGAACCGTCCTCCGGCGGATGCACCGCACACAAGAAGCGCAACAGGCCTTTGCCATGTTTCAAAAGTTTAAAGAGGAAGAGTTGGAAAACTCCCAGAACAGGATGAAGCAATTTCAAAATCGCAAGGATTCAGATTCTGTGGCTCCTGCTCCTCCTGTGGACCAACCGCAGAATTAGGCTGACGCCAACACATATCGTTGTTTCGGACTACTGCTTCTGCCGGTTCTTCAGTTTTTCGACCGAGGTGCTTTGGATTTCCGCCACGCGGTCAAACTCTACTTTCGCTGCACCCATTTTCTTGATCTGTTTGTAATAGCGTCCCAGTTGGTAGTGGGCTGCAGCATCGTTGGGGTCGAGGCGAACCGCTTCCTGTAGTTGCCTTTCGGCGTCCTCAAGACGGCCGAGACGCATGTACGCGGTTCCCAGCCGAAGATGACACTGGGCATTGCTCTTCCCCAGTTCGACCGCCTTCTCCAAGGGTGCCAGCGATTCCTCCGTGCGTTCCAGCGTGAGCAGAAGATTGCCAAGGTTCAAGTACGGCTGCTCACTCGGATGCGGATTTCCTTGCTGCCACAAAATGGAACTTTGGTAAGCTGCCAGCGCCTCATCGGTCTTTCCGCCAGATTCGTAAATCAATCCCATATTGTTTTCCGCTTTCGCGTCTCGTGGATCGATTTGCAGGACTCGTTCGAAGGCTCTTTGTGCGTCAGGCAGTCGAGAGGAGGTGTAATAAGCACGCCCCAGAAAGTACCAGGCCTCTATGTTCCCGGGCTCCATTTCGACGGCACGTTCCAGCCAATGGATGGCATCCGGGTTGTCATTCAGCAACTCATAATCCAGAGCCGCAATTTTCAGATCGTCGCCGGTCGGGGGAGCGATACTCGCTGCCTTGGTGTACATCGCCAGGGAATCTTGCGGTTTGTTCAAACGCTGTAGGACGTAACCAAGAAGATAGTAAGCGTCCGCGAGCGGCGGATGAGAGGCGTTGAATTGCTGCAAATCCTTCTCCGCGGCCTCAAAGTTCTGCACGCGAATATTGGATTTCGCAGCGTACAAAAGAGCATCGGTCTTTCCCGGAGATGCGTTGTCGGCTAATTCGAAGAAATTCGCGGCATCGGCAAATTGCTCGTTCTTAAGTGCCGCCAGCCCTTTTTCATAATCACCCTGATTGTGTTGTGCTGCCGGAGACGCGCTGAGAGCCAACAGCAGACACGGCATGCCGAATGTGCATCCGGCGAAACGATAACGAGTCCTTTCTCTCATGGTTTCTTGACCCGCTCCGAATTGTCCGAGGTCGGCTCATCAATTTGCAAAATCTGATCTGCATGCACATCCTTTAGAGTTTGAAGAATTCCACTCGGCCAGCGAATTTCCAGGCCGACCTGGGTATCCGCGCCCAACCCGAAGTGCAAGCGCTTGTCTCCGGACGAAAGATAGCTGCTCGCGGTTGTCACCATGGCATACTGCGCACCGTTCTTAGCGGCGAGGGTAACCTCCGCGCCGATGGCGTCGCGATTGCTCTTGTGGCCAACCAGCTTCAGCAGCAGCCAATGATTGTTGGTTTGTGTTTGATTCATCAGGACATGGACAGGGCCGTCGTTTGTGGTCACCACGGCATCGAGTCGCCCATCGTTATTGATATCACCGATGGCCAAACCGCGGCCGGCCCATGCTTGCTGGAACACATCGCCAGATTCTTTCGACACGTCCGTAAAGCTCTTGCCCCGGTTATTGTGCGCCAGCAGCAATGGTTCACGGTACCGTAAATTCGGCGAGCTGAGCTCAATCGTGTCGAGGTCATGGCCTTGCGCAATGAGCAGATCCTTCCACCCGTCATTGTCGTAGTCAAAGAATCGGGTCCCCCACCCGGAATGCAAGAGGGAGATCTTGCCGAGGCCCACAGACTGACTAGCATAGTTGAAGGAGCCGTCCCGATTGTTGTCGTACAAGGCATAACGCTGGTTCGCAAGATCAGTCACGAAGAGGGCTGGCCATCCGTCGTTTTTATAGTCCGCAAAATCCGTGCCCATGCCGGCAAACGTGCGTCCGTCGCCGTCCACCGCAACGGCGGTCGTCAGCCCAACTTCCTCAAAGGTGCCATCACCCCGGTTGTGATAGAGAAACTCCAGCATCGAATCGTTTGCGATGAACAGGTCAACGTGCCCATCCTGATCGTAATCTGCTATCGACACGCCCAGGCTTTTCCCCGGTTTCCCTAAGCCAATCTTCGCCGCTAGTTCCGTAAAGGTTCCGTCGCCATTGTTGTGATAGACCAGCGGGGAGATCGCCTTGAAATGATCGGGATGACAATAAGCGCGATAACCTTCCTTATGTTCGCCGCACCACACGTCGACGAAGTCCCAATCCATGTACCGCAGGACTACCAAATCGAGGTAACCGTCGGCATCGAGATCAATCCAAGCTGCGCTGGTTGACCATCCCCCGCCTTTGACCCCGGCCTTTTCCGTGACATCGGTGAACGTACCATCCCCATTATTGTGGTACAGATGGTTGCCGCCATAGCCGGTGACAAATAAATCCTCATAACCATCATTATCGAAGTCACCCACGGCAACGCCCATTCCATACCCTTCACCCTGCAATCCTGCTTTTTCCGTCACATCTTCAAAAGTGCCATCCGCTTTCTGGTGGTACAACCGGTTCCAATATGCCGGCCCTGTTTTCTTTGGGATAGTTCCGAGAGGCGTTGGATCATCCAAAGGTGCGCCGTTGACCAGGAAGATATCCAGCCGGCCATCGTTGTCATAATCAAATAGGGCCACCCCGGCGCCCATCGTTTCAATCAAGTATTTTTTTGTCGTATGGGAAGACTTGTATTGGAAATTGATTCCGCTTGCACCGGTAACATCCACAAATTGTCCGGGTGTGACCTTCGCTGCGGGCGTTGTACCGTTCGAAGACTCCTGCGCAGTGGCCACTGTAATCAGCGCCGGGCAGACCAGGATCAATGCCAGCAGGCATTCCTTTCGGGCAATGGCAAAGGGTTTTTTCACTTTTCAGCGATCCCTTTTCCTTCGATCACGGTATAGATGCGATCTACGGAAGGCACGGTAATCTCTTCTTTTGCACCGCTCGGCCAGTGAATTTCCACCTTATCCACTTTGGTTGCAACGCCCAGGCCAAAATGTGGCCGCGGATCCGAGTTGGATGCGTAACTTCCCCCACTAAAAACGTCGGCACGTTGCCGGACGCCACCTGTGGTCACAAATATTTTTGCGCCCATGGCATCACGAGGACTCTTGGATCCGCCGATCAATTTGAATCCGATCCAATGGTTCCCGTTATTGACCACATTGCGTAGCAACGTCGGCGTTCGATCCATATTGTTCATCACCACGTCCACGTGACCATCGTTGAAGATGTCACCGAACGCAGCTCCACGTGCCGGGACAACCACCGCGAGGCCGCTTCCGGTCGCCGCCGGCACTTCCTTGAATTTTGTCCCGTCCAGATTGCGGAGCAGTAAAGGGCGCTGGGCATACGTTGTGCCCCAGTCGGTTTTATCGACCTCAGGATAGACGTGGCCATTGGCCACGAAGAGATCCAACAAACCATCGTTGTCGTAGTCGAGGAACGCCGTCCCCCATCCAAGGAAAGGAATCGTCACGTTCATCAGGTCCGCGTGAAGAGTTACATCGGTGAAGCTCGCCTCGCCGTCGTTCCGGTACAGCGTGTTGTAATCATCTGAAAAGTTCGTAACGTAAAGATCTACCCGGCCATCACGGTTGTAGTCGCCGACTGCAATTCCCATGGAAGCCTGTTCGCGTCCGTCGTCATTCACCGCAAATCCGGAAAGGTAGCTGATATCTTCGAACGTGCCATCATGTTTGTTGCGGTACAAATATTTTGGAACGGAATCATTCGCGACTGCCAAGTCCACCCAACCGTCGTCATCCACATCCAGGAAGACGGATGAAAGGCCGTAATACCCCCGCAAATCCGCAACCCCGGCCTTCACGCTGACATCCGTGAATGTGCCGTCCCTATTGTTGTGAAACAGGTGATCTGTCTCGCCGGGAAGGCCGCGCGGTCCGCACATGACTTCCACGCCGCGAAATTGACAGAATCCCGCGGGCAATCCACCTTTACCAGGAATTGGGGGATTGCTGATGTCAAACTTCACGTAACCTGGCACAAAAAGATCCAAGTAACCATCGTGATCATAGTCTCCCCAGGTAGCGCCAGTGGACCAGGTTCCGAGCGCAACGCCAGCACTTTCCGCCACATCGGTAAACGTCCCGTCGTGATTATTGTGGTACAAACGATTTTTTCCGAAATTCGAGACGTAAATGTCGGGCCAGCCATCGTTGTCATAATCGCCAACGGCTACGCCAAACCCCCAGCGTTCGTTGGCAACGCCAGCCTTGTCGGTCACGTCGGTGAACGTGCCGTCATGATTGTTGTGGAGCAGCATGGCACGCGGAGCGGGGGACTTGCCGTTTAAAGCTGCAAGATAAGAACCGTTGACCAGATAGATGTCCATCCACCCGTCGTTGTCGTAATCAATCAACGCAACGCCCGATCCGGGAGTCTCCAGAATCGTAGTCTTGCTGGGTTCGCCAGAGCGATGGTGAAATTTGTCCAGCCCGGCTTCATGGGTCACATCGATGAAAACGATCGGAGCCCCGTCCACGAAGCCCCCCGCAGTGATGGGCCGCATCAATGCATCTTTGACAGCTTCATGCGCTCCGCCGGTGCTCATGCCGCTCTGGGTTCCTGCAGGGGGTGTGGCCTCTTGCTGGGCCCGAAGTCCGCAAGGAACTGCAATGCAAAATACAAGCGTGCCTGAAACGGTCAAGGCATACCTTTTCAATCTTGCATGCAACGGTGCGTCGATCATCCCGATCCTGAGTTCAATTCGTCTTGCGCCCGCTCCATTCTCTCATGACTAAGTTGGCGGAACACAGTGCCCGACACCCTCCGAGCTCTATCGAACCCAGTCCTTGAAGTTGCTGAAAATAATATAGTTAGTGGCTTTATCTGGACAGGATATCTGGCTATGATAGGAGCCGCAATTCCTGCATCTTTGGAATGCTTCGGGCGAGACTGCGGCTTGGCTAAACGCGATTGTTCCTACCGGCAAGTGATTGGATTTGCCGTGCATTCAGTTTGCGAGAATTTCGGGATCGAACAGGAGAGGTCCTTTGTGTCTTCCATTGGGGACGACAGATAGGAGCAGAGAATGAGCGCGCACACAAGAAATGGGAAAATAAGGATATATCGCACTAGATGGTTACTCGCGGTGGTGCTGGTTTTCCTAACCGGCCTAGAGCTGAAAGGACAGCAGAGTCCCTCTTCTGCAGACGTCGAAAGGCGGGTCGAGGCTCTCCTGGGCAAGCTGACACTCGAAGAAAAGATCACTCTCATCGGCGGCATCAACGACTTCTACACGCGCCCGATTCCTCGCTTAGCCATCCCCTCCCTTCGGATGTCCGATGGCCCAACCGGGGTGCACGATTATGGGCCCACCACCGCCTATCCAGCCCCAATTCTTCTGGCCGCTTCCTGGGACACGGACCTTGCCCGTCGAGTAGGCGTTTCAATGGGCCAGGACGCGCGTGCCCGTGGTGTGGACTTCATCCTGGCTCCCGGCATGAATATTTATCGTTCGCCGTTGAACGGCCGCAATTTCGAATACTTCGGCGAGGACCCCTATCTTGCCTCGCGCATGGCTGTCGGAATCATTGAGGGCATTCAGTCCCAAGGCGTAATTGCCACGGCCAAGCATTTCATCGCCAACAACTCCGAATACGGCCGCATGGACCACAGTTCCGACGTGGACGAGCGCTCCATGCGGGAAATTTACTTGCCCGCTTTCGAAGCTTCCGTGAGGGAAGCTAAGGTCGGGGCTCTCATGGACGCATACAACATGGTAAACGGCGTCTACATGACCGAAAACCATCTGCTCAATGTCCAGATCGCAAAAAAGGAATGGGGTTTCGACGGGATTATCATGAGCGACTGGAGCGCGACCCACGATGGAATTGCCGCGGCCAACAATGGCCTCGACCTCGAAATGCCCAGTGGTTTGTTCATGAGTGCGACCACACTTCTTCCTGCGATAAGCAGTGGCGCCGTCACAGAAGCTACCATCGACGACAAAGTCCGCCGTCTGCTGCGCAAAGCGATCGAATTCGATTTCTTCGACCGCGAGCAGACGGATTTTAATATTCCGCTATACAGTGTGGACGGCCGCCGCCTCGTGCTCGAAGAGGCGCGCGACGGCCTGGTGCTGCTGAAGAATGCGGACCACCTCCTTCCGCTCGACCGCAGCAAAATCAAGACCATTGCCGTTCTTGGTCCAAATGCCTATCCCGCTGTTGTCGGCGGGGGCGGCAGTTCTCTGACCAGTCCGTTCAATGCTGTCAGTTCCCTGGAAGGCATCAGCGAGGTTGCGGGAAAAGATGTGCGCGTTCTCTATCTCGAGGGGTCCACTCCATTGGACACCGTGGTAAGTCAAACCGAGTTTGTTCTTTCTCCCGGCAGTGCCACTGGCCTCAAAGGCGAGTATTTTGATAATGAAGAACTCAAGGGCGAGCCTGCTCTTGTGCGCAATGACGAACGAATTGATTTTCACTGGGGCGAGGGGAGCTATCGGGACGGTGGCCCGGTGGACCACTTTGCAGTGCGCTGGACGGGTTACTTCGTTCCGCAAGCGGAAGATGACTACCGCTTCACTACTTCGGCGGATGATGGCGTCCGCTTATACGTCAACGACGAGCTGGTCATCGACGATTGGAAGCGTCACGCTGAAACTCTTGACAACTTCGTAAAGCATCTTGAGGCCGGCAAAGCCTACAAAATTCGACTGGAGTATTTTGAAAACGTCGGTTCCGCAACCGTGCGGTTCGGTATTGCTGCCACCTCCATTGTTTTCGGCGAGGAAATGAGAAATCTAGCCGCAAAGGCGGACGCGGTGATTCTTTGCATGGGATTTGGTCCTAGTTCCGAGGGTGAGGCAACGGACCGTACATTCCACCTTCCTGGTGGTCAGGCGACGTTCATCCAGCAGGTCGCGAGCGTGAACAAGAACGTGATCGTCGTCCTGAACGCCGGCGGCAGTGTCGAGATGAGCCCATGGTTCGACCAGGTTCGAGCAATCCTCCACGCCTGGTACCCGGGACAAGAAGGCGGCACTGCCCTTGCGCAACTTCTCTTTGGAGATTTCACTCCCTCCGGCAAATTACCCATCACCTGGGAGCGCCACGCGGAGGATAATCCCACCTTCCACAGCTACTACCCTCAGAAAAGCGACATGCACGTCGAATACACCGAAGGAATTTTCGTCGGCTATTGGGGCTACGAAAAAACCGGCACTAAGCCACTCTTTCCCTTTGGTTACGGGCTTTCCTACACAACCTTTGCCTACAGCGACTTGAAGATTGCACCCGCCGCGAAGAAAAGCGGCTCACTACTCGCAGTCAGCTTTAAAGTGAAGAATACCGGCGCGCGTGAAGGCGCAGAAGTCGCCCAGGTATATGTCGGCGATTCACATGCCCCGGTTCCGCGACCACTCAAGGAATTGAAGGGGTTTGCAAAGGTTTCCTTGCGTCCCGGAGAAAGCAAGGAAATCACCGTCATGCTCGACCGCCGCGCCCTTTCCTATTACGACGTCGCGCAGCATGGCTGGTCGGCGGCTCCCGGCGATTTCGGTATTCTGGTCGGCAGTTCTTCCGCAGACATCAGACTCCAAGGCGAGTTTTCATTCGCTCCTGAAGAGCAGCATCCTTAAGACCGTAACAAATGGCAACGGGATATCTCATCCAGGCTGCAGGGGAACTACTCACACGTGTGAGGAGTACTGAGCTATGAAACTACCCAGATGGCTGCTGCTATCGATATCCGTACCCGTGCTGTGGGGACTGTGGGGAGCGCTCACTGAGATTCCCGAGAAGTGGTTCAAACCGCCCTTTCCCCCTACGCTCGGATATGTAGTCTGGTCGTTGACCATGCTTCCCGTATGCGTGATTGCTTTGCGCAAAATCGGGTGGAAGATGACCAAGACGCGGCGATCTGCCTTCTATGGTTGCGCGGTGGGCTTCTCCGGCGCTGGCGGCCAACTTTTGCTGTTCCGGGTGCTGGAGAAGGGGCCCGCATATCTGATTTTCCCCATCGTCTGCCTTTCGCCGGCGGTCACCATCGTGCTCTCCTGGACTCTCTTACGCGAGCGCACCTATCCACTGGCGCTCTCCGGCATCCTGTTGTCTCTGCCTGCGATTCTTCTTGTCTCTCTACAGGAGCCGTCGAGCAGTCCGGTCCATGGCAGATTCTGGCTGGTGGGTAGCATTGCGATTTTTTTCATGTGGGGATTGCAGGCCTACTTTATGAAGTCGTCGGCTAATGCCATGAGCGCGGAGGAGCTTTTTGTTTATATGACGGCGACGGGACTGGCCTTGAGTCCGGTGGCCCTGTGGATGGGTCCCGGCCTTCTTTCTGGCTCTGGCATAGGGTTCGGATTCACCTTTGTCATTCAGTCTCTCAACGCGGTCGGCTGTCTGCTATTCGTCTATGCCGTTCGATATGGCAAGGCGATCGTGGTCGTACCCATGGTGAACGGGCTGTTTCCCATGGTCACCATCATCGTCTCGTTGCTGCTCTACCGGCAGATGCCAAGCAAATACAATCTGGCGGGCATGCTGCTGGCCCTCGTCGCGGTGCTTTTCATGGCTTTCGATGAGGTCAGGCATAGTCCTGGGGAAACATCACATCTCGCTTAGCAATTCCATGGTCGCAGCGCGGCGAAGCTTTCTCGCAGCACAACAACTCAGCAGGGCAAGAAGCAAGGTGGGACGTATGGGGATGCATAGGAATGCCGAACGCTTGCACGGTCAGTTTACTGTGTCATGAGCCTGCCCCCGACGCACAACACCGCGATACTAAGGCTTATACGGGTCGTGGATCTCCATGGCAAACTCCCAAAAGCCGCGGGCACGCTGATACATCAGAGCCCTGAAGTTTTTTGGATCGTCGATCCTCCATGCTTCAGGGGTGCTGAACCAGTATGCCGTCTCCTCGTTCTTCCACGTTTGGTAATAGACGCCCCACGCTGCCAGCAAGGCCTCGGCCTGCAAGGCACCGTCGCTCTGCTCTTTCCCGCAATGGTACATATTGGCGGCGGCGCAGTAGGAAACTCCGGTCCAAACTTCAAATTGATGCAGATACTCACTGTCGCCAACACCGGGCAGGGAATCAGGATGAATTGCATTCGCGACGCCGACATTGCCGACACCGTTTCCATTGCTGTCTTTGAGCGCGAGCACGCCGCGTTTGAATAGCTGGTGGTAGTGGGATGCCATGCGTTCCGGAGTCAGCACCGAGGGCAGTCCCGTAACATCGACATAGCGTTGCCCCACCATCGCATCGCCCATCAGGTCATCGTTG
>Ga0181532_10000219_pt1 | contig 59530 bp, 52 predicted proteins | sample PEATcosm2014_Bin_33_FD_119768 | JGI IMG/M metagenome (GOLD analysis project Ga0181532, IMG submission 119768) | Peatland microbial communities from MTU Mesocosm Facility, Houghton, MI, USA - PEATcosm2014_Bin11_30_metaG | ecosystem: Environmental > Terrestrial > Soil > Wetlands > Peat | place... | reverse complement strand
GCCCGGCGAGGACTCTCAGGCGTGCCGCCTCAAAGTGCATTGCCCCTTTGATCGTAGGACGCCGTTCCGCGGAAAGGAGGCGCAACCGCGGCATTCGAAAGCGACAGTCAGCGCGTCGGATTCCAGGAGTTATGGGCGTTGCAAAGGATCTCTTCTTGCAGATCCAAGCGTCATCGAAACACTGCCGGTGGAGGGAATGGCCTCGGCGCGTGGGGAGCTGTCTCGCCTGGACTCACTTTTGCTGGCCCGGCTGATGAGCGCGAATGGTGGGCTGACGCCACGCCCGCCAACTGACCGAAGGCTTAGCGTTGAAGAGGCCGCCGCAAAATTGGGTACCTCGAAAGACTGGCTTTATCGACATGCAGGTACACTGCCTTTTACGGTTCGCATCGGGCGCGGTGTTGGGTTTTCTGAGGCGACCTCTAGGGCTTTTCGTCGTAACTTATTGCATCTACAAGCGAAAGAATGGTCGGGGCGCCCAGATTTGAACTGGGGACCTCTTGGTCCCGAACCAAGCGCGCTACCAGGCTACGCTACGCCCCGAAATCCAGTTAATCCTGTATTATCAGCAACTTGCCAAACTCCTGTTGCTGTTCTAAACTGTTCAAATTTGGGACCATTGGGACCCACTGGCAATCCCGATTCCACAGTTGAGGATGAAGGTAGTCCCAAACTACGAGCCCACTTCTGCCTAAAGTCGTCTTGAAAATGCGTGTACCTCGTAGTTGTCCGCAGACTGGAATGGCCGATCCATTCCTTTACCAAGTCATCTGGCACGCCGTGGGTTCGCAGGATCGAAACACGGCCATGTCTGAAAGCGTGGAGGCCGCCCAGGGGCAATCCTAACTTTCGCAGGACCGCGTGCAACTTCCGCCGCACATCGTCCTTCGAGAGCAGCGTCCCGACCCGTGTCTCGAAGACATGTCCAGCCTTCCGTTCGCCGATGTGCTGTTGGAGCATCGTCGAGAGCGCGGGGTCGATATGAACCACTCGGTATCCATACTTCGTTTTGAGTGTGCCTTCCTGCTTGTGGTACACACTGCGCCGGACAAAGATGCGGCCCGTTGCAAGGTCGAGATCATCGACATGTAAGCCGAAGGCTTCCCCGGCACGCAAGCCCGTGCCTGCCAGTGTTGCAAATAGAACACTCCATTGTCCCGAGGTAGCCGCGACGATCTGCCGCATCTCATCCTCGGTGAAAAATCGCTGCTCTTTCACATCCGTTTTCGGGATGGCGAGGTTCCAGTCCCGCCAAACCTTCTCCCCAAGAATCTGCTTCAGAACCCCTACGATGTTAAGGATTGACTTCGGGGAAAGAGGTCTGCGAGCACCGCTCGGGCTGAGGTAGGTTGTGCGCGTCAGCGTCGCGATGAACTCTTGCACTTCCTTCTCCCCGATGGAATCTATCGGCAGCTGTCCGAGGCGTGGCACCAAGTACTTGTCGAGGTGACAGCCCATCGCCTCTTGGCAGGAGGGCTTGAAGAGCGCGAGCCGGTTCTGCCGCCACCACGCCGCTTCTTCCCCAAACGTCTTGACGCCGCATCTAGCGCGTTCGAGATGCTCTGCCGTATTTATCCCCAGTTCGTTCAACTTTTCACGCAGCTTTCGTCGAGCTTCCGATTTCGTTATTTCTCTCACGAGGCCCAGTGGCACGGACATGCGCTTGCGGTCTGCCTGTCCGGGGATGTCTTCATAATACCTGCCGTGCCACATGCGACCCTTCTGAACCACAGTTCCACTTTGGCCAAATCGTCGAGACATACAAGGTCCTCTCCGATTCGGCGTCGCTAACCTAAGTGTACCACGAGTGAGGGGCACTTGTGGGGAAAGACCATTCGGAAAATTAACGTCTCGCGGGATTACGAGTGCGAGAGCGGGCGCACTAACAAAGGGTGAAACTGGCTTGCTGGATTGGGCCTGCGAAGGTGGGCTCGACCCGCCGCTCTCGTAAAAGTCGGGGGTCGGAAGATTAACGGGACCAGTCAAACACATAGCTACCCTCAAAACCTGTGGTCGCAACTTGGTTCTGTCCACAGGCCGATTCCATGAGGCATCCCCCATGGTCTTACAAGTCCTTGCCTTACTTTCCAGTTGGAGAGTCACAGACACGCCGTCTCCTGCTTGGAGGCGGTATCATCTTTTGACCCGCTGCGGTGGAAGGCCCCCCAGATAGTCCCTGCCTGCTTCTGGGTTAGTCCAGCGCTATTGTGGCACTCAGAGGCTCACTATAGGTCGAGTCCAGTCCCACAAGGAGGCCTCAAGTGGGCTCGGCATCTATACCCCCTAGTTTTATTATAGCACAATCTCTGAACTTTGGGCCGGACGTTCTTGCACTGTTCCACACAGACGTTTCAAAAAAGGCCAGCCAATAAGAATGGACTAGGCACCCTAGCTGACACATTTAAAAGAACTTATAAAAAGTATTTGGACAAAAATCTATAGACGTTGAAGAAATATCTATGCCATAGTATACGCGATTAATAGGGATCTATACGGTTCTATATGGCAGACCAAGTAAACCCTTTTACCCCCCACCAACCAATCGATCCAGAGTTCTTCGCGGGAAGGATCGATGAAATTAAGAAGATAATTTCTGCTTTGAACCAAACTAGGCACAGAAGAACCCAGCATGTGATGCTGACCGGAGAAAGAGGAATCGGTAAGAGTTCACTTGCTATTTTCGCTAAGTATATAGCGAACAGACCAAATGAGGCGCTGGGTACAGATATTCAGTTTCTGACCGCTTATTACACTGTTGAGAAGAATCAAACGCTTAAGGATGTCTGCCGGGGACTTGCCACTGGACTCCTTGATAGTATTGAGCGTGGTCTGGCCACAAAATGTTTCGAAGAAATTAAGAAGCTCAAGCTCCATTTTTCCCTTCATGTTCCAGGTGTCGGAGAGATAAGCACGTCATCGCCGCAGGAACAGGATTCCGCGGAGTATCTTCAGGCTGATTTTGTTAAAGCAGTTAAAGAACTCTGGAACGAAGCCAAAGAAACCCATAATGGCATCCTCTTGATCGTGGACGAAATTCATAATTTAGCCGACTTCTCTGGGATTGGATCATTTCTAAAGGTTGTATCAGAGGCGTGGACAGTAGCTGGGCATCGTCAAATCATGTTCTTGATCGTAGGTTTACCGCACATTCCAGAGAGGATTTCGGAGGACGACCGATCTGCGCCGCGCATCTTTAGTTATGTTGAACTCAGGAGGATGACCAGAGAGGAGTCTCTCGACATCCTGCATAAATGTCTCGAAAAGAGCGGAAAGAGAATTGAAGGTAAAGCTGCAAGAATAACCGCTATGCGCTCTGGTGGCTTTCCATACTTCCTGCATCAGTTAGGATACGATGCCTTTGAAGCCGATTTAGACAATGTGATAGATGTGGAGGACATCAACAAAGGACTCAGGAAGAGCTTGGTTCAGTTTGAAAGAATGTTCTTCGGTAAAATGTACAAATCTGTCGAGGGTAAATTAAAGCAAAAGATTGTCGATGAGCTTGCTCGGAGCTTTAACATACCAAGGAAAGCTACTGAATTAGAAAAAACTCTAAAAATAAAAAACATCCATCAATATCTTAAACCGCTTGAGAGAGATGGAATAGTCGTGCGCAATAAAGCGCGATTTCAACTTTCAAGTGCGCTGCTTGCTATTTATGTACGGCTCTTTAAGACGGCTGCCAGAAAGCAAGAGGAGTATGACGAAAGTCCACCCACGGAGGAGATAGATGACTTGGGGGAAGCCCCTCCAGAGGAAGAACCAGAAATGTAACCTCCCCCATCCATTCGAACCTCGACTTCATAAAAACACTGAGCTGTACCTGTCCGCGCCGGTGAAAAAGAACATCAGTTCTGCCGGTATATCAGACATCACGAGGCGGCTTTTTTGGAAACAGAACACACATACTCGCCGGCCGTGGTGGTCGATCCGCAGTCCTGCACGCACGAATTCTCGCGGGGCGTATTCAATCACCCAAGGGATTAGCCTCCCGCGCCGCCAGCAGGAACCAGAAGAGCAGGAGGAAAGGGCCTTCGGCTTTCGTCGCGAAGTTCACGCTCTGGTGACTATCTGCCGGATCGGCCAGGTGATCTCGGTAGGTCAAGCCAAGCGAAGCTCGCATGGCCAAAGCCTCAGACAATTCCCTCCCGGAACACGAACGGAGCAACGATTGGCGCTCACGCGGAAATAAAAAGCGAGAATAGCAGAAAATTTAGAAACTACTATAGAGTTATTGACCGCGTCCCCGCCGACGGGGCTGCTGCTCACCAAACCGGCAGAACTGATGTTCTTTTTCACCGGCGCCGACACTGTACCCAACACACATTTAGGACACTACCCGTTTTTGGCCCAAGAATCCCAGACTCTTCTCCCGAATAGCGCAGCATGCAAAGCGCGGACCTTCGCCGTGTGAGGTCCAGGGCTTTTTGCACCTGTGCAGCGGTCGTAATCAAGGGGGTAGTTGGGGCGAGGTGCATTGCTAGGCCTCCTTCCGTCCTTGCGGGAAAGGACATTGGGATGGCGCTTCTCTACGGCAAATCGTCTTTCGATCGGACTTCAATCCTGTTCTGGCTTTCTGTGAGCCTCCCTAGACAGATGCTGGGCCATCCAACCCCCTTTGACTGCCGATTAGCCCTTTGGACGTGGTCCGGCGAGTCTAGAACCAACATGGTCCTATCGTTTGTGAAGATCCCGTTCGTAGCGAATGCGCATCCACTCCAGGTCAACCCTGGGGTCTGCTTTCTCCGCACATTTGAGGGCTTCGGCCTTGTCGGCGGCTTGCCCTTCCCAGACGATCCACTCGTGGGCTCCCGGCCGGGCTTGAGTAGCCGGGCCTGAAACGGCTTCGATATTGCCGCTGACTAGCGCAATGACTCTCCAGTGGGCCATGTGGTTGTCTCTGTTCCCTATGATGTAGTTTACCAGAGGCAGGAATGCGCCGCCGCGGGTTGACGATTGATGGGGCGCGTATGCCTTTAGACATGAGAGGGCGAATTTGGGAAGGACTGCAGACTTCAAAGACGGAGGCCTGGGCTACGGAGACCTGGGCTACGCTTGCTTGTTGACCCGAAGGGTGTATACTGCCGCATAAGTATCGTCTCGGCAGAGTGGGTGAGCCGTGATTCCTTTGCGGAGTACAGGTCCGCATGCAGTTCCTAATCGACAAGTGACGAACCTGTTCCATCGAACAACACATGAACACCGCCTAGATGTCCAAAAAGAGTTAATATAGCATCCTCACTGGCTCTTACAGTGATACCGACGAGTCCAAATGGCACTCTCGACCACACGATGGAAGCGCCTTGCTGAGTCCAGGTATCCTGACGAACGTGAAGCGCTAGAATTTCTGAGCCAGGGCCTGCCTGACTGCGACCCTTGTCTCATGTACTCGAACTTCGAATTTATCGCTGACGACGGCTCGGTCAACGAGATCGACGCCCTTGTCGTCACCCGCGCAGGCGTTTTCCTGGTCGAGATCAAGAGCCGAGGCGGCATTGTGTCGGGCAATCGTCACAGTTGGGACTGGGACAAAAAGGGTCATAGTCTGCCAATCGATAGCCCTCTGATCCTGGCCAATGCGAAGGCTCGAAAACTGGCGGATCTCATTGGCAAGCAGCGCCCGTTCCGAGCAGAGCGCCGACCTTGGTTTGAACCGCTGGTCTTCCTTTCGGCCCCAGGCATCAGCGTGCGCCTGCCGGAATCGGAGCGCATGCGCGTTTGTGAAAGAGAACCGCGCGATAAGGCGCCAGGTATCATCCCGGCACTACTGCTGCGCGAGTACGTTGGAAGTATACCGGCGCATGGAGTGGTAATCGACCGCCCGATGGCCAAGCGGGTTGCCCAGGCACTTGATGAAGCGGGCATCCGGCCTTCACAACGCCAAAGGCGTGTCGGAGACTATATCCTGCAGGACCTTATTGAGGAGAATCCGTTATTCGCATACCAGGATTTCCACGCTGAGCACCCCACCACTCACGCGGTCCGCCGTGTACGCCTTTACACCGTGGCAGGAACGGGGGCAGCGATGCGCGAAGTTGTCCGAAAAGCAGCCCTCCAGGAATTTCAGATTCTGGAAAGCCTCGATCATCCTGGCATCCTCCGCGCCCTCGACTTCCAGGAACACGAGCTCGGCCCAGCCATCCTGTTCCGTCGCGAAACTGACGAGATGCGTCTCGACCACTTCCTTCGGCAGCGCGGGCCGAAACTCTCGCTAGACGCCCGCCTGGATCTCTCGCGGCAGATTGCGGATGCGGTTCGGTACGCTCACAGTCACCGGGTGATTCATCGCGCACTAAGTCCAAAAAGCATTCTGGTCGTTCAGCCCGAATCCACCAGCCCGCAGGTTCGCCTTTTCAACTGGCAAGCCGGCCGACTGCTCGCAAGTAGTTCCTCGTCTGCCACTCCTACCTCCCGCAGCACGACGATCCATCCAAGCCAGTACTCCGAAGAATCCTCCCTGGTCTACTTGGCTCCCGAATCGGTCCTCGACCCTCGCGGGCGAGACCCGATGGCCGACGTCTTTTCTCTTGGCGCCCTCTCATTCCACATCTTTAGCGGGCGTCCGCCAGCGGCGAGTGCAGCAGAGCTCAACCAGATTTTGACGGAACACAAGGGCCTACCCCTTGCTGCCGCTCTGGACGGTGCTACTCCTCGCCTTCAGGAATTGATCCGTGAAGCAACGAGCCCAGATCTGCTTTTGAGAACTGAATCCGCTTCGGATTTCCTTGAGGGGATCGACGAAGTGTGGGAGGAACTTACTGGACCGCCCCAGGAATCCTTGGCGAACCCTCTCGACGCGAAGCCAGGCGAACTGCTGCCCCACGGGCTGAAGGTTTCCAAACGGCTAGGCGGAGGCTCCAATGCGGTCGCTCTACTCGTCGAACGCGGCGAGGAGACGCTGGTGTTGAAAGTTGCCCGACGCACGGAAGACAATCAGCGTGTCGAAGCCGAGCACCAAACTCTTCAGAAGCTCACCCACCCCCTGATCGTGAAAGCCAGAGATCTGCTGAAGTTCCCAGACGGTCGCTCTGGCTTTCTAATGGAGTATGCCGGAAAAGGTACACTGACTCATGAGTTGAAAGAGGTCGGGCGTTTATCGCTGGAATTTCTGCAGCGGTATGGGGAAGATCTGCTTCAGGTGGTTCAGTATCTCGAAGAGATGGGAGTTGCGCATCGCGATCTTAAGCCCGACAATATCGGTATCCAGGAATACGGTAAAAACCTTCAAAAGAGGTTGAAAATCTTCGATTTCTCGCTATCCAACGCCCCGCTGGATCAGGTAAGAGCTGGTACCCCACCCTACCTAGAGCCCTTCCTTCAGCTCCCCCGTCGGGGTCGATGGGACACAGCCGCTGAACGTTACTCGGTGGCAGTGATTCTCTATGAGATGGCGACAGGAACGACGCCTCGGTGGGGCGATGGTCAGAGCGCCCCTCACCTAATCGATGCCGAGGTCACAATTGATTCAGACCTTTTGGATGCACCGGTCCGCGAGTCACTCTTTGCGTTCTTTAAGGAATCGTTTGAGCGGGATCCACGCCAGCGGTTCGACAATGCAGCCTGCATGCTGGCTGCGTGGCATACGGCCTTTGCTCGCGCGGCCGCGACAGATGGCCGGGTCCCCGATGAGGTTGCCCAACGCATCGCCCTTGAGAATGTGCGGCCGGACACGCTGGTCTCCCAATTGGGTGTGAGCGCTCGCGCGCAAAACACTCTCGACCGGCTCGGCATCTTCACCGCGCAGGAACTGGCAGCCCAGGCCCCCGGTCGGTTTTCGAGCCTCCGCGGTGTGGGTAACAAGACCCGCCGCGAGGTGATGGACCTGATCGTCAAACTGCGGCTCCGGCTGCCACAGTCCCCGATCCCTGACCGCGCCAGCGTGGAGATCCCCGGCGAGACTAAAGCCGAAGAATCGTCCGGGCCACTGTCCATCGACACTCTGACTGCATTGCTAATCCCCGCCGAATCCAGTGCTTCTGGGAAGGTATCGCGGCAAGTCCTGGCGCAATTCCTAGAGCTTGACGATGCCTCCTCCGGGCTTCCAAGTTACCCGACGCAATCCCAGGTTGCCGAGCGGACACGAAAAGCGCGCGCCCAAGTGAGCCAGATCCTGACAAAGACCCGTGAGCGCTGGCGCCGTACGCCGGCTCTGACCATCATTCGCAACGAGCTCGCGGAGTTTGTCTTGGCTGAGGGTGGCGTGATGGAGGTCAACGAGCTGACGCAATTCCTTCTCACCAGCCACGGGTCCGGGGCCGACGACCCACTGTCACGTCGCCGCGGCGCTGCGGTGGTAAGGGCTGCCCTCGAAGCTGAGAAACTGTCAGAGAGTCAACGCTTTGAAGACCGGCGCGGGGAAGGTCTGTTTCTCGTTGCCCTATCGAAAGAACCGTTCGGAGAAGTAGCGCTGGACTATGCGGAGAAACTCGCTACCGCCGCGCGTCAACTGGCTTCCACAGACCCCCTCCCGTCACCCGCGAGAGTGCAAGAGACTTTGCGCGCCGTTCCGTCGTCCCTGCCTGCATTACAGGACGGTCGGCTGGTCCGATTGGCGGCCGCCGGAGCACGGGTGGCAGTTTCACCGCGGCTGGAACTCTACCCGAAAGGTCTCGACGCGCTAAGGGCTTTGAAACTGGCTCAGTCCGCGGTCGCCGGCCAGTCCCGTGTCACCCCAAACGAGTTGCGGAGTCGCGTACGGGAGCGCTATCCGGAAGCGGCTGAACTCCCCGATCATCCGGCCCTTGATGAAATGGTGCGCGAGGCAGGCCTTTCTCTAACGTGGCGGGAAGCAGATGGCGCTTACGTCACGCCAACTCCGCCACAGCTCGAATCGTCCGTCAGCCTCTACCGGCAGGAAACTGTTGTTTCGCCCTCGGTGTTTGTTCCGCCAATTGAGGTGCCACCAGAAATCGAGAAGGCTAAACAGTTCGAACGCCTGCTGCAGGCCGCCTACGGCGCTCCCAGCTACCTAGTCCTGGCTACGGAGCCCAAGTTTGATCACATGCAGATGGCCCAGACTAACCTTGCCCGCCACTTTCCAATGGCAGTCTTTCATTGCGAGCGCGAAATGCTCGCCGCGCTGCGTGCAGAGGCGGAGAGCCAAGGCGTTCGCTGGGAAGTGATTCTGCGAGCGGATTCTGCCCCACCGGATAGCCGCGACGGTCAGAACCTGCGGAGGCTCGCTGGAATGGCGGCCAAGACCATTGCCGAAAAGCTGCGCCAGAGGAAAGAGTCTACCCTTGTGATGTTCCCAGGACTGCTAGTGCGCTATGGCCAGATTACGATCTTCGAAGACTTGCAGGACTCCTTGGGGGACCGAAGCCTGTGGGTGTTGGTCGGTAGCGAACAGCAGGCAGCCTCACCGATGGCAGACGGGCACGCCATTCCCGCCCGGCCAACTCAGTGGGCTTGGATACCCCCGAAATGGCTGGATAACGACTTTCGTAAATATCGCGGAGGCGAAGCGTGATTGACGAAGAGCGGCTTCGCGAAAACCTTCAGCGTCTTCTGCGCGATACCGAGGTTGCGATCCGCGAGCGGATCTCTGATGAGCCCTCAATTGAGGCGCAACTGACGGAACGCCACGCTGCGGCCGTGCAGGCCGGCAGGACCGATGGCTCACCCGCGGGCTACAACAGCTTTGCCGACGAATCCATCACTCAGTCTGCTGTGCACTGGCTTCTGGGCTGCGTATTTGTGCGTTTCCTCGAAGACAACGGCTGGCTGGACGAGAGAAACAAAGTCGTTGCCTGGCTCGCCGGACAGGGTGAGCGGCTTGCAATTGCCAAGGACCACCGGACCTTGTTCTTGCGTCCGGATCCCAGCCTTACGGATCGCGACTATCTGCTCCAAGTGTTCGGCCGAGTCGGGAAGTTACCCGGAATGGGTGGTTTGTTTGACCCCCGCCACAACCCCCTTTTTCAATTAGGTCCAACTGCGCAGGGTGCTGCCAAAATCGTTGAGTTCTTCCAGAATGTGGATCCCGACACCAATGCACTTATCCATGACTTCTCTGACCCTGAGCACCGAACACGATTCCTGGGTGACCTGTACGAGAATCTTTCGGAATTTGCCCGCGATAAGTACGCCTTGGTCCAGACACCCGAATTTGTTTTGAATTTCATTTTAGATCGCACACTTACGCCAGCGCTCGACGCTTTAGGCTTGGATCAAATCCGACTAATCGATCCAACCTGTGGCAGTGGTCACTTCTTGCTCGCGACGTTCAGCAGGCTATTCCGGTTGTGGCAACGGCGCGAGCCGGCGACCAATTCTCCCGCCCTCGCGCAGAGATCGCTGGATGCCGTCTTCGGTGTCGATCTTAACCCATTCGCCGTGGCCATTACCCGATTCCGCCTGCTCATTGCTGCGCTGGAGGCGTGTGGCGTGACCAGCTTACGCGACGCACTCGACTTTCGTATCCACGTGGCTGCTGGGGATTCACTGCTGCATGGCACTCGCCCGCGCGATCTAGGCGGTGTTCAGAGGGGGCTACATCATGATCGGCTCCAGTTCTTTTATGAGACCGAAGACGCGGAGGAGGTGAAGCAAATCCTCAGCCAAAGATATCACGTCGTAGTCGGTAATCCGCCGTACATCAATGTGAGCGACCCGGTCCTGCGCGAAGCCTATCGCGCCCGATTTTCCACGTGCCACGGCAAGTATCAGCTCGGAGTGCCATTCACGGAACGTTTTTTTGATCTGACTTTGCACAGTGCCGACCCGAAGACGAACCCGGCAGGCTGGATAGGGATGATCGTCTCGAATGCTTTCATGAAACGTTCATTCGGCAAGAAGCTTATTGAGAATTACCTGCGGCAGAAGGATCTGACATATATCGTGGACACGTCGGGCGTCTACTTGCCTGGGTACGGAACCCCAACTGCCATAATAATCGGCCGAAACCAGCTACCCGTTGGTCGAACAGTGCGCGCGGTCTTGGGGATTCGAGGAGAGACCGGAGTGCCCGAAATCCCGGCTCGCCAGCCAGTCTGGCTGGCCATCCTTGAACAAGTGGAAAGCCCCGGGTCGGAGAGCACTTGGGTAAGCGTAACAGATGCGCCGCGCGGATGGTTTGAGAATCATCCGTGGTCGATTGGCGGCGGAGGCGCCGTAGAACTCAAAGAGACAATTGAGGCTAATTGTAAGAATGCGCTAGGCAATCTGTCTTCGGAAATAGGAGTAATGGGCTTCCCCGGGGAAAGGGATGTATACCAATTTGAGGGAAAACGCGGTGTTGTGCGACGAGGGATAGACACTTTTGCCAGCGTATTAGACGGGGAACATTTGAAGGATTGGATGCAAACTGGGACGACAAGTTCTATTTGGCCTTATGATGAGCATCTTAAGCCTATCAGCATCGAAGCACACCCATCCCTGCTCAGACATTTGTGGACATTCAAGAAGCTTCTAATCTTGCGCAAGAGATTCGGTACGCCAATTCTGCTACTGGGCATGAAATGGTATGAATGGCATGAATTGTATGAGTCGAAGTTTTCGACACCGGTATCGATCGCCGTCCCAATTGTTTCCACTCATAACCACTTTGTTTTTGATAGGACAGGCATAATCTTCAATGGTACCTCCCTTGTAATAAAGTTCAATGAAACGACAGCCGCAAACCGGCAGATTGGGGCACAAGGTCTGCTGAACAGCTCGGTTGCGTGCTTCTGGCTGAAACAAGTCTGTTTCCCAAAGGGTGGCGACACGGTAGGCCAGGATGGTGCTAGAGTACGCAAAACCTTATGGGACATTTACTACTCATTTGATGCAGTTGCATTAAGACGGTTCCCGCTACCGGAGCATGACCCATCGGTCATAGTTGGCGTCATCCATAAAGAGGCCGACGCGCGAAACTCGCTCCTGCCGCAGAAGATCTGCGAGGCCGGTGTTCCAACGCGCACAGTGCTTAGCACCGCCCGCGATAAAGCAGCCACCCACCTTGCGCGAATGATCGCGCTCCAGGAAGAGTTGGACTGGCAATGCTACAAACTCTACGGACTCATTGATGAAGACCTAACATCTCCTATGGATCACGTCCAGCCGTTGGACTTGGGGCAGCGTGCGTTCGAAATCCGCATGGCGCGACAGATCCAAGCAGGGGAGCTAGAAACCACATGGTTCGAGCGTCATCGCTCCCCTCCAATTACCGATTTTCCATCCCACTGGTCGGCAGCGTATCGCCAAGTCTGCGCCCGCCGCTTGGAAGTCATGCAGGAGAACCGCGACATCGGCCTCATCGAGCAGCCCGAGTACAAACGCCGGTGGAATCTCCCCACTTGGGAGGAGATGGAGCAGGCCGCGCTGAAGAACTGGTTGCTCGACCGGATGGAGGCGAATACCGTATGGCAGGAGCATGCCCTCGTATCCTGTGGTCAACTCCGCGACGCGCTGGCGCGGGATACCGATTGGGTTTCGGTCACCGCGATCTTCCGCGGTAGTCCGGTTGAGAACCTGGATGATCTCGTCACTGGGCTGACTGTGTCGGAGGCTGTGCCGTTCCTGCCGGTGCTCCGTTACACTGAAACCGGGCTCCGCAAGCGAAAGGAGTGGGAGCGAGTCTGGGAACTCCAGCGTAAAGACGATGCGGGCGAGACCGTCGAGATACCCGTACCGCCGAAATACCGGACCAATGATCTTCGGAAGAGCGATTACTGGCGTCTGCGCGGCGGGCTGGACGTGCCTAAGGAGCGGTTCATCCTTTACCCTGGGTTGGAGCGGGACGGAGATTCCAGCCGCGTCCTTGGTTGGGCCGGATGGAATTATCTGGAACAGGCTCAGGCCCTCGCCGGCTACTACCAGCGGATGCGAACCGAGGAAGGGTGGGAGCCGGAGCGCCTAAAACCGATCCTCGCTGGACTGCTCGATCTAAAACCGTGGCTGCTTCAGTGGCACAACGAGCTCGATCCAGAGAGCGGCGTCAAGCTGGGGGAGTATTTTGTGAAGTTTGCCGAAAGCCAATGCCAGGAATTGGGTTTCTCGCCGGAAGAAGTCCGGGCCTGGCGGCCCGCCAGCACTGCTAGGCCAAACCGCCGAACCCAGCGCCCCAGGAGATCTCAATGAGTCCCGCTTTGAATGACGTTCCGAAGCTGAGGGATCTGTTCGAATTGCCCGAGCGGGTCAACCCGGGCGATTTCGTGTTGAAGCTTTCAGAGGTAGTGGATCATCCCGACCAAGCGCTGAAGGACTACGTCGTCACAGATCAACTTGCGCGCTGCTTCGATGATGCTCTGGGACTGGTGAAGTCCGCGCTTGCATCCGGCGAAAGCAAAGCAACCTATCTCCACGGCAGCTTCGGAGCCGGGAAGAGTCACTACATGGCGGTGCTCTACCTGCTCTTACAAGGCAACGCTGGGGCGCGTTCTCTGGAGAAGCTGGCGCCGGTAGTGACAAAGCACAGCGAGTGGACCCAGGGTAAGAAGTTCCTGCTTGTCCCGTATCACATGATTGGCGCCGACAGTGTCGAGCAGCGGCTGCTGGGCGGCTACTACGACTTGGTGACGAAACTTCACCCGGATCGTCCACCAGCAGGACTTTTCCCATCGGACTCTCTCATCGAGAACGCACGCACGCTGCGCGCGCAGATGGGCGATGAGACGTTCTTCCAGGCTCTAAACAGCTCTGCAAGCGGGGAATGGGGCGCAATGGAAGGCGACTGGGACGCGGCAGTTTTTGAGAGGTCCTCTCTCGCTGGCGGCGGATCTGCCGACAGGACGCGCCTAGTGGATGCACTGGTGCGAAGCCTGTTCCCCGCCGCGCGCCAGACAGCTGGCTTCGTCAGCCTGGATGACGGTCTCGCTGTTCTGAGCCGCCACGCGCAGTCACTCGGGTATGACGCTGTCATACTCTTCCTGGACGAGTTGATTTTGTGGCTTGCCTCTCGGTCAGGCGATACGGCGTTTGTAAATCGCGAAGCCCCGAAACTGGTGAAGTTGGTCGAGGCAGGCGCGGGTAGCCGGCCAGTCCCGATCGTCAGCTTCGTCGCTCGACAGCGGGATCTGCGAACCCTCATGGGCGAACACGCTCTGGGTGCTGAGGTCCGGAATTTCGAGGATGCTCTGGCTTACTTCGAAGCCCGCTTCGGCAAGATCACTCTCGAGGACCGGAATCTCGCGGCAATTGCACGAGTGCGTATCCTGAAACCCAAAAGTGACACGGCTCGACTTCAAATCAAACAGGCTTTCGAGAAAGTCAGGCGGGAGCCGGAATCGGTTCGCGACGTGCTTCTAACGAGCGAGAGCAACCTTGAGGAGTTCGAACAGCTGTACCCATTCAGTCCTGCGTTGGTCAAGACACTGGTTGTAGTTTCGTCTGCGCTGCAACGCGAGCGAACCGCGCTGAAGATCATGATGCAATTGCTGGTGGAGAACCAGGACACCATGAAGCTAGGTGAACTGGTTCCGGTGGGGTCGTTATTTGGCGCGATGCTCGAGGGCCATGACGCCTTTAGCCCGGAGTTGCGGCACCGGTTTGAAAAGGCGCGCAAGATGTGGGAACAGAAGCTACGCCCTGCACTGTTGCGATCAGCAGGGATAACCGACGAGCAGTTACGAGGAATGTCGCCTGATGACCCGGCAGTGCGTCGGTTCCGGACAGATGAGCGCATCGTGGGAACGCTGGTGCTGGCCGCGCTGGCAGATGAGGCAGAGACTCTGCGCGCGCTGACCGCCAGACGATTGGCGGCATTGAATTACGGCACCATCAGAGTCCCGTTGCCAGGAGGCGAACCAACCGTCGTCGAACAGCGCTGCCGTGCATGGGCTGCGGAGACAGGGGTAATCAAGTTCGCTGGAACCAGCGTCGATCCGGTGATCAGCCTGCCTCTCTCCGACGTGGACACAAGCGCGATCTTGGCGAACGCCCAGCACGAGGACAACACGGGGAATCGGCTACAAAAGGTCCGGCAACTTTTGTTTGAGGAATTGGACATTGAATACGAAAGTACCTTCCAGATTTCGCACCGGGTTACTTGGCGTGCCACCCCACGGGAGGCTGAACTGCGTTTCGCCAACGTCTGGGAGGCGGACAACTCCGCCCTACGCTCGGACGGTGAGATCTGGCGCGTGATCATTGACTTCCCATTTGATCGCGATCATCACACGCCGTTCGACGATCTGAGCCGATTGGAACAGTTCAGGCATACGAATCGGGAGGCGTCGCGGACGCTGGTGTGGATGCCCTCCTTCTTCAGCGCTGCCTCACAGACGGAGCTTGGCCGATTCGTTGTCCTAGAATTCCTGCTTTCGAACGACGACCGGCTGCGCCAGTACAGCTCCCACCTGTCTGTGGCGGACCGCGCGGAAGCGAAGACAGTTCTGGCGAACCAGCGCGACCAATTGAAGGAGCGACTCCGGCGAGCGCTGCGGATGGCATATGGGGTAATGAACGCCGAGGCTGGGATTCTCGACGAAGGGTTAAAGCTGGAAAAAGACCAGCAATTCCAGTCGCTGGATCCTTCTGTCGTGGTCCGGCCCCCGGCGGCTGCGGACCTGCGGTCTGCTTTGGATGACCTAATTGGGCAGGCCCTCGACGGGCAGTTTCCCGCGCATCCAAAATTCAACAAAGATGAAATGCGCCTCTCGAACGCACTGGTGCAGCAAGCGTTTGAGAAGATCCGAGAGGCGTTGGAGGCGCCAGACAGCAGGGTGGCGATCGATCGCGATGTCCGCAGGAAGTTACGGCCTCTGCTGGACCCACTCGAACTCGCACATGTCGGGGAACAATTCCTGGCCGTGAAGACTGTTTGGTTCGACCGGTTCGACCCGAAGGAGGCGCAGTTGCCCAACCGGACTGCGACGGTAGGGCAGTTGCGACAGTGGATGAACGAGCCCACTGCGATGGGATTGCCAGAGGTTTTGGAAAATCTAGTGATCCTGACCTATGCCCGCCAATCCAGCCGGATGTTGACGCTACAAGGCATTCCGGTGCCAGAATCGTTGATCAGCCTGCGGGACGACGTGGTTCTGGAACGTCAAGCGCTACCAGAACAGTCGGCATGGGAGGAGGTTGCGTCACGTGCCAGCCATATTTTCGGGGTCACTTTGCAGCCGCTACCAACACTGGCAAATCTACAGAAGCTGGACACACAGGTTCGCGAACTGCTCACGAAGTATGGCGTCGATGTAACCAACTACGTTGGGAAACTGCGTTCGACGCTTCCCCCTCTGTGCGGTGGGTGCAACGATTTAGCCAGGTTCAAGACGGCGCTCAGCATGAATGCTCTCTGCCGGGCGATACAGCAGACGAGAAAGCCCATGGACTTGTTTGAGACGATTCGAGTTGCCCAGACGGAGACATCACCCGCAGGAATGGGCGTGGTCTTCAAGCAGGCTGCGGCTATCCACAGGGCGCTCGATCAGGTTCGACCCGATGTTTTCGAGCGGCTTGGTCAGGTTCAGGATGAGCCGCGCGCCTCAGTGGCCGAGGGCTTGAGGCGCCAAATACAAGAGACCCTGAAAGCAGATGAGCACGTGACGTCTTTGGAGGGGGTTGTGCGACCGTGGCTGGACGACGCGATGAAGCTGTTGCTCGATCGTCCTGTAGTGCCACCGCAGCTTTCACCGATCCAGCCGGAGCTCCCGGTCATAACTCCGCCGCCGGCCCAGCCCGGACAAAAGGTCCTCACCGGCTCACGGCGCGCATTGGGACTCGGTGGATGGAAAGCTATCAGCGACGAGATTGAACGGGAACTTACCGATGACGCAGAATTGGAGATCAGCTGGCGTATTGTGAAGAAGAGCTTATGAATGAGTCATTGCTGATTTCACAAGTTGAGCCGATCCGCTCCAAGGCAAAGCCGGGCGAAGTAATAGGGGTGTCCAGCACCAGCCGTTGGCAGGGCCCCGGTGCAGTTACCATTGCTCAGGATACTTGGCGAGTTGTGCAATGCGATTCCGTGCTGGAATTGCGAGAGCGGCTGTCAGAGGAAGGCGGTCCACCGCTCATCGTGGTCACTTCCCTCGATACCTCGGAGGTCGGTGACGATGTGCGAGCCCGGCTCTACAAGCAGCGGTTACTCACGGTCGATCCTTGGACTCTGCTCGCGGTTAGGTTCAAAGCGCGACAGATCGATCCAACGCTGCGTCTCCAGCGGGAATTAGCCGATGCAGTAATGGAGGCGCTAGGTCAAGCGGAGCCACTGCCCGCAGCTAGCGGAGTGCTGACGCCGGAGGCCGCGTGGCAGGTAGTCGTTCGGAACCGCTTGGGGCTTGATTCCGCGCGGCCCGACCTCCAGGGTTTCCTGGAATGGTTGGCAACCGATGGTACCGCCATGCGGTGGCTCTCCCTGGACGAACCGCTCCGCGGGCACCTCCGTGCCTGGTTTGCACTTGGTCTGAGCGAGATGGGAGAGGTGTTGCTCCGGAGCTTAGAGGCGGGACACGGAAGTGAAGCTTTGGCGCTCGGTCTAGCCCTAGGTGCGTTCCGGGTGGAACCAACGGACGCGCAGGCGCGAGTCGCACTCGGCACTGCACAAGGCAGGCTGGAGCGGTATACCGGGAACCAACCGCTGAGCACCGCGCTGATCCGGCGGTGGAACGAGGCTTCCGAACAGTGGGCCATTCGCTTGTGTGGCGCGGGGAAGATTAGCGAGGTTCGGGACGAACTCGTGCGTTCGGATCAGATTCTGGAGGCCATCGGAGCAAGTGATTATGCAGGGACAAGCCGGTGGTCTCTGCTAGGATTCCAACAGCGGCTTGACGATTTCGCGAAGGCCTTAAATCGAGATGATTCCGATTATCTGAGGCAGGCATTCGCAAAGATCAAGGCCCACGAAGCTGCCCCCCGATTGGAAGAACTCCGGGGACGGCGTGATCGGGCCGAGATGGCGGTCCGGTTGAGCCGGTGGCTGGATCAATCTGCGAACGACATACTCAACTTAGATGAGGCTGCTGCCCACTATCTGCGGGAGGGCTCGTGGGTGGATTGGGCCCGCCACCAGCTACTATCGGGCGATGAACCCGAGGCGGTGAGCCGAAGTTACCGGCGGTTGTTTGACCGAGTGACGGCAAGGCGCGAGCAGGAGAACCGTGGGTTCGCAGGCCTTCTGGCTGCCGCAACTGCGGCGAATCAGCTCGGTGGAGGAATCATTCCGATAGAGCACGTCCTCGACCGAGTGGTTGCACCGCTCGCGCGTAAAGTGCCAGCCGGGGTTTTGGCGGTAGTGATGGACGGGATGAGCCTTCCTGTCCTGCGTGAGTTGAGTCAGGACCTAGCGCGTCACGGATGGCTGGAATGGATGCCGGCAGACGGTGAGACCTGGGGCATCGCCATGACCGCCCTTCCTTCAATCACATCGTTTTCGCGGGCCAGCCTAATCTGCGGTGCGCTAACGGCTGGGGCGCAGAACACGGAGAAGCATGGGTTCGAGGAGCATGGGGGCCTCCGTGCCGCTAGCAAGTCCGCGTTTCCCCCGATCCTATTCCACAAGGATGAGATCGGAGCCAGTGGGGGTGATCTGGCCGAGGCCGTGCGAATTGAAATTCGGAATCCAAATCGAAGAATCGTGGGTGTCGTAGTTAATGTGGTTGACGATTCGCTCGAGGGACCGGAACAACTTGCGATTCGGTGGACGCTGGATCAGGTCCCAATCCTCCGTGCCTTGTTGAGCGAGGCACGAGATGCCGGGCGGGCCGCAGTCCTTCTCAGCGACCATGGACATGTGCTCGACCAAGGTTCAACCTTCAGCCGCCGACAGGATGCCTCGGATCGCTGGCGTCCGGCTTCTGCGGACCAGAATCCATCCGGAGATGAATTGATGGTTTCTGGTCCACGGGTGCTTGCCGATGGCCAGCACTTCATAGCCCCCGTCACGGAGTCGCTCCGCTATACGCCGAACCGGCGCCAGGGTTATCACGGGGGGTTGACACCGCAGGAGTGCTTAGCACCAATATCCGTTATCGCTCCCTCGGTAGCCGAGATCGAAGGCTGGCACGTGCAAGCTGCCGCGCCACCGGACTGGTGGTTCGATGGTCTTGAGGCCGTCGTGGTTCCCGAGTCACGACCCGGTCCTCGGAAGGGTAGACCTAAGGTGCGGCCCGCTTTGCCGCTGTTCGAGGAATCTGCAAAGACGGTGGATTGGGTAGCAACTCTCCTGGCATCCGAGGTGTTCGTACAGCAGATGGAGGTTTTCGGCGGAAGACTCAAGAAGGACCAAGTAGAGCAGGCATTGCGCGTCCTTATCGAGAGGAATGGCGTGCAGATGAAGCCCGCTTTCGCGCAACGCCTTGCGGTACCGCCGATTCGGATCGACGGGTTCCTTGCTTCCCTTCAGAGAATTCTGAATGTTGACGGTTATCCAGTACTCACGAGCGATGCTTCTCAAACCATTCGGCTGAATTTGCTGCTCTTGAGGGAGCAGTTCGAACTCAGTGAGGAGAGCAATCGTGGCCGTTAGCCGGCAGCGGAGAAGGGAAACCATCGATGCGCTAAGGGCTGGTTCGGTGCCGCGTCGCGGGCTGGATCTGCTCGCGGTTGGAATGGATCGGTTCGTAGCTGCTGTGGACGAGGAGCTGGAATCTGCACGCACAGGCTCTGGCATTCTGAAAGCTGTTCGTGGAGAGTACGGAAGTGGGAAGACCTTCTTCGCGCGCTGGTTGCAGGAACGTGCCAAGCGCGTCGGGTTTGCGGTCGCCGAGGTGCAGATTAGCGAGACCGAGACCCCTCTTCACCGTCTGGAAACCGTGTATCGCCGGCTGATGGAACGACTCTCGACTGCAGACCAGGAGCAGGGAGCCTTTCGCAGCATCGTTGATGCGTGGTTCTTTGCGCTGGAGGAGGATGTCCTGGCGGAAGGGGGCGATCACGTTCCAGAGCAGGCCGAACTTCTAGCCAAGACGAACGAGTTGATGGAAAAGCGACTCGCAGCCATCACCCAGATTGCGCCAGCTTTTAGTGCTACTCTGCGTGGCTATCGTGCAGCAATGGCGGCCGGTGATAACGCCACTGCGGAGGCGCTGCTGGCGTGGGTCTCCGGTCAACCAAACGTGGCCGCTGCCGCGAAGCGCACAGCCGGCATCAAGGGTGATGTCGATCACTTTGGAGCCCTGTGCTTCTTGCAAGGCCTGTTGGTAATGCTCCGGGACGGGGGTTTCTCCGGGTTGGTTGTCGTACTCGACGAAGTGGAGACGCTGCAACGTGTGCGGGGCGATGTGCGGGAGAAGGCGCTCAATGCCCTCCGACAGCTTATCGATGAAGTGCACGGAGGCCGTTTTCCCGGGCTTTATTTGCTGATAACCGGAACGCCTGCTTTCTTCGATGGTCCGCAGGGAATCCAAAAACTCCCGCCGCTAGCACAACGCTTACACGTGGACTTCGGCGCCGAACCAAGGTTCGACAACCCTCGCGCAGTGCAGGTACGCCTTAGGAACTTTGATCTGCCTGCCTTGGTCGAAGTAGGGTGCCGGGTCCGAAACTTGTTCGCTGAAGGTAGCGACCTCGGAGATCGGGTCCGTAGCGTTGCGGACGACGAGTACGTAACGGACCTAGCACGAGCCCTTGCTGGGAGACTGGGGGGCAAGGTTGGCCTGGCCCCACGACTCTTCTTGAAGAAGTTGGTCGGAGACGTGCTGGACCGAATTGAGCTATTCCCGGATTTCGATCCACGCCGAAACTACGAGCTCACCCTTTCAGGTGCGGAGATGAGCATCGATGAGCGGGAAGCCGCCACTGTTGATGACATCGAGCTAAACCTGTGAGCGCATTCGACCAACTGCACCCTTCCGTCCAGCATCACATCGTCAACTCTCTCAGCTGGCGATCACTGAGGCCACTGCAAGAGCACTCTATTCGACCGGTACTTGAGGGTAAGAACTGCTTGTTGCTTGCCCCCACTGCCGCAGGCAAAACCGAGGCGGCTATCCTACCTGTTCTTTCCCTCATGTTGTCGGAGGACTGGCGCGGGCTTTCGGTGCTGTACGTTTGCCCGATCCGCGCCTTGCTCAACAACCTGGAGGAGCGTCTCTCGTTCTATGCGGGGCTCATCGGCCGGACCTGCGGCTTGTGGCATGGAGATGTGTCGCAAGCGGTAAAATCCAAGACGCTCGCAGAGCCGCCTGACATCCTCTTAACTACGCCGGAGAGTCTGGAAGCCCTGCTGATATCCCGCAAGACAGACCGGTTCCTTTTTTTTGGGTCTGTGCGCACGATCGTCATTGACGAAATCCACGCATTCGCGGGTGATGACCGCGGATGGCATCTGCTAGCCGTTCTAGAGCGCATCCTTCACATTACACAGAAGGACATGCAACGGATTGGGCTTTCAGCTACCGTGGGCAATCCCGAACGGCTTCTACAGTGGCTCGCCGGCACTTCTGCCCGCGATGCAGTAATTGTAGCGCCACCCGGTGCACCCCCGGCAGAGGCGGATGTCTCGATTGATTTCGTCGGCAGTCTTCGAAATGCCGCAAAGGTTCTCAAGCTTCTCTACCGAGGCGAAAAACGCCTCGTTTTTTGCAACAGCCGGTCCAGGACGGAGGAACTTGCCACGCACCTCAGGGCTGAGGGTGTTCACACTTTTGTTTCGCACAGTTCTCTGAGCGCTGAACAGCGCCGTGACGCAGAAGCTGCTTTTCGGGACGGACGCGATTGCGTAATTGTCGCAACCAGCACCATGGAGCTCGGTATCGACGTGGGGGATCTCGACCGGGTGGTTCAAGTTGACGCACCTGGAACAGTGGCTTCGTTCCTCCAGAGGCTAGGTCGGACTGGTCGCCGAGCGGGAAGTCGCCGAAACTGTCTTTTTTTGACCACCTCGAGGGGCGCTCTACTACAGGCGAGCGCGCTAGTCAACCTTTGGCGGGAGGACTTTGTTGAGCCCCTCGCCCCGCCTCCCATGCCCATCCATATAATCGCCCAACAGTTGATGACGGTGATTCTTCAGCAGGGCGGGCTGGGCAGGAGTGCTTGGCGAGATTGGCTTCTCGAGCTGTTGCCGTCGATGCAGCTTACTGAGGGTGCCGTCGAGCGAACAGTGGCTCACATGCTGTCGCATGAGATCCTTGTGCAAGATGGCAGTATTCTGGGTCTAGGCGCTAAGGGCGAACACCTTTACGGTGGCAAGAATTTCATGGATCTACTCTCGGTGTTCGACACTCCGCCCCTATTTACTGTCTACGCAGGCTTGAAAGACATCGGAGCAGTCCACCCGATTTCGTTTCGGCGGCCCGATGGTGAGCCTGCCGTGCTTTCGTTGGGCGGTCGTCCCTGGCAGGTGACCGATGTTGACTTCGCTCGCAAGACAGCTCAGGTAATACCATCTGAACATCCGGGCCGCTCCCATTGGCTTGGTGAGAGTCAGCCCCTCTCTTACGAGATGTGCCAGGCAATCCGGAGAATACTACTCGGCAACGGTCCCAAGGACGCCTGGTCAAAACGCGCCGCTACCGAACTCGCCAAGTCGATTGAAGAGTCGATTTGTGCTGCCCCAGATGCACTCGTATTAGACGTCGAGCGCAGCAAGGAGCGTAGCACTTGGTGGACATTCGCAGGCCTGGCGGCAAACTCCGAGCTTTCCTGCCACTTTCTTGATGCAGGCGTGCGATTCGACAACCTTTCGATTACAGTGAGCCGGGCGCTTCCGCTGGCGGTCTTTCGAGAACACCTTCAGGCCGCAGCACTCGCAAGAACGCTGCACCCTTCCGAGTTCGTTGACATCAAGTTTCAGGAGTGCGTCCCCGAGGAGCTGTTACGCGCCACTCAAAGTGCTCGTTTCAGTGATCTTAGGGCCGTGAAGGCAACCGAGGGCGCGCCGTTCCTTTATCGAAACTGTGACTGAAGGGAAAGCCCAGTCGGCACCAAGTCCAAATTGACAGCCGTTTTCAGGTTTAGTTGGCATCCATCATTCAGAAGGAACTCGTTCCCTGATCGGTCATGGCCCCACCGCCACCGCCGACGGAAAGGACGTTCTCTGCCAACTCCCAAACGAGGGGCGTGTGGCAGATGTAGATTACCTGGCGGAACCCGCCCAGATCCATGGCCCGACGCAACATGTGCACGTATTCCTTGCCTTTAAGAGTATCCAGAGCTCCCACCGTCTCGTCCCGGAATAGAGTTTCATAACGAATGCCTTCGCCCTGCCGGATATTGTAGATGGCGATGCCCAGGTTGACGGCTTCGTTGACCAGTACGAACTGCCCCCCCGAAAGCTCACCCACGAGGCAAGTAGGGTCCAGATTCTTATTGCGGACCTCGACATCACAATCGTCCACCATCCCCCGGCCATCAGCCTTGGGGCGTTGCGTCCTGAATCGGATTTCGAACTTTTTGTCGAAGCACTCCTCAAGAAGAGAACCGACCAAGATAGAGGCTTCCAGTCCTTGCTGCCCCGACTTCGGCCTCAGCCTGGGACAGGCGGGTCGGCGAGACACCAAATCTTCCTTGACTGGAACTGAGGCTGCGCTCATAATTTAAATGAGCATCAGGAGCCGCCTGGGGACACCCGGCGCACCAACCGAGCCGAAAGGCCACGGTGGTTACAGCGGAGAGAAAACCGCTGGATGTGCGGAACTAGATTCCGAAAATCAAACGAGGCCGCCTGATGTTGGGCGGCTATTTCATTTCCGCCTCCTGGTGCATACGCCGAAAAAGGAGTATGCATCATGAAACCTAAATCAACCTGCCGTTCTCACCCCGAATCCGTAACGCCCGACATTCAAGTTGAGAATCACCTCTCGCTTTTCCTAATCCGTCCACTTTCCGAAAGGGCGCGGGCTTGGATTGCAGGAAACGTCCAGACCGAGGCGCAGTACTTCGGAAGCGCTCTGGTCGTAGAGCCGCGTTACGTTGCAGACCTCCTCGAAGGTATGGTCGCTGCCGGACTGACCTTGGTTCAGGAAGGGAGGGCGAACGCATGACATACCAACAGGCAGACTCATTATTGCAGGGGCGATGTCGCTACAGCCGCAAGCTCGAAAACCACACGTACTTGGAACGGAAAACCTATCCCCGCGACGCCATGGCAGTTCGCCTGCACTGCACCGATGTGGTGACATTTCACGCAGACGGTGTGATCGAAATTGACACGGGAGGATGGAACACTGTCACCACACGCGACCGCATGAACCGCTATTTGCCCAGTCCTTGGCGGGTTGGAAGTGAACGCGGCACGCTCGTGCTGTTTCGAATGCGGCCCGTAGCGTGGCAACCGCTTTGCGCCATAGAGCGCGATGTATCAATCAACGCGGACGGGCAAATTGAGGGCGGCGACAGTTATGAAGAATTTCGCAACAGAGTGCGGGCTAGAGACAACGAGATTAATAGGGTCCGAAGCCGCATCAACTATTGGCTCCGCAAGGCCCGAAGCCACGAACCCGCGAAGAAGCTGACAGTTCAGAGCATCCTCGAAGAGGAAAACGTCAGCGTCAGGCTGGCAAAAATGCATGTCTACGGGCTTGACCGATTCCTGCTCGACGCCAAAGCGGCGGTCATCCACGAAGAAGCTGGCTATCAACTGATCCAACTCGACTTGGACCACTGGAATCGAATCACTGCGGTCAAGATGATCTGCCCCTCAACAGGGGCCGTGTTTGTGTCACCCGTGCCGCCACAAATTATCAGCGTCCCGCAAGGTCTCGACTGGATGTTTGACACGGAGAACTATCTGGGCCAAGTTGCCCAGCAATCCTAGAGCACAGGGAGATTCGAATCATGGAAATGAAAAGAATGATCCGCCAGGGTGATTTGCTTTTTGTACCAACACAAGACCCGCTGCCCGCCTGGGCTGAAAACCACGTCGTTAAAGACGGGATTATCGCCAGGGGCGAAGCGACCGGCCATCACCATCGTGTGGCCGTACTCGAAGACGCGGAGGTTTTCGATTGCGGCTACTCCATGTTCGTCAAAGTCGGCCCGAATGGGGTTTCGATTGTCCATGAAGAACACGGGCCGGTGACTTTCGCGCCAAACACGCTCTACAAGGTTCACCGGGCGCGGGAGTACGATTACCTACGTGATGCCACACGCCGGGTGAGGGATTGAAAGCAACAAAGGAGCAGAAATGTTTTTAGAGACAAACCGCGCTTGGTCTCGGAATTATTACTCGCAACACCGTGTTGAAGTCTTGGGACGCCGACTCCGGCTCCGACTCCAGCGGCAAGAGACGCTGAAGCGACGCCAGTCTGAAAGTCAATTGGCGTTGCCTTTCCCTGACGGCGTGCAACCATGCAAAGTAGTTTCGGGCTTGCACAGGTGGATCATGAACTAATCGTGGGCAGGCTGACGGGGGTCGCCCGGCAAGGCGGGAAAAAATGAAATGGTGGAAATGGACACTGGGAATGGCCGGAATCTACGGCGGCATAATGGTAGTGGGTGAGCCCTGGCTGGAAAGAAGCGACCTGGTAGCTATCATTCTCGTCAGTGGAATAATCAGCTTAATTGGTTTCTTGATGTGGCAGAGTGAGAGAGTTGACCGCATCAGCCAAGAGGACCACGAAGTGCACCAACTCGAAAAGTGGTACGGAGACAAACAACCGAGGACCTTGAAAGAGCGGTTTCTGGCATGGCTCGACGGATTGGAGTAAGGACACCAGGGCTTTATCGGCCCGGAACATCATCAGGAAGAGTTGTTCCCGCAAGTTAGGTTCATTGTGGCCGACCGGACCTTCCAGAGCCAAACGGTGGCGCGGTAAGTGCGGACCGCACTCTTTGATGCTCAGCCCTCGCGGCAGTGGATGACCTCACAGATTCTACGCTCGCTTTTTGCGCTAGCAACTAGTGCGTGTTTTGTTGATGCTCGTAATAGGCAAGGAGGCCCTGCATCAACTGGGAATAAACGTATTCCTTCTTTGCTCCATTGAATGTCAGGTCGTAGATGCCTTTTGCTTGTTCAAGGCTTTTCCGTAAGTACTTGACATCTTTTGCCTTGAGAATTACTGGAAGGCCTTCGCCCATTTTGGGTCTCACCGTCACAAGGACTGAATTGAACGCCGCTGAATTCTTCGCCCCTTGCTCATAGAGAGTTCGCCGGGTTGGATCAAGCTGTTCGAGGCGAGTATAGTCAGTGATTAGTGTGTCCTCCTGATGCATCAACTCATCGTTCAAATCGAAAGTGGCGTTGTAATACGTGCTTATCTGCTGCTTGATGTCTTTGCGCTCCAAGTCAACCTTTCGCCGACGCTCCATCCATGCGCGAATGAGTGCGCCAATAGCCTCACCTACGACCTGCCCGGCCTGGAACTGAGCCTCGAACACCTCCCTGTTGCTAGCGTACCGTTGCAGCGTACTGGTTTCAAAGCATTGCACGGTGCCACGATCATGAAAGCAACTGGCATTGTTTTCATATGACCAACTCTGAGGGGTAGCTGGGGGACTTGGAAACTCAATATGATGGGGAACTGTGTTGTCAGGCGTGACCTTTGCAGGCGCAACCGTCGGAGCTGTGACCGGCTCCGCAGACGGGGGAAGTGGGTTGATTTCCTGATGAGGAACGAACCCCGGAGTGTTCGTGTGAATCACTTTGCCCGATTTCGCATCATAGCATGGCACGTTGTCCGGCACGCCTTTTTCGCCGCAAGGTGGTGGCACGGTTTGTCCAAAGGCCGCCGTGGCCCAAATAGCACACATGGCAATCAGGAGTTTGGTCATTCCATTTTCCATTTCCAGTTTGTCCTCAAAACGGACGCTCTTCGGTTGGTGAGTCCACGTTACATCTGCCCGTCTATCAACGCAAAGGTGGACCGGAAGGCGGTGCTCTCTTCCCATTCAACAGCTACTTTCCTGAGGGGAAATTTACCATCAAAGGATTTCTTCCGCAAATCGACGCTTCCTCTCCCTCGGTGGATTGTTTCCTGATAAGGCCTGGGATGCGGAAAGTTGGCTGTCGCCGGGTGACCCCTGTGCGGGCTCCGCTGCCGAGGGGGTTGAGCCGGGGGGCCTCCGAAACCGCCAGGAGCCTCCCGGCAGTGATTTTAAAGGGCGCGCCGCATTGCGAAAAATTCGTCCCGACAAACCGAGTGTGTAGTCTTTTCCCGCACCAGAACTCCATGCTCCAACAAAGCCCCCAGTTTCGTGCTTGCTTTGGGTAGGTGGGTTGCCGCTACCGTCCTGCTGCTGCAAGGAAAGTGACTTGCGCCTTTCAAAAAACGAACGTCTGGTGAAGGGCCCGTTGGCTGAAACCGCATCAACCGAATCAACGACTTACATCCCCGCCTACGGAAACGTCTTTTGAAAGGGAGTTTCAGATCGGTACGCTTCAGCGCACCCAACAGGAGAGGTAACGTTGGAGCACAGCGCACGCGGCGGCTGTCGCGGGTCAATCCCATGGCCGGGTCGTGGTCGCTCGCAGCGTACCCTAGATCCTATCGGCCGGTGAGCGCAGGCGAATCGCCACCGACATTTGCATCACACTCCGTCGGCAGGAGCACACGCAGCAATCGGCGCCTGGGTGATTTTCCGCAGATGGCGATCCAACGGCAAGAAGAATCGTCTCGGTCAGGTTGTGCCTTACGTCGGATGATTATTGAGGCTGTCGGCAAATCCGCTCTCAGGCGCGGGTGATGGCCCATGCCGGGCCGTTGCCTCGCTACTCGCAAAGGCACAAGGCACTTCACATGTCGGGCCGTTTACTTCCAAGTGCAGAGGGCCGCATATCCAGACATCCCAGAACCCCGTTTCTGGATGGTTTCCGCTTGGCCGACATATGGGAGTTAGTCGCCAGCCAAGCGCGCCGCCAGGCCGAAAAGCTGGCTGAGGGTGTTCTCGTCATTCTGCGCAGCGGTTTATGTTTTGTCAGTTTTGTAAACCTATGGTTTACAAAGAGGAAGAGCGTTAAACTTGCCCTTGGTTTGAAGATGGTGTATTTTGTAAACCATGGGTAGTCAAACTCAGGGAAAGCTAAACTGGCTTCAACACACCCTCCCGGAAGGGCTGGTTGTTAATTCCGGCTGGCTTGAACATCACAACGTATCCCGCCAGCTCCGGCGCAAATACGTTATGCACGGCTGGCTGCTCCCCCTGGCGCGGGGTGTCTACTGCCGACCTTCGCCGTCAGAACAGCCGTCCGCCCTTCCATGGCAGCAACTCGTGATCTCCCTTAACGCTCTTCTGAACTTTCCCGTGGCGGCCGGCGGAAGAACCGCGCTCGAGCTGCAGGGATTCAGCCACTATGTCGCCGCGAGCGGTGCGCGCGAAGCGCATCTTTTCGCCAACGAACATTTGCCGGGATGGGTGTCGCGCGTTCCCGTGAATACCAAACTCGTTCTTCACAGCGCGCGAAAGCTCTTCAGGAACCGCGATGTCCCGCCACTCTTCACGGCAGGGACAGCGCCGCCATCGCCGGAGAACAGCGGCTTCACGGAGCAATCCTGGGGACACTGGAAATATCCACTCACCGTATCGACGCCGGAACGTGCCATCCTCGAACTGCTGAACGAGGTTCCAAAAAGCGAGACCTTCCATCAAGCGGATGTGCTCATGGAGGGGCTGCGCAACCTGAGCCCGCGCCGGCTTCAGGCACTGCTCGCCGATTGCCGAAACGTAAAGGTAAAGCGGCTGTTCCTTTGGTTCGCGGAACGCCACAATCACGCCTGGCTGCAGAAGCTCGACCGCTCAGGCATCGACCTTGGCAAAGGCAAGCGGATGCTGGTACGCGGCGGCAAGTTGGAAACCAAATACAACATCACGGTGCCGGAGAACCTCGATGGCAGCGTCTGAACAATACCGCCGACAAGCCGCGCTGCTGGTCCGGACCATCCCGCTCGTTGCCACAGAAACCTGCTTCGCCCTGAAGGGCGGTACGGCCATCAATCTCTTTGTGCGCGACATGCCGCGCCTCTCGGTCGACATCGACCTCACCTATCTGCCTGTGGAGGATAGGTTAACTTCCCTCGCCAATATCGACGCCGCGATGCAGCGGCTTGAGAAGAAAATTCGCGAGGGGATTCGCGGCGCCAAGGTCACATCGGCAAAACTGAAGCCCGAGAACATCGTCAGCAAAATTTTTGTCGAGGCGGATGGCGTCCAGATCAAGATTCAGGTGACGCCCGTCCTGCGCGGCTGCGTTTATAAACCGATAACCCTGCCGGTCTCGCGGTCCGTCGAAGCGCAGTTCGGCTTTGCCGAGATCCAGGTCGTGAGCTTCGCCGACCTCTATGCGGGCAAGCTTGTCGCGGCGCTCGACCGCCAGCATCCCCGCGATCTCTTCGACGTCCGCGACCTCCTCGCGAACGAGGGAATCGGTCCTGACGTGAGAAAGGCGTTCGTCGTCTACATCCTCAGCCACAACCGGCCGATGGCGGAAGTCCTCGCGCCCGCGCGGCTGGACATCGCGCAGGAATTTACGCGCGGGTTCGAAGGGATGACGGAGACACCTGTCACTCTCGAAGATTTGCTTCGCGCGCGCGAAGAATTCATCGAAGAGCTTGTCGGCAGGATGCCCAAGGAACACCGCAGGTTCCTCCTATCCGTAGAGGAAGGAAAACCCGAGTGGGGGCTTCTGGACACCCCGCACGTCGAGAAACTTCCCGCCGTCCAATGGAGGCTCCAGAACCTCGGGAAGGCGGACGCGAAAAAGCGGGAGTTGCTCCTTGGCAACCTGCGCAAGGCGCTGAAGGTCGAGGAGTGATTTGCGATGAGCCTCGCCCCCATCGACCTCGTCTCCGCGCACCGCTGGGAGCGCGTGACCTTCACAACCTACGCGCTCAGTCTGTCCTTCTTTGAGGCCGTCGTTCTGGATGCCCTCATCCGTGGCGGCGCGCGTCAGGCGCTCATCTTGGCCGATGTCCAGGGCGTCCGCGCGAGCCTCAGCGAGCAGGGCGCGCAGCGCGTCGGCAAGGATTACAATGTCGAGCCTGTTTCCGTTTCTTCCGGCCGGGCTTTCCATCCGAAGATTTCGGTCTTTTCGGATCAGGACGAATCCCATGTGCTGGTGGGCTCCGGAAACCTGACCTTCAACGGCTGGGGCGGCAACGTCGAGGTCCTGGAGCACCTGCATCCGAGCTTCGCCGCAGATGCGATTGCGGATACGGCGGAGTTCTTCGAGCTGCTCCCGGTCACCGAGCGCGTGCGCTTCGGCGCGCAGGAAGATTGCGCCGCAATCGCCGCCGATCTCCGCCGTTGTGCTCAGGGCAAGCCTGCCAACGGTAACATCCGCCTGTTGCACAATCTGGACAAATCAATTTCGGACCAGCTCTTCCAAATGGTTGACGACCTCGGCGGCGCGGTGCGGCTCATTGCTGCCGCTCCTTTCTGGGACCAAGGCGCCGCCATCGATGGTCTCTGCGAGGCGATGGGACTGGACCACCTCTATATCCATTCACATCCTCACGGCACGGTGGAGGGAACCGCAGGCTCCAATTGGCCGTTCGACTGTCGCAGCAAGGTTCATCCAATCCTGCTGGAGGTGATGGATGGTGAAGGCAAGCGTCGGCTTCATGCCAAGGCATTCGAGGTTATGTGCAAGCGGGGACGCATTCTTGTCTCTGGGAGCGCGAACGGAACCGCCGCCGCTCTGGAAGAAGGAGGCAATGTCGAAGCCTGCGTTGTCCGCATTCAGCGGGACAGCGCGCAGGGCTGGAAGTTCAAGCCATCCGAGCCTCCCGAGCCCCTGGCAGCGCTCAATGAGGACAACGAGGAGGAAGAGGAGAACCGCGGCGTGCTGCGCGCGGTGCTGGACGGCGACGAAATTCACGGAGAAATTCTCACGCCTGCGATGAGCGGCGTTGTATCGGCATTCTACGTCTCCAGCCTCGCCCCGGAACCGCTTGGCAAAGTCACGCTCTCGGCGGACCGCCGGTTCCAGATCAGCGCGGCATCGCTGGAAAAGAAGTCGTGGCAGGCGGGCCGTCTGGTCATCCGCGTCGAGGACCAGCACGGACGTCAGGCAGAAGGCTTCGTGTCTGTTGCGAGTTTCGCGGATATTTCCAAACGTGCGGGGATTGTCGCCCGCAGGCTCATGGCCGTGCTGAACGGGACGGAAACGCCAGCGGACGTCGCGGCGATCATGAGCTGGTTCTACGAAGACCCGAACCGCCTCGCTGATGCGACAGGCCCGCAAGCGATGGGTGGAGGGGCGAAGGACAGCGCTGCTCCCGCGACGGCCGAGCAGGTAGTCGTCGCAGACCTCTCGCGGACGGGTATGGCAGCGGCGGCGGTGCAGGCAGCGGCGGGAAAGGGTGCGAACGCCAATTGGTCCCGGTTTATGGAACAGATCTTTGCGGCGTTCCGGGAGAAACGCGGACCTTTCGGGCGTACCGGCGCCAGCGGCAAAGGTGATGATGATCGTGACGATGATGAGCGCGACGGTGATCGCGGTGATGATGATCGTGATGACGGCGACCAAGGCGACGGAAAGCCGGAAGCGGATGGCGATGATCCGTCCATCGAGCGCTCGCTTGTTGCGTTTGAGAAACTGTTCGATCTTATGCTCAAGCCCGGTGCGGCGGCGCGGCATGTGGTCATGGCTTTCGATCTCGGGCATTACATCTGCGAACGCCTGCAGCCGGATGCCGCGCAGGCGACCCGCTGGCTGGAAAAGCTTATACCCGCCTTGCTGAAAGCCGGCGTGCCGGTTGAGCGGCGCTCTGAGGTGGCGGCGGCCGCGCTGGCGCTGTTGAGCGCTTCGCCGACGCCAGCGAAGCTGCGCTGGGCGAGGGGATGTCTGCTCCGTCTTGAGATTGATCCCTCCGGCGCTCCGCCATCCGGGACGGGCGGGCAGGGGTTTCAATCCGTGTTGACCCAAACGAAAACCCTGGGCGAGCTTTGGCCACAACTACAGGAAATCCGCACACCCGCGGAGCAGGTGCGCGCCTATATCGCAGCGCTGAATAGCGGCAGCACCGACGGCGATTTCGCGGCCCTTGAAAAGGCGGCCGAAGAAGCATGGCTCGTGCTGAGGCAGGCGCTCACGTCGAAAAACGCTTCGAAGGTCATTGTGCTCAAGACCCCGACCGAATATTGTCCACGCCACCAGATCGGCCTGCCGACAGGCGAGGTCGCCAAGCTCCACTCCCTGGGTATCGGTGTGGCGAAGAACTGTTGCGGCTCTGTCCTTCTTTGGCCGGGAGATTGACATGGATAAACCTTCACTCGCGGAACTGACAGCTGCAGCAGCGGCCAGTGACGGGCCTGGCTTTCCCCCGCCCAATGCCGTGAAGTTTGGCGGCGTCGACCCGCTGGGCTTGCGGCAGCTAAACTTCAACCTCATGGACGAGGTCCTGCCGGGGCTGAACAACGTGGCGCGGCATATCCGGCCCTTCGTTATCGTTGCCTGGGCATGGCGGCGCGCCATCCAGCTTGCACAGTCCCGAGGGCTGGAGAAGATCCCGCCCGACTATTTGCAGAACTTTGTTGACCGCATAGAGGTCATCTATGCCTGGTCAGAGCTTCTGAAGAATACGAAAGTGGATCTGCCGGGCCGTCAGGCGCTGTGGCGTGTCTTCAAGGAGAAGCCGCAATACAAGTTCGACGGTGCGGGCTGGAACAAACTTCGAGACGAGCGGCGATACTCCACCGCGCTCTCTGCGCCGATCAACTACGGGCCGGGCCTGAAGATGCTTGGCTGGGTGGAGCGGCATCCGAAATATCCGGGCGTTCTCATTCCCACACCGATGGCAGGGCCGGCGCTCGATGCTTTAGAGGCCCGGATGGCGAAACATCTGGACCATCCGGCGTTCAGAGAATTTGGCGCGGTTACCGTCACCGCCGATGACGCCCTCATCTGGCAAAAAAGCTGGGCATTGGATACGGTCACGCAGGCCGAGGCCAAAACCATGGCCGGAATGCTGTTCGGCGCCGAAGCGCCGAAATGCAGGCAACTCGCAGGAGAGATGATCCTCAGGGCTGTCGCGTATTCCTCGACGGCTGACACGGATTGTCTCCGGAGGACGATGGCAGGAACGCCGTCCAGGTTCACTCCGTCCGAAAAGCTTCAGGAAACCTGGAGGGATTTCAGGATTCTTCAGGTGCGCCAGTTATTCCGGCTTTCGCTGGAGGCGCTCTTTTACTGGATGCTTGGAAACCTCCACGACAAGCCAAAGGGGACGGACGCCCTCGTCGACGCTTTCGTTGCGGAACTCAAGCCGACGAAGCAACTCAGGGCGGGAGCCTGGCTCAAGGCGATGCTCCCCACGGGGGCAGGACCGACCGAGCTGATGAAGAGAATTGAAGAGGCGATGGACACGTCGGCCTCAGGGGATATCGTTCCCGCGATTGCGGCGGGCCTTGCGTTTTGTCTGGAGGAGCCACCACCCGAAGAACTCCGTATCGAGCGGCATGAACGCTTGCCGCTCTCGCGGGCGCGCGCCGAAACGGAGGTCCAGAAGGATCGCCCAGTTGAGGAATTTCTTCGTCACGTCTTCGAATCCTGGGTTCTCGCGCAGCATGTTTACTGGTCCGTCGGAAGGGGACTTGCAGATGCGCGCGCGCAGGTCAGGGTGCTCTTGCGGCTCAAGGTGATCCTCGACGAAGGCGGATGGACCCTGTCTCCGGGTCTGTCACGTGGAAGGCCGCCCCTGCCGACGGCTGACAGGCTTCACACGGTTGTCTCTCTCTCGCAGGAAAGCGGCCTTATCAGCAAGCCGTCATCTTGACGGCACCTGCAATTTTCAAAAATGTGTGAGCGAGCGTGAGCAGAAACGCTCTAAGTTGTTGAACACATGGTAGCGCTAATTGCGTTACTCCCTGATTCGCCCTGAGGGCAATCCGACTTCGCCTCCGTCGTCACGGCGCCATGCTGTATCGCCCAACCCCCAGGCTTCCTCGCAGACTTCCATCATCGCCGGCTTCAAATTGAATGTTAAAGGGACACCTCCGTAGGATGCACTCGAACCCTCGCTGCAGGGTCGGTGCGCACGTCCTCGAAGTTCAGTCAAGGCAGTTTTTCGGTGCCGATATCTAATCTCCATCTGACCAGACCTCCGCACAAATCAATTCAACCACCCTTGAGAGGTCGCCAATACGGGTTCTTGTCTGCGATAGCGGCCAAGACCTTCTCTTTGAGAAACCCGCGCAGATCGGCCTCTTGTTCGAGAAGCAAGACAAATTCTTCCAGCGCACAAAGCACAAACACGGCGCGAACAAGTGACTCCTTGCAGGATTGGATTGCGGCAGGCGTGTAGTCAGAGGCCGAAATAAATATTCCACGCGCATGACCCCGATTGAAAACGCGAACCAAATGCTGTGCCACATCTCCTGGACCCAGAGGATCGCGCCACCATTTGACCTCGACCAGGTAAAGCTCACCATCTAACTCCACGACTCCATCGATCTGTTCCACGATTCCTTGACCGTCGAGGCGGAGCGTAAAAGCTTCCCTTACTGAAATCTGATGCACGCCAAACAGTCGATTGAGTACTCCTTCCAGGGCTTTGCCGCGCCTAACCGGATCTGCTTCGCCAAAAAGTCGGCCCAATTCAACTCTGAGTGATTCAAGGACTGCCCGACGCTCAGCCGCAGTGCGCACCTTGTTCACGTGGTCCGCTATCCGCAGCTTGCGCTCCTGCTCTTGCGCCTGCTTCATACGAGTAAACGAGTCCTTGACTCCTATCACTCGCGAGATCTCCGCCACGAGTCCTTTTGCTTTCAATTGATCGTTCGGCCAGCAGGTCGAGAAGTCATCAAACTCTGTAACCCGCCGCAATATCTCTCTGCGTTCACGCAGCGCCGGCTCACCTCTCGCATTGAGCCGCTCCAAAACGACGCGCACGATTTCGTATTTATTAATGCTCTCCCGGTCCTTCCGGAGCTGCTCTTCCAGGTCTTCCCGAATCGAGTTCCCAACACCTGATCCCCTGAAGAACGAGAGTACGTCCCGTTTCGTTGGACAAAGTAAAGGGATTGTCTGGATGAGCAATTGAGTCAGTTCCGGTGGGTAGTGAAATACAACATCTTGCTCGATCCCTTGATCCATTTTGGTTCTGCCTCCGGCCGCCCCGGCCTTGCCAGCACGCGTCGAAAACTTGACATTGACCATTCGACTATACTATAGTACTATAATTGGATGGTATAGAGCAATCGAAGGGAGTCCCGGGATGGGCAAAAAGCTATCGCTAGAGGAACTCGAAGCAGTCCTGAACAGTGAAGAAGAAACGCCAATTCAGATCCTCCCGAATGGGGAGATCAGGGAGGTTGGCCAGGCTAGCGCCGCCGAGGTCGGGATGAAGAAGCCACTGACGATGCGGGAAGACTTGGGCGGGGAGTACGGAGCGACGCGGAATGGACATTAATCGAATACAGCGAGAACTGGCCGACGCACAGAGAACGTTTTCGTCAGTGCAACTCTATCCTTTGAACGATGGAACGGTTTATGCAAAGGCCGCGCTGCAGACAGTTCAAAACAAAACTTATGTCGTTTCTGTGCGGTTCACCCATAACTATCCCCACGAGATGCCCAGAGTTTTCATTGAAGCGCCGACCGTAACCAATGCGCCCCACCGCTATCAGGGTGGCCATATTTGCTATTTGCATCCCTCAATGTGGAATCCGGGAGCACACAATCTTTCTTTTGTAATCTGGCGTGCCGCGAAATGGTTGAGCAAGTACGAGGTCTGGAAGGTGAAGGGCCGATGGCCAGGTGCTTCACTACAGCATTGATCAGAGGCTGCCCTTGAACCCAAATCCGAAAATAGATTTCAAGCCGTTAAAGATGATGCAGCTTAGGAGCTCGCCGGGAGAAGTGCTCGACCGCGTGGCAAGGGATGGAGAAGTATTTGTCATTGAAAGGAATGGCCAGCCAAAAGCCTGCCTTGTGCCGGTTTCATTCCTCCTGCCCGATGTAGCGCCCGACCGCATCGCACAAGAGCTAGGTAGGCTCCGGGAAAAAAAAGAAATATACAAGTTGGAGATTAATCCGCAGAAGGAACTCGAAATTAAGTGCCACGAAAGCGTTGCCGGGGAAAGTCTTACTCTGCGAATTGTGCTGCCACATGGATATCCGAATGCTGCTCCCCGAATCTATGTCGAGACTCTCCCTCCTAACACCCCCAGGCGCTGGCAGGACGGGTCGCTTTCCATCTATGGCACGACCGCAACCTGGAACGCAAAGAGTAATGATGTCATTCACGTTCTCGGGTTGGCGAGAAAGTGGCTCAAAGAGTATGCCAGGTGGCGTGACGGGGGTGAGTGGCCCACAGCCGGAGGAGGGGCACGATGACGCAAGATCGAACGTTCGAGAGGATTCGATCACTATTCGATATCGAACTCCTCGCACCCATCAGAGTACTCATAGCGGGCTGTGGCTCAGGGGGCGGTAGCGTTGCGCTGCAACTGGTGATGTCTGGATTCCGCAATTTCACCCTCATCGACCGTGATGTGATAGGCCCTGAAAATGTAATCAGGCATGTTTGTGGTCGACGTTTTATAGGGAGAAGGAAGGTCGAAGCGGTCGCCGAAGTTTTGCAGGATCGGAACCCCGACGTAGATGTCACAACGGTTGGAGCGGACATCATGACGTTTGCCGGTACCGAGGACCTCATTAAGACGTGCGACGTTGTCGTCCTCGCAACCGACAATGACGCATCCCGGTACAAGCTGAACGAACTTTGTGTTCAGACGCAAATTCCATTTGTGGTAGGGAAAGTTTTCACGCGAGGGATTGGAGGGGAAGTCTTTAGCTATAGGCCTCAGGCAGGAGGTTGCTTGGCCTGCCTCGAATCTTTTTTGGAACGAACGACCTATCGAGAGGGCATTAGAGAGATAGACCTCGTCTCGGTGGAAGAGCGCGAGAAAATGTACGGAATGGAAATTGCGGAAATAAAAGACTCTCCAGGTTTGGCAATCGATATCGCCTTCATAACTTCATTTCACTCGCGATTTGTATTGGATGCGGTCGCTCGCAGGATGACGGAGCGGCCCAAGTACTTGGAGTTGATAGACGAGAACTACCTTGTATGGGGAAATAGGCCTGTTCATCCATTCAAGAAGCACTTTCAACTCCAGCGAATCAAGTTGGACGCTCAAGAAGATTGTGCCGTCTGTTCAGCAAGGAGCGCCATTAATGTTTAGATCGAAAAACCCAAACGTCACTGTATCCATTCCGATCAAAGCACTCGAAGCAATTTTTGACGAGTGCGACCGATTTCCGGCCGATGAAACTGGTGGCAGGATCATTGGAACCTACAGCAAGCATCGGAAGGAATATCAAATCGATGTGCTCGGCGTGATTGGGCCTGGCCCCAACGCCCAGAGGAGTCCGACGAGCTTTTTCCAGGACGGAGAATACCAGGAGAAAGTCTTCCGAGAAATCGAGAAGGAATATCCCAACGTCGAACATCTCGGGAATTGGCATTCTCACCATCCCAACGGGTTGCAGACACTGAGTTCTGGTGACCGAGCCACGTACCAGCGAGTCGTGAATCACGACAACCACAACACCGACTTCCTCTATGCGCTGCTGGTGGTCAACAAGACTCCGTACGAGAACCGGAGATATGCAGTCAAGCACTTCATCGTCTTTAGGAACGACGACAAGTTCCATGAGATTCCAGAATCACAGGTTCTGGTACTTGACCATTCACGTGTCCAGTCTGGAAGCGCAAAGGTCGTTTTTGACACCGGAAGATCTTCGCTGACGACAGCCGCCGGGCACGATGGCAACCCCACACGGGCTAAAGACCAAGAGTTCTTCTCTGAGTTCTTTCCCTCGCTGAAGCCAGTTTTATCTAAAGGCTTGGGGACTATTTATTGGAAGGGGAGAATCCCCCTCATTGATCGGTCGGATGCTGAAGTGCTGGCTATTGAGCGGCCTGATGATGGAGGCGAAAGGTACGCGATTACAGTTAAGAATTACAACGGGGCTCCATCGAAAGTTGTCGAAGGATACAAGGACAAGAGTTTTCCGTCTGCCCGACAGGCAATCGTACAACTAGAAAGAGACATGAACCGCGAAATATATCTTCGCAAGAAGGGATAGCGTCATGAATGTCATCACCGTCAACGTTGGTCAGGGCTCGCTGGCAATCGTCAGGCACAATAAAGAGGCACTAATTATTGATTCTCGTATCCCGCCGTGCGACGACGATACAGTTGCGTTCGTGAAGGAGATGTTCGCGACTTCACTAAAGGACCATAACGTCAAAGGGTTCATCCTCACAGGCTTCGACGACGATCACTGTGACGTTATCGGAGCGGCCATCGTCTTGCAGAAGTATCGGCCAGATTGGGTCCTCTACCCCCGATACTACAAGAATACAGATGAAGCAAAGTCCGTATTTTGGCTTATCGACGAGCAGGAAAAAGCGCGACGCAACTCTACAAAACCGTTGAAACGCGTATCTGTCCGACTGGACCAACTCACCATCCGCAAGCTTCCGGGGTTGTCAACGAACTTCGAATTTGAGCTATTCTCGCCCCATATCGATGACATGAGCAGTTCGAACAATTCCAGCATAGTTCTAAAACTGACTGGCTTGGGATGGGGAGGCTTCACTTATCTGATAACTGGCGACACTGAGAGCGGTCGTTGGTGCCGCATTGACGAATTCTTTGGCGAGGCACTCAAGGCGCACGTCATGGCGGCAGCTCACCATGGTTCCAAAAACGGGGTGCACATTCCATCCCTCTTGCACGTCGATCCTCATACAGTCTTGATCAGCGCCGGTGTCAACAATCAGTACGGCCATCCCGACCCCGCCGCGGTCAAGGTGTTCCACGGCGTCGCAAAGCAGGTGTTCGCTACGAACATGGAGGGTGGGGTTTCGCTTCTTACACAACCTGGAAGAACAGAACTAATAACGACATTGATCCCAAGCTGACTTTGCCATACCAATGGAATCGAAACAAGGGGATCTCGTGGATTTCTCAAAGCTGAAGCTGGAAGCATACGATTTTGTCGGAATTGTCTTACCGGGCTTGCTCGTAATCTGCGAAGGATGGATTACGGTTAGGGGTTGGGCCGGGTTCGTAGGGTCTGTAAACCAGATGAGCGGCACTAGTCTAACCCTTCTCGGATTTTTGTCCTTCGGACTCGGGCATATTGTCCAAGAGTTAGGCGACGTCTCAATTAAGGCGGTAAAGGGGGGGCGATATTTCCGACATGCCAGGGACACCTTCTGGGACAGCCACGATGCGGAGATTGTCCGGGAAGCGATCAAGAGGGACTTTGGCCAAGAAATCTCATCTGTCGATGCAGCATTTGATTATTGTTTGACGAAATTGAACGAGCGCTTCATTAAGCGAGATAGTTTCATAGCAACGTCGGACCTGTCCCGTTCTTTTATCGTGCTATCCGGTCTGGCTTTGATTCCTGCTATTCGAATCACTCTTCACGATATCCATCCGTTTCACAAGTCCATATTTCCCTTTGCTATTCTTCTGTTACTGCTAGGCAGCATAGCTACGCTAGCGTGGAAGCGAATGGTTCGGTTTCGGGCACTGGCAGAAACCACGGTGTTTCACGCCTATCTGGGAACTCTCGGGCCTGCGGCTAAATAGCTTCCGCCGCCTCCCACGGGGGACTACGGAGTTGGGAATTAGCGGCCTATAACCACAGCCGGCACTGACCGCTCCGCCAGCTCCTGAACCAGGAGGGGAGACCGTCCACCCTGGAAGCTTGTGGCGCGGAGAATCCGCCGGTTTTCCTCTGTGCCTTCGTGCCTCGGTCGTGAAGGTTAGTCTAGGGAATTGGGTAGGTCGCCCCTTATAGGTATTAGGTTCAGCGCCGCAGGCGCTGGACCCTCAGCGCATATAGAATTTCTTTTCGTCGCGCTGGAAAACCCCCAGCCGGCTAGAGGTAAGAGGCATACACGCCCCGCCCCGCTAGGAATCGGTCGCCCCGATTGCTCAACGATTACCTGAAGAGCTTCGAGCGGGGCCGGGCGCTCGGACCGACAACGCATACTCAGATGTCGTCCCGCGAGGACTTTGCTATAAGGGCTGTGCATGTTCCGAGCATGCGTGTTCTCCCATCTCTTCCCGGAGGACTAACCATGGACCATGCTGTTTCGTTGCCCAACACGATCGTGGCCTGGATCGGTCTGCATTGGGCCGATCCGAAGCACGATATCTGCCTGCAGGCGACCGGCTCCACGGAGATCGGGCGCCTGGTGGTGGAGCAGAAACCGGAAGCCCTGCATATCTGGGTCGCCGAGTTGCGCCGCCGTTTCCCCTACGGCCCCATGGCCATCGCCCTGGAGCAGTCGCGCGGCGCGTTGTTTTATGCCTTGATGAAATACGAATTTCTCCAGCTTTATGCCCTTTTTAAAAGGCCCCGCCAGCTATCTTTCCAAGATGTTTGTAACTCCATGAAAACAACCTGTAGAAAGTTCTTGACAAACCTAGCATGTTAGGTTAAAGTGACTTCATGGTTAAGCCGTTCTGCAAAATTCATGGCATCCCGCTAGTCTGTTACTGCCCTGCCTGCCGTGGCGCGGCCCGTTCTAGGCGCAAGGCCGCTTCCTCACGGGAGAATGGCAAGCTGGGAGGAAGGCCGCCGAAAAAAGCACGGCCGTCACAAGCAAAAGGAGTGACTCATGTCAGGTAACCGAGTTGTAATCTATGTCCGCGTTTCGACTGGCTTACAAAATCCTGAAATGCAGACTGCCGATCTACGGGAATACGCTTCCCGACGTGGTTTTGAAATCATCGGCGAGTTAACCGACGTTGCCACGGGCAGCCGCGACGACCGGCCCGAATTGGCTAAGGCACTCGCACTTTGCAAGCAGCGCCGGGCAGATGTCTTGCTGGTTTGGAAGCTCGATCGCCTTGGCCGTTCGCTGCGGCACCTTGTGAACTTGGTTGCCGAGCTTGAAGCGGTCGGAGTCGCCTTTATCTCTCTAAGGGATAATCTAGACTTTGGCACTCCTGCCGGGCGTTTGATGTTCGCGGTTATCGGCGCGATGGCTCAGTTTGAGCGTGACCTGATCCGAGAACGCACGCGAGCGGGTCTTGCCAATGCTCGGCGCAAGGGAGTTCGGCTTGGTGCCAGGCCGGTTAATGTAGATATCGCCCAAATCACCCGACTTCGTGAGAATGGCTTATCCTTACCTGCCATTTCAAAAGCGCTTCACATTTCTGTGGGCACTGTGTTCAATCGACTGCACAGCGCGGCATAACCGAGTTGTCCGCTTTCCGGACGGCGGTGTCGGCCCAGACTGGAATCGCACGCGCGATATACCAGCGGGCGGAGCGTCGTTGTCCGGTTTCCGGACAACTCATGGCCTTGCAGGCTACACCGATGGCCTGTCCGGCAGCCGCGAACAGCCCGCGATTGGTTCGAACAGCGTCAGTTTTACCCTCGCACGGAGCCCTTACGACTCGTAAGTCGTTTGATTACAATACACTACACGAGTTCTACACTTTCGAGCGTACAGCTAAGTGCCTTTTTATCAGGCAGATAGAACACTTCGTAACGACCTGCTTCTCTTCGAGCGTATAGCTAAGTAGCTCTTCTAATTCGTCAGAATACAAAACTCTGCGCCGCAACCCGCATCGAAACGGCCTTTCCATCCTTGATGTTCTAAGCGCAAGCGACAGCCTTCCGGCCATGAAAGCGCCGGGCAACCCCTGCCATCCGTAAGCTCGTCCGGAAAGCGGACAACTATCTCGCCAATATCGCGCTACACCCCGCAACCATACTCGTATTATCTCTCAAGGCATGGCTAGAATGCCCCGGATTAGAGTTCTGTGGCCGTTCCTGACGTTCCTGACGCCTTCAGTGTCCGATTGAGGGCATGAAACCTCCCATGCCCCGGCCTTATTCGCGGGTGGCAGGAGAGAAACCGCTTTCAATGCAGAATCCGTTTTAGGCCCCGGAAAGACCAAAAGCTGGTTCTTGGTACCCAGGTAGCGCCCCCCAAGTGCAAGGCCGGTGGAAGGCCCTTAGTTTGCCGAAAGGTCTGCGGAAACGGGCTTGAACGTTATGGCGTCATCTTCATTAATTAAGTCTCTTCCCAAATCCACCCAACAGTCCCCGGAGTGATATGAATCAATTCCTTGGCCCCGCGAACGTCCATTTTCATCGCAAGCCAGTCGATATCTTCGGCCTACTATCTTCTTGGCTGGCACTGTGATTTCGACCATTATACTCCGTAAGGTTCTTTCTGAACCGTTGTGTACACTGGCTGAAACCTCTGCACAAGAACCGTCTGCCACCACGTGTGCTCCGAATCCGTATGTGTCGGTGCCTTTAGTTGGACACGGCAAGCCAAAATGGGTGATTTCAAGATTCTCCAAACCAGTGGGCGGTGGAATCGGCGCGGCACGTCCGACACTTCTCACCAAAGGTTGGTTAGGGGCCGGACTTGCTGGTCCGAAGATTCGACCCCCAGGTTCGTCAGGACCCGGACTTGCTGGCTTACGGAGATACTTCGCAAAAGGATCGGCTTCATCAACAGGCGCGGGGGGTTGCGGCGGTTCGGCTGCTAGGGGTTTCCAGCCGTGCGAGGAGAGAATTTCCGCCTGTCCTGTGAAGCGATTTATCCTGACTAGATGTGATGTGCCGGGGTCCCGGTGAATTTGGTCATAACGATAAAGTGTAGGCCAGACAGTCAGACCCAGTGTAAGGCAGACGACGGCAGCCAGGGCGAATAGGAGAATTCTTGTTGTATTTCCCTCTGTTCGAGGCTCAACTACAGAGTGACGGTCCGGCACCTTGTTTCGCTGAGTCGTTTGTATTTTGTCGGCTTCCCCGGCAGTCAGCGGACGCTGGCTCTGCGATGTCGGAGTGGGAACGGTGCCCAGATTCGACGTTACCTCGACCTCTCCATAGGTGTTCTTAACCCGCACAGACTTGTTGAGATACAACCACCAGATTGCGGTCACGATGGAGCCTGCGACGAAGACGCCGATGGCTTGCCCGATGGCAAAGCCGAGAACGTGCGGGTCGTCAAGGGCGCCGGAAGTACCGGCAAAGCTGATAATGACAGAGACCACTATATTGACGAGCAGGTACTCCTTCGCCCACTTGATGGCTGAAGGGTCTTTTCGCCAGAGGTATATTCCGGTGCTAAGGCTAAAGACTCCCATCCCGAGTGCCATAAAACCGAGGACGACATGGTCTTTCTGAAAAAAACTGACTGTCTCGACGAACCAGACTAAGGGGCTTATGACCGTGAATGAGACACAAAGAAAAGCCAGCCATCCGCCGATACCGCAGGGCTTCCGTGTCGATGGACTGCTAATGGGATTCGTGCTAACAGGTGGCGCGGGTGTCTGAAACCCTGACGTGGACTGGGGCCTAAACGCGGGTTTGCCGCACTTGCAGCAGAATTCAGCGTCATCAGGATTCTCGGCACCGCATTTTACGCAGAACATTTTGATGGACCTCCATCCGGATCATTTCATTCTGGCTACTGCGCTTGTTAGGAGTATTCCAGTCGCTGCCGAATCTTATCACCTTCCTCACATGAGCGAATAGGTTCCGAATCACTGTAGCGCGACCATACGAGACTGGGGCTTTCGGAAAACAATCGACTGGGACTGCTACTGATTCGTGGGCGGAAGGACGCATGAGTCTCTCCGAAGTGTCCCGTTGGCCAAAACCGCAGCGCCTTACGAGTTGTCCGTTTTCCGGACAACCGGATTCCCGAATCGCTCGCTACGTTAGCGCTCCAGGTTGCACTAAGGCCCCTCCTGCACGCTGGCAGGCTGTCGGACGGCTCCAAGTGCGCGTAGTGGTAAGACCTGCAAGCGCTCTGGATGGTCTGCCCTCGCGTCAAGGAATCTTCAGGCTGGCGGCGGTTGTCCGTTTTCCGGACACCGGGCGAGTCCGTCTTGCACTGGAATGGCCCTTGCGCGGCCCAGGCATCTTGCCAGTGCTCTTCGCGCTCGCCGGTGGTAGGCTCGTGTCCGGTCGGAAGGGCCGCCCCCCTTCGCCATGGCAGTCGCAAGAAAGTTTTCGAGCATCGGCCTCACACGAGAGGAGTCTAATCAGCCGGACAGATCCAGCAGTCTCACCCAGCAGCTGTATTCTTGGCTCTCCGAGGTGTCTCTCTCTTTTCTTAAATCACAAAGCCGCTTGTCCCATTCCCCCACTCTAAGAGTGGGGGAAATGGGAACACTTTAGCTTTTTGTAAAGTGTTCCGCGAGTTGGGAACACTTTTCAAACTACCTAACAGTACTGCGCTCAATAGTTCAAACGCGGTACGTAAGAAAGTGTACAAAGTGTTCCCGCAGCCTTGGGCACACTTTTCAAACTGCTAAACTGTTCCGAGACTTCGGAACACATTATTGGACCCTTCCGGCAGGCTGTAAGGTGTCCAAATTCGAGTTTGTGTTGCGTACCCAACCGGCAGTGGCACCGCGCCCGCCCTGCCTGTCTCCCGTGCGCTTTATGCGGCCTGCGCTTTCCAAGGTTCTTGTTGTGTCCACGACCGTTTGATGCCTGAGTTCCAGCGCTTCGGATATCTTCTTGTTGCCGCATTCGGGATGTTCCTCAATGTAGGTAACGATGCGCTCGTGTAATTCGGTTTCAGGGTCCATACCAACATTGAGCACTTCATACGTTACGCTATCATCGCCAAAGTGCAGCTTCAATTCGGTGCTCCCTTGCTCGCTGTCTCGCGTCTTGAATCCTTTGATTGTCAGGATGGGTCCGCTTTTCAGGCCGCGCTTTTCAACAAACAGCGCCCCCCAAACCGATCCGACGATAGCCGTGCTGCCCCGGTACATCCCACCGGTACCAGTGGTGTTCTTTGGCACGTGGTGCAAGCAAAGCACCCCGATAGCTCCGGCCACGACTAGCTGGCGGAGCTGTAAACCGAACGCGGCCATGTCATCTGCGTCTGACTCTTTCAGGCCAGGATGGAAATCCATTAAGCTGTCAACGATGATAAACGGCTTCACCTTTGCACAGATTTGCAGGAGGTCAGGACTCGTGATTTCAGGGCACGGCGGGTCGGTGAACAACCCCAAGACCCGAACGTTTTCACGCCTTTTCAAGTCTCCAACAAGCGTGCGCCGACGGTAAAGCGTCGAGTGCGCATTCTCACGGTCCAGAATCAGAACAGGATGCTGTTGGCACTGGCGTGCGGCAAACTTTCCGCCACCCCCAATCGCATCGGCCAGGAACAGGCTTAGGTACGACTTGCAGGTTCCAAAGTCGCCAGTCAGCAGCGTCGCGTTGTCGGCAGGGATTAGCTGGGGTACTACCCACTCCATTTTCTTTTCTGGTAAACACTTCATCGTCGGTGCTTTTCGCCAGAGCAGCGGGACAAGTGATTCTTCGCAAAGCCTTTCAACTTCCGTCGCGAAGCCGTCGTGAAACTTAGTGAAAAGTTCACCAATGTCTTTAGCGCCTTGCCATGTCACTCGCGAGACTTTGTACGGAGGCAATTGTTTCAACCAAACGCTGGCGCAGGCGTCACCCGCCTTGTCTTGATCGGTGCAGATATAGATGTGCCCGTCAAATTCTCGAACCGCCTTCAGGTGCGCTTCGTCCGTGATGAATTCACCTTTGCTCATACTGCCTGTTGCCGAAGGCATGGAAACAACCGCGTAGTCATCCGACAAGTGTTCACGTGCTGTGAGGCAGTCGAGTTCGCTTTCAACGATCAGCAGTTTCGTTTCAAGAAAAATGTCGTCCAGGGTTTCAACGCCATACAACTGATGGTTAGGTTTCCCGATGCTGCGAAACTTATTTTCCTTTTTCTCCGGATTTAGCGTGCGAAACTTCACGTCACCCGTGGCGTAGGGAATTGAAATACACTCACCGACGCCGGGAAAGTTCCATACGCCAATCCCGTTCTTGGTGGCTGCTTCCAGGCTTATCCCGCGTGTGAGCAGGTATTGCTGTCCTGGCTTGTTCGTCGCTAACGCAGCTATTGCGGCCTCGCGGTTAAAGTCGATTTGATGCACCTTGCCTGGAAGGTCAGAAAGTTCTAAATCGTAATGGTCTGCGAGGCTCTTGGCCGCTTCGAGAAAACCTACTTTGTCGTTCAGCTTCACAAACTCAATCACATCTCCTGACTTGCCACAGCTTGGGCCAAAACACTTGAAAAACCATTGCCCACCTTCTTCGAAAAATGTCAGTGACGGGTTGCTGTCGGGGTGCCACGGGCAGCGAGCTTTGTATTCACTGCCCACCCGCTCTAATTTCAGTCGCTCCTGATAAGGGCGAAGCCCAACTTTCTGTTTCAAACTTTCCAGTTCGCTTCTTTCCATGTTTATCCTTTCGTTCATACTTTTCAGTCCTTCTCTCGTTCCAGAATCCGAGGGGCGAGGGAAGGATAAAAGCCCACCCCTAGGGTTTTAACCGACGGGCTGTACAGGCCGTCCAGATCTTGTTGCCATCCGCTTAACCGAACGGCTTCCTCCGCAAAACGGACACGGCTCCGCATTGGGTAGGGCGGGGCCATCGAGGGCTCCGTTACCTGACGCGAGTTTTGGGTCCAAATTTGGGACTAACTGGTGGGCGTTTCGTGGCTATTTTTGGAGCTAAGCGACGCCGAATCAATAAAGTCGCGCTTGATCCCGAACCAAGCGCGCTACCAGGCTACGCTACGCCCCGGAAAAGCAGGTATCAGACATCGGGTTTCAGGTGTCATCGAGCGGTCCTGGCGCCTGGCACCTGAATCCTGGTTTATTGGTCGGGACGGCCAGATTTGAACTGGCGACCCCTTGCACCCCAAGCAAGTGCGCTACCAGGCTGCGCTACGTCCCGATACTGCCGCGGCAAGTGACGCGCAAATCCCATGACAGACCGACACTTGTCGCTCATCACTCGCCACTGTCTTTTTATCACTTACGCGAAAGCATTGTCAAGATGGACTGCAACTCGTGGCGGATCGCGCGGAGATGCGAGGTTGGGGAAGCGGGTGGAAACAGGTGCGGTTGCTGCTCGGCCCGGCGCTCGGAGTTAGGGGTCAGCAGCTTTCGCGCGCCGGAGATTGTGAAGCCTTTCGTATAAAGCAATCGCTTGATCTCCAGCACCATTTCGACATCCTGGCGGCGGTAAAGCCGGTGTCCTGATTTGGTCTTGTTCGGTTTGAGCATCGGGAACTCAGTCTCCCAGAAGCGCAGGACATACGACTTGGTATGGGTCATCTTACTCACCTCGCCGATTCGAAAATAGAGCTTGTCGGGGATAAAGGCTTCGGGAGGCACGGCGTTGCTGGAGCGTCGGGCGCGCGGTGGACGAGTTCGAGGCATTCAGGACCTCAAGCAATGGTTGAAGATCAACTTCAAGCCATCTTAGAGAACTGTGCGGGAAGCGTCAAGGACCAGCGAAAGCGGCAGTCCCCGCACGTCAATCACTATTTCCCTGCAAAACCCCTATGATGGAGTATACTGCCACATTTCGTGGGCAGGTACACGGAAGTGATAGCGGGACCGGAAAACGAGAGGAATTCTCAAACTGGAGAGGGTCCGTCATGGCGAAGCTGATCATTGGGATCGACGTTGGGGGAACGAAAGTGGCAGGCGGGTTGGTGACTTTGAAGGGGCAACTGGTGAAGTCACTGGTCGTCCCCACTCGCGCGGAGAAAGGGTTCAAGACCAGCTACAGCCAGATCGTCCATCTGATTGAAAGGCTCATCCTGCTTGCAGGCGGCAAGGAAGATGTGGCGGGGATCGGCATTTGCGCACCCGGCCCGCTCAACCCCAAGGCGGGGATCGTCATCAATCCTCCAAACCTCCCGGGGTGGCGCAATATCCGGCTGTCCCATATGCTTGAAAACCATTTCCACCTTCCTGCTAAACTCGAAAACGACGCCAACGCGGCAGGACTCGCCGAAGTCCTCTTTGGGGCAGCGGTGGGCTACCGGGACGTGTTCTATGTGACCGTCAGCACAGGGGTTGGAACCGGCGTCATCATCAACAAGAAGATCTATCATGGCAAGAACGGCGTGGGGGGCGAGGGCGGACACGTTTCCATCGACTTCCAAAGCCCCTATCGCTGCGGTTGCGGCACGTTGGGCTGCATCGAAGCGCTGGCGGCCGGCCCCGCCATGGCTCGCCGGGCGCGCGTTGCCCTCGAACAGGAACACGGCCGGCCAAGCCTTCTGCGTGAACTCACGGGAGGTGACCTGCGGAAAATCGACCCCGTCATGATACAGCAGGCGGCGCGCAGAGGAGACGAGTTGGCAAAGTCCATCATCGACGAGACAGGATTCTTCTTGGGCGCGTGGCTGGGAGGGATGATGTCGTTATTCGACCCGGAGGCGATCATCATTGGGGGCGGAGTAGCGCAAATCGGCAAGCCGCTTTTCGACAAAATCCGTCAGACAATGCCCAGTTACACGATTAACCGGCGGTTTGTTGCGGATCTCCCCATCCTGCCGGCCAAGCTGCAAAAGAACGTCGGCGTTTTCGGCGCCGCAAGCGTTTTTCTTCCCGCCGGCGAAGAGGCAGAGGGCGCTTCCTAGTCCTGGTCGAAGCGCGAAAACGAACGGTCGATGGTCAAAGACAGGCTCGCCTTGGCATTCGCCACGTAATTAGCAAGCGCGTCCCGGTAAAAGGCCAGGCTGCGTTCGCGGATCGAGGCTTCCGGCTCCTGGGCATGAACCATGTGGTTGATTTCGTGCAACAGGATGCTGAGCAATTGCAGTCGCAGGCGCGCGGCATGGAACTCTTCGAGGCGGCTTCCGGCCGCGAATTGAGCATCCAGGGCAATATCCGATAAAGGCAACGCCACCCAAGTCTCCACGCGCTCGAAAGCGATATCTAATTCTCCCGCCGGATCGCCCCCTAACGCATCGTGAGGTTCGGCAAAGGGCTGCTCCTTTACGATCACATGCCGATGCCCCAGGCAGCCGCAGATGTTGGTGCGGTGGAACTGGATAATGACTAATCTCGGCGAGCTATCGAGGATTTGCTCATAAGTGTTCCGGCATGCTTGCGGAGCTTCGCCCCAGTCACGCTCGACGGCGCGCACCATCTCCAGGGCCTTAAGCGAATCGCGACGCGCGTGCGCCACCACCACTAACGGCCTGGCTCGATCCGGGAAGGCAGCCCATGCATAACGGCGGCCGGCTAACCACTCTCGCCAACGAATCCAACCGGGGCGAGAATCGAGATAAGCCTTCACAGCGGCGGTCGATAATGTTGTCTCCTGCACCATAAAAACCGGTGGCCGCTTCTCGATTCAAGAACTCCTCTCCCCGGTGGAGGAGGGGATTCGCGCAGTCTCCGACTTGCCCTTTCAATCGACAATCGTCAACCGTCAATCGTCAATTCCAAGATCGGTTTCTCGTTCGAAGCCAGGATGTCACTCGGGAGCCCGAGCCAACTCGCCAGGGTCGGCGCCACCTGTGTCAAAGCTATGCAGCCCAGGTTCAGGCCGGGACTGATGTCAGGGGCGGCTGCGATAAACGATGCGCCCAAACCGGGACGCGTTGGCAGCTGGCCGTGGGTGCCTCGATCTTTGACGGTGTGTCTTACCAGCGGCCCCTCAAAGCGGTCCGAAAAGTACACTCCGGGCACAGCGTCGAGGCTGAGCTCCGCATCGGGGTCGGCGGACAGCGATTTGAGCCGGGCTCGATCCACGACTTCTTCCACGACCCCTGCCTCGACCAGCCGTTTCACGGCCCGCCGCAGTGATGCTCGCTCGGTTGCCGAGGGCTCCTCCAGCCAATAAACGGCGAACGATCCTCCCGCGTGGACAGCCCCCAGCTTGCCCAGTTTGGGCGCGCCATCAGCCTCTTTGCCGAAAAGCCCTTCTTCCGCCAGAACCGAAAGTGGCGCAGCCTCTTTCTCAACGGGCACAAAACCGTGGTCTGAAAGGACGACGAGCGTGGGCGCGTCACCTTCCAGAAAGCAGTTCCGAAAGCGTCCGATTTCTTCATCGGTCAGCTCGATCCCGGCCAGGGCCTGCGGCGAGGTCGGCCCGAACTGGTGGGCCAACTGGTCGTAGTGAACAAAGTGGACGAGGAGAAGATCCGGCCTGTAGCGAGCCCAGATGTAAAGCGCGGCCTCGGAGCGCAGCCGGTCAGGTGTCGCCGTACCGAGCATCGGCTGGAGCGCCTGGATCACGTCGGGAAACAATCCCCGCGTGGCGTGGCGGGCGGCGGTGGTGAAGTCCTGATGCGGGTCCGCAAGCTGCGGATCCCATATCTCGGGAATGTTGTAATCAATTGCCGCACCAGCACTCACCGGCCAACTGACGGCCGCGCTCTTGCGTCCGGTGGCGCGAACCACGTCCCAGAGAGCGGGGACGCGCAAAGCCCGGGAAAACCAGCACCACGGCCGAGCCCTCTCGGTAGGGTCCAGCGATGCCAGGTGGCTGTAGATTCCATGCGCCCTCGGAGGCACGCCCGTCACCAGGCTTGCATGGGCCGGATAGGTTGTCGTCGGATAAACGCTTTCGACGAGGTCGGCGCTGGCGCCGGCGCTGACGAGTTCGAGCAGATTCGGGATCTTCAGCCCGAACTCTTGCGGCCGCCGGTAAAAGTCCGGCCGCATCCCATCCACGGAAAGTACCACCAAACGCGATGGCAGGGAGTTGCCCTTCATTGCTTTAATCCTCTTTGCGGGGCGCTTCGCATCATATCAGGACGCCGCCACTTACAGTGTACTGCCCCGCGACAAACAAGACGGGCAGCCGGCAGTGTCTCAGTTTGAATTTGTAGCGGCGAGTCTACCTCGCCAAGTGGCGGCGTAAAGCCGCCTCTACGTCAAACTGAGACACTACCTGGCAGCCAAAGCTTTTTGAGAGACCTAAAGCCTATTGTATAATAAGAGTTGGATGGCGATGGGGTTCGCCTAGCGAACCGTCTCATAATTTTGGGACTGATAACCCCTATCATGACTTCGGGTCATGGTAGGGGTTTTTGTTTTGCGCCCCTTCCTGGTCCGGACGCTATGAGGTGTTTGTGAATACCTTGCCGACCCTTTCACCTGCCCTTGCCGGCGCCCTGGCGGCGCGCATGCTCATCCTAGAGGAAGACTGCCGTGAAATCGAACGCAACCTTGAGGGATTCCACGGGATTCTCTACGAATACGCGGGGGAGATCCCGGAAAGTGCAAGACAGCGGATGCGCGAGACGCTGGCCGAGATTCTCGTTAAGCTCGAAGCCATCAGCCTGGAGTTGGGACTCCGGAAGCAGGTGGTTGAATTGGACAGGCTGATCGAATCGCGTCTTTCCCGCATCTGGGTCACCTTGCACGAAAGCAAGTCTCGCGGCTTGCGCGGGTACGGCGTCGTGCCCGAGGAGCTGAAGAAGTATTTGGACCCCCGCATGGATGGGATTCTGTCGCTGTTGACTGATCTGCGCGAAACGCTTCGGGAGGCAAAACGGTGAGCGCAACGCCGGGAGGCGTCGGCACCGGACTCGCCGCGACGCAGGATGTCGATGGCGCGGCCCGACTTCTCCGCTTGGCTGACCTGGGTGAAGAACTCGGGACGAATCGTGCGGCCGACGAAGCCCGCGAACTGGCCGCACGCGTTTCGGAGGGCCGCTTCTACGTGGCGTGCCTCGGCCAGTTCAAGCGGGGCAAGTCGACGCTGATCAACGCGCTCGTCGGCGCGCCGGTTCTTCCCGTGGGTTTCATTCCAGTTACCGCAGTGCCCACGGTCATTCGCTATGGGGAACGCGAGAAAGCGCGAGTGCGGGGGCGCGATGCGTCCTGGCGCGAAATCGCCGTCCCGGATCTGGGCGAGTACGTATCCGAAGAGTACAACCCTGAAAACGCCAAGGGAATCGCAGGCGTGGAAGTGTTTGTGCCCAGCCCAATGCTTGCCTCGGGCATGTGCTTCGTGGATACACCCGGGCTGGGATCGGTGTTTACCGGAAACACGGCGGCCACCGAGTCTTTCATCCCCCACATCGATGCGGCGCTGGTGGTGATCGGCGCGGACCCGCCGCTGTCGGGCGAGGAATTGACCCTGGTCGAAGCGGTGGGGCGGAACGTGGAAGATCTGATCCTGGTCATCAACAAGGCAGACCGGACTACAGACGAGGAAAGAGCTGCGGCAGCAGATTTCACGCGACAGTTGCTGGAAAAACGGCTGCAGCGGCCTGCCGGACCCGTCTTCGAAGTGAGCGCCGCAGAACGCCTGGAGAATCGTGGGCCGGATCGCGATTGGGGCAAGCTGCTCGCGGCGCTTGGTCAGCTTGTCGAGGGCTCCGGCCGGCATTTGATCCGGACAGCCTGCGAGCGGGGAATCGAGCGGCTGAGCGAGCAGTTGCTGGCCATTATCAACGCAGAGCGCGAGGCGCTGGAGCAGCCCCTCGAGGAATCCGAGCGGCGAATCGCGGCCCTGAAGGAAAGCCTGGCCGCGGCGGAGCGCTCCCTGCGTGAGTTGGGCTTTCTCTTCATGGCCGAGCAGCATCACCTTTCGGATGCGCTGGTTGAGCGGCACAAGGCGTTTCTCGCTTCGCTCGCGCCCCAAATAGATGAGGAATTCGAAAGGGCTCTCCAATTGCTCGCGCGCGGCAGGGGACCTGCCTATCGCCGGAGTGCGACGCGCGAGGCGCAGAACCTGGCTCGCCGGCACGTCCTGCCATGGCTGAAAGCTGAACAACTGGAAGCGGAGAAGGAATACCGGCAAGTCGCGCGGCGATTCGCACAGGCGGGCAACGAATTTCTGAAGAAGCTTGCGGATGCGGGCATTCACGAAATCGCGCGCCTGCCGCACGCACTCGACCCGGAAGCGGGGTTTCTGGTCCGGTCCCGTTTCACGTTTCACGACCTCGTTGAGATCGCGCAGCCCGCGTCGCCCTTGCGGTGGGCGGCCGATTTGGTTCTGGGCATCTGTCGAGCCCACCGCGTGATCGATGCTGACGCGCGGCGGTTTCTTGCGCACCTGCTGGAGACCAACTGCACGCGTGTGCAGAGCGACATCCTCAATCGTGTTCAAGAGAGCCGCAGCCGCCTGGAGGTCGAGATTCGCAAGCTGCTGCACGAGATCCGCCGCACCGCTGAACAAGCCCTCACGCATGCCCGCGCCGCGCAAGCGGAGGGAGCGCCGGCCGTCCAGGCAGCCCGCGCGCGGCTGGATCGCCTGGAACTGGAGATACGGCAACTGTAGCGGCGAGCCGGCTTGACCAAACATAAAATAGGCTGGCGCAGAGCGAAGCTCTGCGGTCTTTATTGATTCGAATGTCGCCAAAGCGCAGAGCTTCGCTCTGCGCCAGCCTGGTCAAATGTAAAACAGTGTTGGACGCAGTCCGCTAGCGAGACGGGCGCGCTTCCGCGATTCGTAGTCGGGTTACACCTATGGCCTTGGATGAACTTCACGCACGCCGCCTGGCCACCGTGATCAGTGTATTCGAAAGCGCTCTTGACCGGCTGGACCTGCTGCTGAAGGCGATCGAGACGGCGAGTGGAGTTGAACCGTCGGATTTCAGGCCGGAGCAAGTCCGCCGGGCGCGCGACAAGATGGCCGCCGTTCGAGCCAGGCTAGCTGCCTCGTCCGAACGATTCTCCGTTCAGGCTCGCAAGCCGGCCCCCAAGCAGGTGGTGGCGGCGGAACTTTCGCGGCTGTGGGTGGTTCTCGAGAATGCGCGGCCGGAACGGATGAAGGGCTACGGCAGGGAATTCAGTCCGGGGGACAAGGCCGATTGGGACAAAATGATCGAAGGGTTGATGTCTGACATCAAGGAAATCCGCCGGACACTGCTCAAAAAAGACATCGAAACATAATCCGGGCGCGCGATTTTGTGCTGAATTTGAGTTCGTTTTGAGTTCGTTTTCAAAATGTACGATTTATTTTCAATAACATACTGGCTTCGTTCGTATTATTTTTGTGTTGCTTGCAGATTCCTTTCCCTCGGGAGCAGTCGGGCCTCAAGTCTTTGTCCCCCCGCCCTGCACCAAGCCTTCCCTCCTCGGCGGAGCATGGGGCAAGGGTACGGCGGGTCGCCTCGCTGGGCTGGCAACTAACCACCCCTGACCCCTCCTTGATAAGGAGGGGAATCACGCCTGCAACGTGGTTTGTTGGGACGGGCCGGTGGTTCGTCGAAGCTTCACTCGACATAGGCTAACACCTGGAGCCTGACTGCAGATTCAGACTACCATGATGCTAGCCTCTTGTCAAGTGAAAAATGCGAAGGGGGACATTGTGACTGGGCCTGCGACTGATGAATATACACTTTCCGTTCGAAGGTGAACCCGTCTCGCTCTCGCCTGTGGTATTCTCCTGCGGCGCACTCGGAGGTCCATGTGTTTTCGACCGTTCCGTTCAGAACTTATTGCTTTGGACTTCTCATGTTCCTTCTCTCATCCGCCTTCGGCATCGGCCAGACGCGCGATTACCTTTCGGAAGTCGCTGCGGCCCGCCAGGAGGTGATTCAGACCGAAGCGCTGACCATTCAAAAGCTCGATCTAGGGGAACCGCACCCTGGCAAGAACCACTTCAGCGCGAGCGTCAAAAACAAGACCGACAAGATTCTGACCCTGGGGCTGGATTTGCGAGCCGAGCCGGGCGTTTGGCCCTATGGTTGGCAAGTGGAGTCTCTCTTTCTAGTGTGGCCACAGGGCGAAAAGCAGATCGAGGCGGAATACGAGTTCAATCATCTGACCCCGGAGGCCACGTTGCGCGTGCGGTTCTTTTTCCCGGAAGTCGCTGCCGGCGGCGTGACGCAAATCGGAGCCCCGTTCTTCCAGAAGAAATACTTCATGGGCAAGGGAAACAGAGCCGTTGACTACGATCCTTCGCAGCGCTTCCAGGAATACTCCAGCGAGCATTTCCGCATCTATTACTTCCCGGCTTCAATCGCGGCGCGAGACCACAACTCCATCGCCGCACAACGGGAAGCGGCTTTCCGGAAGATCTCCGAACTGCTCGGCCTGGCCGATCCAGACCCGGTCCGGCTCTTCCTTTTCCCCGACGGTGAAACGAAAGAGCACGACACCGGGCACATGGGCGTCGGCTGGGCGTTCGATCGCACAATCGTCGAGGTCTATAACGAACAGATGAAGCTCGACCCTTACCACGAGTTGACCCACATCCTGGCCGGACGGCTCGGCGAGCCTCCCGCGCTTTTCAATGAGGGGTTGGCGGTCTATGTCTCGGAGTTGTTGGGCGCCGACGCGTTGAAAACGCTGGGCTCACCGGGGATGAAGGTGGATGAGGCCGTCGTGGCGCACCGAAAGGCCGGGAAGTTCATACCTCTAGAGAGACTATTCGCCTTCACGGATATCGGCACGGATGAAACCCAGCCCACGATCAGTTATCCGGAAGCCGCCTCATTCGTAAAATTCCTGATTGCGAAATTCCAGCTCGAAAAGTTCCGGCAGGCGTACAAGTCTCTTGAGAACAGCGACGACCCCGCCACGGTTCACAAGAACCAGCAAACCTTCCGCGACATCTTCGGTAAGCTGCCTTCGGAACTTGAGCCGGGGTGGCTGAACAACCTCGGAGGGGAGGGAAGCCAGACCCCCGTGACGTTTCCCTAGTCCCTAGCCCCTAGCCCCTGTGTTACCTATGCAACTCCACCACATCCTTGTCGGCGAGGACGTAATCACGGTTTACCATCTGGCCCTCGAATTTGCCGTGTCCCCAGACGCGCGCGTACTTGAGTTGGGCGAGAAAATCGTGGTGGACGTGAGCCGCCAGGTCAACCAGGCGGGAGCCGCGCTTTAAGATGTAGGGCGCGGTCATTTGAAGTTTTTTCCCGGGGGTCTTCGTATAGACCCGGATTACTTCCAGCAGGTCAAAAGCCTGGAGGCGGAGTTCATCCAGTCCCTGGCCCGTAGCGGCCGAAACCGGGAGCATCGCAAAGCGCCGGCCGCAGAGATCCTTCAGGAGTTCGAACATGTCCGGGGCGCCGTCGATATCGAGCTTATTGGCGACGAGCAGGCTGCGCTTGACTAGCCAGCCTGTGGCGTTCGGTACTTCGCCGGCGCCGATGTGCACCTTGGCTTGGGCGAGTTGGCCAAGAGTCGTCTCTAGATCCTCGAGAATGTCAGGATCGCTCAGGTCCACCACCTGGATCAAGGCATCGGCGTTGCGAATGATCTGATATAGCCAGGACTCAGCGAAATCGGGATGAACGGGCGGCAAGTCCACGAGCTGGATTTGAATGTCCTCGAACTTCATCATGCCCGGCAACGGGGCGCGGGTTGTGAAAGGGTAGTCGGCCACCTCCGGCATGGCATGGGTCAGTTGCCGGACCAGCATTGACTTGCCGCCGTTGGGCTGTCCAACCAGCGCCACCTGGCCGGCTCCCTCTTTGTCGATGCGGTGGATGATTCCGGCGCGGCTGACCGGCTTCCTGGCCTGTTCGGTGCGCAGCTTGGAGATGCGCCGCTTCAGTTCGGCCTGCATTTTTTCCGTCCCCTTGTGGCGGGGGATGGTGGCCATCATCTCTTCCAGCGCGGCCAGCTTTTCTTCCGACGTCGTGGCAGCCTTGAACCGGCGCTCAGCTTCCATGTATTGGGGGGTGAGATTCGCAGACATAAGAGCAGTGACGAGTGAAAAGTGATGAGTGACGAGTCCGGTACGTATTGTACTCGCGGATTCTGGCAAGGGGAAGAGAGGCGGCAGTGGGCAGGTCGGCAGATGGGCAGGTCGTGGGTGGAAGGATGACGCGAACCTTATTCCTTGCGGGCATTGCGCCCTTTGCGTCTTTGCGTGAAACCTTTTATGATTGCCGATGCAGGCAGGTGCCTTTTCTCAAGGAGGTTTGTCTATGCGCAGCCGGACACGGCGACTGCTGCTGATGGGTTTGTCTACCCTTTTGTTCATCGCGCATGATCCCGCGATTCCGGCCCAGCAGCGGACCGGGAATGCGATGGCGGAGTTGAGCGCCCCCGCGGGTGTTCGGCCGGTCAAGATCGATCTTGGCGGGGCGACGATACTTCCCAACGGTCGCCTGATCTCCCCGCTGGGCCGGCACGTCAAAGTCGCCCCGCATCCTTACGGCCTGGCGCTCAGCCCGGACGGCAAGACCTTGGTGACTGCCAACAGCGGAACTCATCCGTTTTCCGCCTCCATCATCACCGAATTGGACAGCGCCGAACCCCAGGTGGCTCAAATCCCTCCGGGTTTCAAGCCAGCCGACGCCGACCCGGACAGCGTTTTCATGGGTGTCGCGGTGGGGCCGGACAACCGAACCCTGTATCTCTCCGAGGGGAATAACGGCAGGATTGGCATCTTCGATCTCTCGACTCACCGGCGCCTCTATTCCGTGAGTATTGACAGCGCGTTCCAGGGCAAGACCTATGCTAATAGCCTGACGGCCTCCGCCCAACTTTCGCCCGACGGTCGACGCCTTTACGTTCTTGACCTTGCACATTTCCGCCTGGTCGTCCTCGATACGGATTCGAAGGATGTCGTCTCCAGCATCCCTGTGGGGCGCATGCCGTTCGGTCTGGCCTTGTCTCCGGACGGCAAGTTCGCCTACGTCTCGAACGTGGGCATGTTTAATTACACTCTTGTTCCCGGCTACGACGCGAACCGGACCAAAGAAACCGGGTTGGACTTTCCTCCGTTCGGGTTCCCGTCAAAAGAAGCAGCCGAAGGCGCGACGGTCGAGGGGAAAGCGATTCCGGGGCTGGGCGATCCGAACGTGCCGGAGTCGAACTCTCTTTGGGTGATTGATGCGGCTGACCCCGCCGAGGCCAAGGTGGTGGCCAAAGTTAAAACCGGAGTTCAGGTGGGAGACAAGTCTGTGGGCGGGTCGAGCCCGGGCGCTGTGGTGGCTGGGCACGACCGGGTGTTCGTCTCTAACGCTACCCAGGACAGCATCACCATTCTAGACGCGCATTCGAACCAGGTTGAGAAGACCGTCTTGCTTGAGCCTGCCGACGCCGTGAAGGGATTGCGCGGTGTGCTTCCTTTCGGCATGGCGCTCAGTCCCGATGAAAAGCGGCTTTACGTGGCCTGCGCGGGAATCAATGCCGTTGCGGTGTTGGATACGGGCTCTGGAAAAGTGCTGGGTTACTTGCCAACGGCGTGGTTCCCGGCGCGCCTCGCCGTCAGCCCTGATGGCAGGACCCTTTATGTGGCCAACGCGAAGGGATTTGGCGCCGGACCCAACGGCGGGCCGAACTTTCACGCGGGGCCGGAAGGAACTTACATTGGAGACATCACGCATGGATTCGTCTCCATCCTATCCATCCTGGATGAGGGCCAATTCAAACAAACCACGGTGCAGGTGCTCAAGAACAACGGCTTTGTAACCGCGACTCCTGCCGCGACGCGCAGCGCAGAGTTTCCTGTTCCGCCGCTGGCGCAGCCAAGCACGAAGATTCACCACGTCGTCTTCGTGGTCAGAGAAAACCGGACATATGATGAGGTCCTCGGAGACGTGAAGATTGAGGGTGCCATGGTGGAAGGCGAACCCAGCCTGGCTCGTTGGGGTGAGAGCGCTCGGGTGAGAGACAAGGAGGAACCGGTCGTCGTAGAAAAAGCCTCGGTGACGCCCAACGCGCACGCCTTGGTGCACAGGTTTGCCTTCAGTGACAACTTCTATGTGGACTCCGACGTTTCGGTGGATGGCCACCACTGGCTGGTGGGAAATTACCCGAACGAAGTGCTGGAAACGGAATGGCCCGCTTCGTACGGCCGCAAGCTCAGCTATGTGGCTGACCCCGACGCGCCTGGGCGCATCAGCCTGGAGTGCGGAAATCCCTGTCCTGAAACTTTTCTGGAGGCGGGCTCGCTTTGGGAGCATCTGGCAAGGCACCATATCACGTTCCGGAACTACGGCGAGGGAGTTTCGTTTCCGGGCAACGAAGGCGGAGAAGGTCTCATGCCTACCGGTATGCGGGAGGCAACCAACATGCCCATGCCCGAGGTCCTGTTCGAAAACACTTCCCGAGACTATGCAACTTTCAACACCAACATCTCGGACCAGTACCGCTTTGGGCAGTTCCAACGCGAGTTCCAGGTTCGGTTTGCAAGCGGCAAAGAGCCGCTTCCGCAATTCCTCTACATCTGGCTGCCCAACGATCACACGGCCAAGCCGCGTCCGGAGGATGGCTACCATTATCGCGCTTCTTACGTGGCGGATAACGATCTGGCGCTGGGAAAGCTGGTCGAGCTGTTTTCGCACAGTCCGTTTTGGAAGGACATGGCCATTTTCGTGACAGAAGACGACGCCCAAAACGGCTGGGATCACGTGGACGCGCACCGGAGCATCTTGATGATGATCAGTCCGTATGCGCGGCACGGCGTCTCGCACGTCCACACCAGCATGGCCAGCATTATCAAATCCTTCGACCTGATTTTCGGCTTGCCCTATCTGAATCAGTACGACGCCGCGGCCACGGACCTTTCAGATTTGTTTAGCGCCACGCCCGATTTCACGCCCTTCGAAGCGCTGCCTTCCGACGCGCAGATCTTCGATCCGGCGAAAGTGAAAGAGCCAGGACTCCAAATGCAGGCCCGCCCCAGCGAACCCCTGGACGACCCCCAAACCATTCGCAGAGAAATGCGCGATCGGGATGGCGAGCACGAGAAGTAGGGACGGTTCGCGAACCGCCCCTACAGCGGATATTCACCGGCGACTCCACACTGGTGACGCGCATTCGTGTACAATGGACATTCGAGTCGGAGGTTAGCACAATTCAGTGAATGGTGTTTTGAGAAGTGAATCGGGTTAGATGAAAGGATTGCTTTCGACTTTCGACTCTCGACTCTGAACTTCCGAATGTCCAATCTCCTCGACCAACTTAACCCCCAGCAGCGCGTCGCCGTAGAGGCGACGGAAGGACCGCTGCTCATCCTGGCCGGAGCCGGCAGCGGAAAAACGCGCGTTATCACCTACCGGATCGCTCATCTGAT
>Ga0181532_10000218_pt1 | contig 59714 bp, 59 predicted proteins | sample PEATcosm2014_Bin_33_FD_119768 | JGI IMG/M metagenome (GOLD analysis project Ga0181532, IMG submission 119768) | Peatland microbial communities from MTU Mesocosm Facility, Houghton, MI, USA - PEATcosm2014_Bin11_30_metaG | ecosystem: Environmental > Terrestrial > Soil > Wetlands > Peat | place... | reverse complement strand
CTCCCGTCGCACCGTTGCTTCCCGCGGGACCCTGAGGTCCGGCTACGCCGTCATTACCCGTGGCGCCCGTCGCACCGGTGCTGCCCGTTGCACCCGTTACGCCCGTCGCACCAGTTGCGCCCGTTGCACCGTTGCTTCCCGCGGGACCCTGAGGTCCGGCTACGCCGTCATTACCCGTAGCGCCCGTAGCGCCCGTTGCGCCAGTCGCTCCAGTAGCTCCCGTGGCGCCGGCAGGACCTTGTGGTCCGATCGCGCCCGCAGACCCTACTAGGCCGTTTGAACCCGTAGCTCCGGTGGCTCCTGTCGCGCCGTTGTTACCCGTTGCACCCGTGACGCCGGTGATACCTGTTGCACCGGTTGGCCCGGTTGGACCTGTTGGACCGGTGACTCCGGTGAGCCCCGTCGCACCCGTAACACCCGTAACACCCGTTGTTCCGGTAGCACCCGTGGCACCTGTCGCACCGGTGCTGCCCGTAGGACCTTGTGGTCCGGCTGCGCCCGCAGACCCGGCCGTGCCGTTTGAACCCGTAGCTCCGGTGGCCCCTGTAGCGCCGTTGCTACCCGTTACACCCGTCGGTCCGGTCGCACCCGTTGAACCAGTCTGTCCCTTCGCTCCAGCGGCTCCGGTTGCACCCGTTGCACCTGTCGGACCCGCGGGACCAGACGGACCCTGTGGACCAACAGCACCTGTCGCTCCGGTCGCACCCGTTGTTCCAGTCGCACCGGTTAGCCCAGTTGCACCCGTTGTTCCGGTCGCGCCGGTTGGCCCGGTTGCACCAGTGGCCCCGGTTGGACCCGCCGGTCCAGTTGGCCCGGTGCCCGAGCCGGTGCTCGTTGCGGTCGTAATGGTGGGTAGCGAGAGTACGGTGTCGTTGCCCGCTCCAGAATCCGTCGTGTCGACGATCTCGAATCCGAGCGTCGCCGTGCCAGTAGACGGAACCTCGAAGGCTGAACTGACCACGTACAAGACGTGGGGGTTATAACCCGTTCCTCCGGTACCTGCATCTTCGCCATAGACCGTAGACGCGGAATTGGTGCAAGGGTCAATTCCCGAGGCGACAGCTTCGGGGCTGCCGTCCACGATCGCGTACAGCGTGTCGTCCGCATCCGAGGGCCCGAGGCTGTCTTGGTACGCGCAGTTCGTTTCCCCCATGTAGAAAGACGCCGTGTAGGAATCGCCCGCGACGGCCGGAATGGCGTTCGCCGTCTCCAACTGGATCCCTCCAGTCAGAGCCGACACCTGGGTCACGTTTTCAAGTACTTGGTTGCTTTTCGCCTGCGTCGAACTCTGACCTTCGGAGAGGCCCACCTCATCCGCCATGGTCTGCGCATCGGCCCACAGATCGGCGTCTCCGCCGTTTTTGCCAGCACAACCTGTGTCGCTCGTGGGCTCAGGCGTTGTGGAATTCAAGATCCAGCCATTGCAATCGTTGGCCGCAGGCGTGAACTGAGAAGCGGCGGTATAGCTCATGCTGTTTACGTCCGCCTTGCCTGCGGCCGACGTGTAATTCAAAATGCTGATCGCCGCGCTCGTCGCATTCTCGTTCGCAAAGCTCTCGCTGTAGACCGTGGTCGCGCCGGCAGCTACACCAGCGGTCAGGCCCATCGCGGCGACGATCGTGACCACGGACCCGATGATGCAGGAAAACACCCAAGATCTATTGTGAGCTGCTCGCTTCCGGTCGTGGCGCGTGCCGACGAGGGCGACGCGCTTACCAATGCGGTGGGGCAGCGTTTCGTTGAACCGAGAAGCGGTGTGCGAGCGGTCAGCTGACAACAACCTGCTCCGCTTCTTGAACCGCAGGGTGTCCCGCATAAAAGCAAATGGAACTGGCAGCAAGGACAAATAAGCCCCTAGGGAAAACGGGCGCGGCAATATTGCACTTCAGGCGGAATCCAGTTCCGCTTGTCCGTTTTGAATGCCGCTTTTTCACGCGTTGCAACCCATCCAGGGAATCCCTTGGGGGTCAACCTACGTGAGTTGCGGCGCCCTTTCAATCAATTACGCCAAAAAAACTGAATGCCCTTAGAACGTATACACGCAGAGCGTCTACGACGTTACGGAGAGTGGTAGAAGCCCGTTCCTTCGTTCTCTCCCATTCAAGAACTGCAGCCCGCGCACGAATTCGACCGCGCGCTCGTGAGATTTGAAGACTTGTGAAACCGATCATCCGTTCTCCAAATTCCACGACATATTTCAGAGCCTATATCACAAATTGTAAGACCAGATATTCGCAATTGTTACCCTTTGCTATCGAAACTATACGACTATTTCGAACGCCGTCTATTGAGGGACATTCGGTGTGCCGGAAGTTCTTCCGAGAATTCGGCGCGCTGAGCTACCCACGGAGCGCGATCTCCGGACCGCCCTTGGGCTGGTACGCGCGAACAAGCGCCAGACCCATGCTGTGTCCACGGCTCCCTCCGGAGCTGCGTGGGCATCCCGCCTTGGCGCGAAGAGCGGTGCGCTCCCGTTGCCTCGAGCATCTGCGTGCTGGGGCACGGGCACAGGGTGCGCCTATCGCTTTCTCCTCGGTGCAGGGCGAGAGGCAGAAATCGGATCCCACAAAGTCTGTGGCGCTTCGCGATCTCCAATGGACCGAGACCTCGAGTAGCCCGGGGCTTTGAGTCTCGGGTATCGCGAACGGTTCAGCACGGCCCCACCCCAACGAGCTCCACCGTGTCCTCCAGACACCGAAGGTCGACTCAAGGCCTCCCCGGGGCTCAGATGAGCTCGCGACTCAACTCCTTTGGTGCGTGTTGACCAGCGCCTTCGGCATGAAACTCTAAACCTAAGGTGCAGCTTCAAGTTTTGCATGAGCGAGCCTCGCGTCGTTCTTGCTTGCGGCCCCTTGAGCCCACCGGCGCGTCCTGAAGCCTGCGGTCGCGCAAATGCGCCGCCCTCGTCACATGGCGCATCGCCGAGACACGAGCGTGCCGAGTCGATCGTGTGCGCTGTTCACCAAACCCTGAGAGGTGACTGACCCTGGCGTCACGCACCCAGGAAAGCAAAGAACGCCATTCAACGGGCTCGAAGGCCGGATTGTTCTTTTCTCAGTGGAGATCCGCCGACCGACTGCGACGAAGAGCCGACCAGCGGTGAGCGATGAAGTACGCGATCGCCCCAATCACGACTGCGACGACGGCATAGCCCGCAAAGGAGAAGTCGTGGGTGACCCGATGCCATTGTGATCCAACTCCGTACCCCACCGAAGCCCATGCTGATGCATAGACGAGCGTTCCGACGAGGCTCATCGCCCCAAAGCGCAATGGACGCATTTCGGCGATTCCGGCAACGAGCGATGTGAACGCGCGCAATACAGGGAGAGCCCTCCCGATCATCACCGCGAATTCTCCGCGTCCATCCAACCATCGTTCCGCTCGGTCGAGATCTTTGGATGTGAGCAGGACGTAGCGGCCGAGACGTAAGACGAGTGGGCGGCCACCTATGCGACCAACGGCGAAGGCGAAATACGAACCTGCCAGCTCGGCGGCCGTTCCAAGCAAGATGATCGCAAGGAGATTCAGCTTGCCTTGCGCCGCGAGCACGCCAGCGAAGCCGAAGGTCACCTCAGAAGGAATAGGTACGCAACACGCCTCGATGAAAGCCAGCACCAAAAGTGCCACGTAACCATATTCCGTGAGGAAGTGCTGCACGGCTCCTTTTGTAGTCGATGACCGTAAAGCACGTATGTCTTTTCCATGGAGATGATGTCATTCGGCAGTGTTTTCCGCTCTGCGTGACGTCCGATTCCTCGGACATGGCCGATGAAATCGATAACGTCACGGCAATGTCGACGATTCGCGTCACAACCGATGACGGATTGCACATCGCGGCTCAAGACTTCGGAGGATCAGGGTTGTCGACGCTGCTTGTTCATGCTGCGGGCTTTTGCGCGCCAGTGTTACGACCACTCGCTCGTTATCGTTCCGACCGTTGGCATTCATATGCGATCGACCTCCGAGGTCACGGAGCATCTGACGCACCCAACACATCGCTCACTGACTGGAATGGATTTGCGGTCGACGTCATCTCTAGCGTCGAGCAACTCGGCCTTGATCGACCTATCGGCGTCGGACATTCTCTTGGCGCAGTCGCCTTGCTTCTCGCAGAGGCGACGCGACCTGGATCCTTTTCGAAGCTCTACTGCTACGAGCCCCCGATTTATCTCGAAGGTGAGAAGCGTTCGCAACACGTTGAAAACCTCATAAGACGAGCGAATCAAAGGCGTGCTGTTTTCGATTCGCGCACACAAGCGTTCGAACGATTTCAAAGTCGGCCACCGCTGGATGTGATCGACCCGGAGGTTCTAGGACTCTATGTAGAACATGGATTCATCGAGTGCGATGACGGCACCGTTCGCCTCGCCTGTGACCCAAGCTTTGAGGCACTCATCTACGCGAGCGCACCGATGAAATCCGGCATGCATCTCGAGAAGATCACGTGCGATGTCACCTTTGCCTTCGGACAAGACGGTCCCGAGGAAATGAAGCGACGCATCTCGATCCTTTGTAACGCGACAACCAAGGGACGCCTTGAGGGTCTGCAAGGACTTGGCCACTTTGGCCCAATGCAGGACCCACGAGCGATTGCGACATCTATCATCCGCACGACTGAGGTAGCCGCCACGTAGCCTCGATGCCGATGAGTCCTGAGCTCCCCGCGACGCTTACGCCCTCAAAGATCACGAGCTTCGTCAATTGTCCGCTTGCGTTTCGCTTCTCCTATATCGACAGGTTGCCGGAGCCCGCCTCTCCTCAACTCGTGCTCGGCACGCTCGTTCATCGAGCATTACAGCTCTTGTTCACGCGAGGTCTTGTGACCGATCGGACCCCGAAGAACGCACAGGGCGCCCTAGACGCCGCTTGGGACGAATTGAGGAATTCAGAAGAGGTTCTCGGGCTCGGATTCAACAACGAACTTCAGAGCTCGTTCCTGCACCAGGCGACCACGCTGCTCGAGCATTACTTCACTTTGGAGGATCCGGTGTCGGTGACTCCCGTGGGAATTGAGCTCGATCTCCGGACAGCGCTCGAGAACATCGAACTGCGAGGGATCATCGACCGACTCGACTATCTCCGAAATGGCGAGTTCGCGATTACTGACTACAAGACCGGTCGGTCCCCTCGACCAGAGCAGTCGCGAGCGCGACTCCTCGGCGTCCACTTTTACGCCTTCTTGTGCGAGCAGATTCTCAAACGGAGACCTCGCGAGGTGCGTTTGATGTATTTGAAGGACCAGGTCGTGATCGTAGACACGCCGACGGATCAAACGATGCGAGGGTTGCGTCAACGCGCCGTTGCAGTTTGGGCCGCGATCGAACAGGCTTGCATCGAGGACAACTTCAGGCCACATCGGTCCGCATTGTGCAAGACCTGCGCGTTTCAGGCCTTTTGTCCTGAATTTGGAGGCGATCCCAAGCTGGCCCGCTGCGGCGATTAACCTGCCGCATTGATGCTTGACAAACGCATCGCGGCCTTTGATGACCGCGTTGATGATTACTTTGCACAATTGCGGGGCAATCGCGTCGCTGATCGCGTCTTCTACACAGCGTCCGCGCTCGGAGACTTTGGCCTCATATGGGTTGTCTTTGCTCTCCTTCGAGCACTGCGGGGAGGAAAGAGAAACGAGCGCGCAGCACGGCGAGCGATTGCGGCAACTGGAATCGAGTCCACACTCGTAAACGTCATGTTGAAATCCGTTATCGGGCGGCGTCGGCCGCTACAGACCTACGAGCACCCATTGCCGATCCGCCAACCGCTTACATCGAGCTTCCCCTCCGGGCATGCAACAGCAGCATTCTGTGGTGCGATGCTCCTTTCCGACGATGACGCGCTCGCGCCTGTGTACTTTGCGACAGCTGCGCTTGTCGCAGCGAGCCGCATATACGTCCGTATCCACCACGCGTCCGATGTTGCAGCGGGAATTGGCGTCGGGCTTTCGCTCGGGCTGATCGGGAGAAAGATCGCTCCCCTGCGCAGACACAGGAGCTGAGTGCACAGGTCGAGTCTCGCTGGGCGCTTCGATCTACGATGACCGTGTTGAACGGCGCAATGAACCACGCGCTAGCTCGAGACGAAGGGGACTGATCATGAGCGTCGCGATCGTCATGGGAAGCGATTCAGACGAACCTGTCATGCGAGCAGCAGCCGACGCGCTCGAAGAATTCGGCATCGCATGGGAAATGCGCGTCCTCTCCGCCCATCGGACCCCAGATGATGCGCTCGAGTACGCGCGCACAGCGGCAGACCGAGGGGTGCAGGTCATCATCGCGGGCGCCGGCGGCTCGGCCCACCTTCCGGGCGTACTCGCCGCGTCGACAACGTTGCCCGTCATTGGCGTGCCGATTGCACTTCGCGTCCTCGATGGTATCGACTCGCTGTTATCCATCGTCCAGATGCCCCGCGGCGTGCCCGTGGCAACTGTCGGCATAGACGGAGCACGCAATGCGGGATTGCTTGCTGCGCGAATCCTCGGTGTCGGAAACAAGAAGATCACCGAGGAGATCTACAGGCTCCAGAAACGCATGGCCGACGACGTCCGGGCAACAGACGACGCACTACAAGATCGTCTTGGACGCTGAGAAAGCGACGACCAACTACCGTTTCAGACGTGGAATCTCTTGTAGAGCATCTTGGGTTTGACCGCGGCGCACGCTTGCTCATCGTTACCGCGGATGACCTCGGCTTTAGCTACGGCACAAACATCGCGATCTACGAGTCGCTACGACAGGGAGTGGCGACTTCGGCCTCGCTCATGGTGCCCGCCCCGTGGGCGCGAGGCGCAGCCTATGACTATCGAGGTGAGGACGTCGGGGTCCACCTCACGATCAATGCCGAACTCGATGTCTACCGCTGGGGACCGATCACGCAGGCACCGTCGTTGCTCGACGGCGACGGTGGGTTCCCAAGGACGATCGACGACGTCTGGGAGCACGCCGACTTAGAAGAGGTGAGGAGAGAGTGGCGGGCACAGATTGAAAGGGCCATCCTTTGGGGCTTCGACGTCAGCCACCTCGATGTGCACCTCGGAGGGGTCGAACTCAAGCCCGAATTCTTCGACGTGTACTTGGATCTTGCAGAGGAGTTCGCCCTACCCATCCGCCTTCCCGACAAGAAAGAAGAACCGAGGATCGGCTTCCCCTTTCGCTCGCTCGCGAAAGAGCATGGGGTGCTCGCACCCGAACGCCTCATCGCACCGTCTGTCCTTGGATCAGAAGAAGACGCCATGTACGCCGCGCTCGTTCAACTCGATACAGGGGTAACTGAGCTTTCCGTTCACCCCGCGCTCGATTCGCCCGAGCTTCGTGCGGCGTCCTCGGATTGGGAATCTCGCACCCAAGAGCACGCCCTTGTCGCCGCGCACGGTGCATTGGAACGGGCGATTCGTCGATCCAACATTGCGTGCATTGGCTTTCGAGCGCTGCGCAACGTCATGAGATCAAGCTGAGCGCGGCCTTATAGCCGCGAGAGATCAGTAGTAACGAGGGACGTACGCGCCGCGCCCGAGCGCCGCGCTCTCATAAGGGTCGAGAGACTCATCAACGCCGCCGCGTACCTCAGTCACCCAGTCGAGGCGGTCCCGCAGAAGTCGTTCGACGCCGCCTTGGAGCGTCGTTGACGAAATGGCGCACGACCCACACGCTCCTTGCAACTCGACTTCGACCACTCCGGTCTCATAGTCGACGTCCACGAGCGCGAGATCTCCCCCGTCCATTTGGACCGCGGGGCGCATGAGGTCCATGAGCTCTTCGAGGTCGCTCTTGCGGCGTTCGCGCTCGTCCTCATCGATGACGGCGGCGCGCTCGTTCTTGGGCTGAGGAACCCTTTCCTCCTCAGAAGGCCCGCTCGGGTCGGAATCGTCCATGTTCGCCGCTCCTTGACAGTCCTTTGCGTGGTCGCCTCAGGCCATCCACTCGGCTCGCACAGCAGCGGGCCCTAGGATGCCTGCGTGCAGCTCGTCATCCTCGCAGCCGGGCACGGCAGGCGCTTCGGCGGCCTGAAGCAGCTCGCGCCGGTCGGACCGAACGGCGAGGCCATCATGGACTATACGGCCCGAGCCGCTCACTCCTGTCACTTCGACGGCCTCGTCGTCATCGTTCGCGAAGACGTCCGCAAGGAGATCGGCGCCCACATCGACACGTTCTGGCCGACGTCGATGCCCGTCGAATTCGTCTGCCAGGGCCCCCTGCCTGGCACTGCCCAAGCGGTGTTCGCTGCCGAGAAGAAAATAAGGGGTCCCTTTGCCGTTGCGAACGCGGATGATCTCTACGGCACGGAAGCACTCCGGGCGATCCGCGAGCACTTCGGCGGCGTGGCGTCGAGCAACGGCACCAAGGCGAGCAAAGCTTCACAGCCAAGAGATGAACGGCACATCCTCATTGGCTATGAGCTGTCCAACACGGTGCTCACGACAGAACCGGTGACGAGAGGCTTGTGCGACGTAGGGTCCTCAGGCGAACTCGAACGCATCGTGGAGCACACCGTCCAGCTCCGCGCCGATGGGAGCTTTGACGCAAGACCGCTCCACGACGGCGAATCAGCTGATGGCTCTGTCGGCCCGCTACGACTGACAGGCCACGAGTGCGTCTCGATGAACCTGTGGGGTTTCCACCGCCGAGTTCTCGACGAACTCGAAAGAGAGATCGCGGCCTTTGATGAAGAGAGCTCTGGCAACAGGGAGCTCATCCTCCCAGACGTCATCCGCAGCCTTGTCAGCTCGGACAAGGATTCCGTAAAAGTCGTAAGGACCGCTTCCAGGTGCATCGGGATTACGCACCGCAAGGACATTGCGATCGTGCGCGAAGAGCTGGTGGTTGGTGCGAAAGCGTGCGCTCCGCTTCGGGGCCACAACGGGAACTAACGGGATCACCTCCACAAGCAGCGCTCTCCTAGGGCGTTCGCGGCGGATGACCATCGCGCTCTTTGTGAACGGCGTGCTCGTCGTCTCGGAGATCGCAGGCGGCATCATTGCCCATTCCACTGCTCTTGTCGCTGACGCTGGTCACAATTTTGCCGACAGTGTTGGCTTCGTTCTCATCCTCGTCGCGCTGCGTCTCTCGCTACGCTCTCCGACTGCCGAACAGTCCTTTGGTTACCACCGCGCGACGATCCTCGCTGCATTGGCCAACGTCGCCATCGTCCTCGCTGTCGCTACGCTCATCGTGACTGAGGCGATCTACCGCTTGTTCCATCCCCTATCGGTGCACGGAGGTCTTGTCGCCATCATCGGAGGATGCGCGCTCGTCGTCAACCTTGTTGCCGCGCGTTTTGTCTTCGAGAACTCGCATGAACTCGCTACAAGAAGCGCGCTCATACATCTGCTAGGGGACGCTCTGTCGTCTGCAGCTGTCTTGATCGGTGGAATCGTCATCTTCGCGACGGACCGGTTCTTCGTCATAGACCCGATTCTCTCCCTCATCATCGCCTTTATCGTCGCGACAATGGGCGTTCGACTCGTCAAGGAATGCGTCAGCATCTTGTTGGAATCGGTGCCTGGCGATGTCGACCTCGCATCCCTCACGCGCACGATCAGCGATACAGACGGCGTAACGGACGTGCACGACGTGCATTGTTGGAGCTTGTCGAGTGAGGTTCGCTCGCTCTCGGCGCACGTCGTGCTGTCCGGACATCCCACACTCGAACAAGCCCACGACCTCGCTGAGCGGATTAAGGCCTTGGTCGAGGACCGCTATGGAATCGCACATTGCACGATCGAGCTCGAGTGCGAACGCTGCGTCGATGGGGACTCGGCATCGTGCGCGATCGACACGAACCTGAGCCCTGAGGAGACACGACGAGCGTGATGCTGCCAAATGGTGAGTGCAACCATTCGATAACGAACCATTCGACGGATGAACCGAGCGAGACTTAGCTCATGACGAGGCGGCGTGTTCCACGGCACGGGATTAACCAAGAGTTCGTTTCGGACCCACTCACGGGCCAGCCCGCCGAGCTTCGCCGCATCCAGCCCGATCGTGCGACGAAGTCCTACCGCTGTCCCGGGTGCAACCAGGAGATCCCACCGGGCATTGGGCACGTCGCGATCATTCCCCAGAGCGCGCCCGAAGAGCGTCGCCATTGGCATCGCGCGTGCTGGGACCACCGCGGCTCAAGAAAGGCCGGGCGCTGAGAACACTTATCACGCGCAATGAGAGAAGACGCGACGGGGACCTTCGCGTCTTCTTGCACGCGCCTTAAGACACGCGAACCCTTCGTCTTTGCAAGTGATCGAGAAGAACTCGCCAGAACACATCGGCACAACCACCCTGCGCCAGGCGCGCTCGTCGGCAAATATCGACAGGGCCTTGGTCTTGATGTTCTGTGTCCCGAGCGTTGCGCTATTCGTCACTCGAGTGATACCCGTCGTCGCTTACCATGAAGCGCGAGGTCATGCGTGACGCCATGGACCCGCGCTGTCTGAGCGTGGCACGAGCGAGTCCGACACCTTCGGCGCGCCTACGCCAAGCGACGCCGAACAATCTCCGCGAAGCAGCGTCGCGCAAGGGGAGGTAGCCGAGCTCCCAGGCGGCGAGCAAAGACCAAAAGGCGAAGTCCGTGCTCACTCCGCCCTTTCGCAGGGCAATGCGGACGCGCATCGAGATGTGCACGTAGTTCACGATGCGGCTCTCGATCGCGGCGCAAAGCACTCCCGGCGGGACCTCGATGAGACACGCGCGGTCGAGGGGCAACGCGTCGAGCTTGCGAACGCGCCTCGTGCGCCAGTCGAGAACCCAGTACGTGCCGTCGGACTCCGCGGAGCGAAAGGCGACGGGACGACGCAGCACGAGACCGATCCCTAGAGGAAGGGCGCGCAAGAACGTTCCGAAATATGCCGCAAATGCGCCGAAGCTCAGCGAGCGCGCAGACTCCGCTTCGGCTTCGCGCTCGAGCGCGGGAGCGGCACGTTCGCGCAGCTTTTCGAGCCACGCGTCGCGCGCGGTGTAGTAATCGCCGAGATCAGAGTGAAAAGGTTGAGTGCTGTCCCAGGTGTCGCCTGGCTTTGCGAGCAACAAGGTCGTTTCGTTCTGTCCGGAACGCGCGAACCCCTCTTGCACTTCGAGTGGGGTGACGACGTCGCGGTTTCGCAAGAAAGACTCGGGGTGCAAGAAGCACACCATCGAGGCGAAGGGAATAGCGAAGCGCGGTTCGAGCGCGCTCGTCGATTCCAGAAAATCGGCGACGTAGTCCTTCCTCGAGAGCAACGTGAGATCTTTCGGATCCTCAGCCGAATAGCAGTTTGGATAGGCCTGTGCGAAGGAATGGCTCTTCAGCATGAGATCTGGCCTTCCGAAGCGCTTGCGGAGCCCGTCGAGGTCCTGACCTCGAAGCTTGCAATCGTTGAGATTGCAAACGACCGCGCCGTCTCCGACGACAACGAGCGCACTGTCGTCGAAACCGTACTGGTAGGAGGCCACGCTCATAGAGGAGTCGAGCTCGACGCTCTCCCCGTGATCGATTTCGGTGACGTCGTTGAACCCGAGCGCAGCGAGTTCGTCGCGCATGACGTCGACCCCGAAGCGCGCGATGAGGACCTTCGTAGCACGGTCGATCCGGCGAAGGCTCGGATAATGGAAGTGATCAAAGTGGTGATGCGTGAGGTACAGATAATCCGGTGCGAGCCATTCCGGCATCGGCTCGGGGCTCGGCGGGTAGTGCCACCACGAACGCCAGTAGCACGTACCGAAGAGCCACGGATCCACGAGGAGCGTCGCGCCTTGGGTCTTTATGTACAAGCCGGCGTGGCCGATGACGGTGACTCGCACTCCTCGCTTGCGCTCCTCGCGATATCCCGTATTGCCACATCGTCGTGGCCCAACGGGGGCTAAAGGTCGGCCCTGAGTGTAGTGCCCACCCCTTCTCACCAGGCAAGGCTCAGGGGGTCTCGCCTCGAACGTTCGCGGCGAGTTGGACAGTAGAATTACTTTGTGGAATACCTGGACCTGTTCGCGAGCCGATGATCGTCTCGCTCAACATGGTGGCCTATGTCCTTCCGAAGGGCAACGCGCTCTTCGTCGATATCGCCTTTGCTGTCGTCTTCGGCCTCCTCGGATATCACCTCTCGCGTCGGCATCGTCTGTTGCGCGGCGTGACGCCGTGGAGGTTGCCCTCCTTTGCCTGGGCGTTGATCTGCCTCGTTCTCCAGCCGATCGGCATCATCGTCGAGCTCGTCGCGGAGTTCACGACTCGACCCGCTGAGCCTGCGCGAGACCCTCGTGCGCCGCAGGGTTACCACGCCGTGGCCACGTCGTCCCCGACGGCTACCGCATTGGAAGCACACGCCGCTCACGGGCTCGGAACAAGCCCAGGGCACCTCGCGCCGCCACCGGGAGACGGGAGCGGACAGACGCCGCTTTTCGGCTGGTACGCGGACGTCACCAAGCGCCACGAGCTCCGTTACTGGGACGGAAGGCAGTGGAGCGATCACGTCGCCGATGCCGGCACGATGGCCATCGACCCGCTCTAGGCAAAAAAGAGGCGCTCTCAATGAGCGCTTCGATCAAAGGTCCTTGTCAGGAAGGGCTTCCACGTTGACGTCTTTGAAGGTGATGACCTTCACCGACGAAAGAAAGCGTGCCGGGCGGTACATGTCCCAGACCCAGGCGTCCTTGAGGAGCACTTCGACATAGGTCGTGCCTGAGTCGCTGTGCGGCGTGACGACGATGTCGTTCGCGAGATAAAGCCGCCGATCGGTCTCGACCACGTAGCTGAACATTTGGAGCACCGCCTTGTACTCCTCGTAGAGCGCGAGCTCGTTCTCCGCCTCAATGCGTTCGAGATCGTCCTCCGCGCTCACGAGTCGGCGCGCGCCCTTCGCCCGTCTTCAGCGGTCCACATCCCAAGAAGGGCTGCGGAAATTCCACCTTCTCCCATGGGGTGCTCCGCCAAGAGATCGCAGCCCATTGGCCTCCTTTCTCACAACGCGTGATGGCCAAAGCTCGAATGCGGTGGCAGATGCGCGATGTCCTTTTGATTCTCAGTGCGCGGCGCGGCGCTCTTTGATCTTCGCAGCCTTTCCGGCGCGATCGCGCAGGTAGTAGAGCTTCGCCCGGCGGACGTCACCTCCGGTGACGACCTCGATCTTCGCGAGAACCGGGGAGTGCACGGGAAACGTCCGCTCGACTCCGACGCCGAAACTGACCTTGCGCACGGAAAACGTCTCCTTCGCGCCAGAGCCCTGACGGCGCAGCACTGCGCCTTGGAAAATCTGGATGCGCTCGCGATTGCCCTCTACGACCCGGACGTGGACCTTGACGGTGTCACCCGGGCGAAACGGAGGGATGTCGTCGCGAAGCGTCAGGCGGTCGACGAGATCTGTCGGGTTCATTTCTTTCCACGCTCCTCAAAAGCATCATCGCCGGCGGCGCGCGCCACACCCTGCGCAAGCACCTCGCCAGAGCCTTGAGGATAGCCGTGCTCGGCGAGGAGCTGCACCTCGGCCTCCTCGAGGCCCCCCTTAAGAGCAATGAGGTCGGGGCGCCTGACGATCGTCCTCCACAGGGCCTCGGCGGCCCGCCAGCGTGCGATCCGCGCGTGATCGCCGCTCATGAGCACCTCAGGCACCGACCAGTCGCGAAACCTTGCAGGTCGCGTGTACTGAGGGTACTCGAGCAAGCCGGAAGAAAAGCTCTCCTCGACAGAGGACTCGTCGTTGCCGATGACACCGGGAATGAGGCGCGCGACGGCCTCGATGACGACTAGAGAAGCGAGCTCCCCGCCGGCAAGCACGAAATCTCCTATCGAGATCTCACCGTCAACGAGGTGAGAAGCAATGCGCTCATCGACACCTTCGTAGCGTCCGCAAAGCAAGGAGAAAGTGCCGGGTGTCCTTGCTAGATCTCGCGCCATTCCTTGATCGAAGCGTCGCCCAGAGGGACTGAGCAAAAAGAGCGGCCGCGGGCAATCGAAGAGCTCGACGGCGCGAAACACCGGCTCTGGGGCAAAAACCATGCCCGCCCCACCTCCAAAGGGGGTGTCGTCGATGGTCCGATGGGCGTCGCTCGCCCCCTCGCGCAGGTCCCGGACACGCACGTCGAGGACGCCCTCACGTCGTGCGCGACCAAGGAGGCTTTGGGAGAGATAGTGCTCGAGTGCCTCGGGAAAAATGCTCAGCACGTCGACGCGCATTCGCGCCCCTGGATGCCCTGATGACCAAAGCGCGGATCGGTCGGTCTCAAAAGAATGCGTCGCCATCACACGAACAGTCCCTCTGGAGGGTCGACGATGAGGCGTTCGTCGCCCTTTTCCAAAAGGAAGTGCAAAGGAAGGTATGCGACGTCGTCGATGACGAGGAGATCACTCGCTGGATTCGCCTCAACTGCGGTCACGCTACCAAGGCGCACTCCGGCCGTGTCGAAGACGTCCTTGCCGATGAGCTCGTGGATGAAGAGCGCGCCATCGTCTTTGACCGGCGCGGCGCACAAGGTCAGCCCGCGAAGACCCTCAGCCGCGTTGCGGTCGGAAACACCCGCAAAACGGACGAGGAAACGGCCTTGGTGCGGACGACAAGCAACAACCTCAAGGCTTCGATTCATCGCGTTCTCCTTGTGCGTTGGTGACGAAGCATCAACGCCAATGAGTTGTGAGCCGACGGCGACACGTTCCAAGCGGTTCGTAAGAAGCTCGACGACGACTTCACCCGACAGACCATGAGGCTTGGTGACTCTTCCGATCTCCAAGTACCCGATCGGTTGCGTCGTCATCTAATCGACGATATCGACCGTCGCGTCGGTGCCATCTCGAGCGGCTGCGGCGCGAACGAGCGCGCGAATCGCTTGTGCAACCCGCCCCCGCTTGCCGATAATCCGGCCCATGTCGCCAGGAGCCACGTGCAAGGAGAGCTTGAGACCAGAGCGCGCCTCGTTGACTTCGACCATCACCGCGTCGGAGTCATCGACAATGGAGCGTGAGACGTACTCGAGCACCGACCGAGCGGTTCCACCGGTGACCCGATTGCCCGCATCGTCGTCGACCTCTGGGGCTTCGATATCGAGGTCCTCGAGGTCGATGTCCTCGTCTTCGATATCCAAATCATCGTCGTCATGAGGCGCTCCGAAGCTCGGTCCTTCGAACGCGGGTGACTCTGGAGTCTTTGAGAAGTCAGTCATCTCGTTGTGCTCACCCGTCCTTGTCGCTCGTTCCAGCCAGCACAGCTGAAGCGGCCTTTTCCGCCGTCTTTCTCGTGGCGGCCTTCTTTGGTGCGGCCCTCTTGGAGGCGGCCTTTTTGGCCGGCTTGGCCTTGGCACGCGGCGCGCGGACTTTCGGCGCGCGCGCTTCGTGTGCGGTCGTATAGGCCTCCCAGGCTCCCGATATCTTGAGAAGCTTGCGCACGGTTTCGGTGGGTTGTGCCCCTTTGTCGAGCCACGCGACCGCCTTGGCGTTCTCGACGAGCACGCCAGATGGCTCGTCGCGCGGTGTATAGGACCCGACGATCTCGATGAACCTTCCGTCTCGAGGCGAGCGGCTGTCCGCTGCAACGATCCGGTAGGTCGGTTGCTTCTTCTTCCCCATCCGCATCAGGCGGAGCTTGACTGCCACGTTTAGTCCTTCTCTTTCTCATTGGTCATTGCACAAACATCGTTTTTTTCGCGCACGGGCGTCGTGACCACTCGGTGCATTCTGCTCAACGAGGCGATCCGACGCCTCTTTTTGACTCCGTCACGCGACCACCTCTTGCCTTCCCACGGCGAGACGACGTCCGGCCTGCGCCACCCATGACCCCTGTCGTCCGCATCATCTTCTGCATTTCCTTGAACTGGCGGAGCAGATGGTTCACGTCGGTCGTCGTCGTGCCGCTGCCCTTTGCGATGCGCAGGCGCCTCGAGCCGTTGATCAGGGACGGTTCGTCTCGCTCTGCCCTCGTCATCGACTGGATGATCGCCTCGACCCGGGAGACCTCGTGCTCGTCGATGGACGCGTTGCGCATCTCTTTGGGCAGACCTGGAAGCATACCGAGCACACTCGAGAGCGGGCCCATCTTCTTGACCTGCTGAAGTTGCTCGCGGAAGTCCTCCAGGCCGAATCGCCCGGTACGCAGGCGCTCCATGGCCTTGTCGGCGGCTTCTTTTTCGTATTCGCGTTCCGCGCGCTCGATGAGGCTCAAGACATCGCCCATGCCGAGTATCCGCGACGCCATGCGGTCGGGGTGGAAGGTCTCGAAGTCACCCGCCTTTTCCCCAGTCGAGACGAAGGCGATGGGCTTCCCGAGAACCGATCGCAAAGACAGCGCGGCTCCGCCGCGCGCGTCCCCGTCGAGCTTGGTGAGAATAGACCCGTCAATGGGGAGCGCCTCATTGAACGCGAGCGCCGTCGAGAGCGCGTCTTGACCGGTCATCGCGTCGAGCACGAAGAACGTGTAGTGCGGAGAAGTCGCGCGCGCGATCTCGCGCAGCTCGACCATGAGCGCCTCGTCGATGGACAGGCGACCCGCGGTGTCAATGATGGCGACGTCGCGTCCAACGCGCGTTGCTTCGGCGATCCCGGCAACCGCGACTTGCACCGGGCTTGACGCCTCGCTGAACACTGCGGCGCCAACCTCGCGTCCGAGCACGCGGAGCTGTTCGACCGCCGCGGGGCGCTGGAGGTCCGTTCCGACCAACAGGGGATGACGCCCTTGGGACTTGAACCATCGGGCGAGCTTCGCGGCGACGGTCGTCTTTCCCGAACCTTGCAGGCCGGCGAGCAGGATCACCGTCGGGGGAATGGACGCGTACGCGATGCGCAGCGCCTCTCCACCGAGTGTCGCGCTCAGCTCCTCGTTGACAACCTTGATGACCTGTTGTGCAGGACTAAGGCTCGCCGAGAGTTCAGCACCGCTGCACCGGGCGCGAATGGACTCGATGAGGTCGCGCGCGACCGGCAGGGCCACGTCGGCCTCCAAGAGCGCGACGCGTATCTCACGCAGCACGTCATTGACGTCGTCGTCGTTGAGGTGACCGCGGCTGCGCAGCTTCTTGAAGATCTCATCGAAGCGGTTGGTGAGGGTGTCGAACATGGGCACGACCAGGTTACTCGGCTCATCGTTGCGTCCGATAAGGGACCCTCGCGACACGAGATGCGCGAACGCGAACCTCTAGCGGCCCAAAGCCGCGGCTCTTGGCTCTTGATTCATCCAAAGAGCGCCGTGACGAACTCGCCAGGGTCGAAGGCAACCAAGTCCTCGGGTCGCTCTCCGATGCCTACGACCTTCACGGGCAAGGCGAGCTCTTGTCTAATAGCAAGGACGATGCCGCCTTTCGCGGTGCCGTCGAGCTTGGTCAGCGCGATGCCGGTGATCCCGACGGCATCGGCGAACTCTCGCGCCTGGGCGAGTCCGTTCTGGCCCGTGGTCGCGTCGATCACGAGGATGACCTCGCAAAGATGGCCAGGCGGGCGATCGGCGACACGGCGGACCTTTTGCAGCTCGGACATGAGGTTCACCTTCGTGTGCAGCCTGCCGGCACTGTCTGCGAGCACGAGGTCTGCACGGATCGCCTCGGCGTGAGCGACCGCGTCGAAAATCACCGAGGACGGATCGGCTCTTGCACCTCCTCGGACGATGTCTGAACCCGAACGAGCCGCCCACAAATCGAGCTGGTCGCTCGCGGCTGCCCGAAAGGTGTCGCCCGCGGCGAGAACGACCTTCTTCCCCTCTTCAACCGCCTTGGCTGCGAGTTTGCCGATCGTCGTCGTCTTTCCGACGCCGTTCACCCCGACGAACAACCACACACTCGGTGGCTCCTCGCCGTAGTGGAGGTCGCGGTCTTCGCCCACAAAGAACGCGGCGATGTTCTCCTTGAGCGCTCCCAAGAGAACCTCGGGCTCCGGCGAGATTTCTCCGTTCCTCAGGCTCGCGCGAAGCTCGTCGAGGAGTCGCGTCGTTGTGGGGAGCCCGACGTCTGCAAGGATGAGCGCCTCTTCTACGTCCTCAAAGGTTTTCTCATCGACACGCCCTGAGCGCCTGATCGCACCGAGGGGGCCTGCGAGGAGCGCCTTGGCCTTCCCGAGTCGGTCGCTGAGGCGAAGCGGCACTCCGAGAGATAAGACCGGGGGGAATGGGGACGCAGCTTCTTCTTCGACTTCAGCGTAAGAGACGAGACCGGCGCTTTCTCCCCCGAGGACTTCTTCTTGATAGAGGGCTTCTTCGGTGCGAGCTTCACCGACGTTCGTGCGGGCCCGGCGATACGTCACGAGCGAGCCCGTCGCGATGAGGGCCAAGAGCAATACGACGACGACGACGAGCAGGACGACGGTCATGAGGGATCGAGCGCCGAGATCACCTCGTCGGGATCGCCCGCTTGAGAGCGCGTCTTTATGGGAGCGCTCCTTTGTGCGCGCGATGCGGGCCTGTGCCCGTGGCCGTCGCGCCGATGGAGGGTGTCGCTTACGACCTTTGAGGCGCCGCCCGGCTGCATGGAGATGCCATAGAGCGCGTCGGCGACTTCCATCGTCCTTTTCTGGTGGCTCACGATGACGAGTTGGGCCTCGTCGCGGAACTCATCGAGGAGATCCAAAAAGCGGAGCAAGTTCACCTCATCGAGTGCTGCTTCGACCTCATCGAGGAGGTAGAAGGGCGACGGGCGGCTCCTGAAGACTGCGAAGAGGAAAGCCACCGCGACGAGCGCGCGCTCCCCTCCAGACAACAACGACAGGCGCCTCACGTTGCGCCCCGCGGGGCGTGCCTCGATCTCGACTCCGGTGTTCAACAGATCGTCAGGCGCGGTAAGGCTGAGAGCTCCGGAGCCACCGGGAAAGAGCGTCTCGATGAGCGAGGAGAAGTGGCGCTGGACGTCTGCGAACGCCGCGCTGAACACGGCGACGATCTCGGCGTCGATCGCATGGATGACCTGGTTGAGCTCACGACGGGCCGTGCGCACGTCTTGGAGCTGGTTCTCCAAGAAACCATGACGCTCCGATAGGGCCAAAAGCTCCTCGCGCGCAAGGGGATTCACCGGTCCGAGAAGGCGCAGCTCTCGTTCGAGCTCGCGCAGGCGCACCGACGGATCCACCCCTTCTGGCATCTGAGGGGCTTCTGCCGCCATCGCCTCTTCGGGAATCGCCTCAAGGTCGCGAGAAACGCGATCGATTGCCGCCTCATGGCGAACCCGAGCCTCGGTCTCATCGATCTCGCACCGCTGACGGCGCTCCCGCAGGGCTGAAAGACGATGCTCGAGGTCCTCGCGGTCCTTGCGAATGACCGAAAGACGCTCCAGACGCTCGCGTTGAAGAAGCGATCGACGTCCGGCTTCGCTCGTGTATCGGGCAATTGCTCCGAGTGTGCGGGACTTGAGCGATTCGAGCGCGCGGGCGAGATCACCGAGCACGGCCTCTTCGATCGCGTGCATCCCGCGCCTTTGCGCGGCATGCTCTCGCGCCGCACGGCGCTCGCTCAGGCGGCGCTCCAAATCGGTGATGCGTTCGGAGAGGAGTATGCGACGCTCCTCGACCGCAGCCGCGGCAACTTCTAAGTCCCGTCTTCTGGTGCCAAGGGCGCGCGCCTTTTCATCAAGGGCGCGTCGCGCCGTGTTGGCTTCAAGCGAACGCAACATTTGTGCGTCATCGTCTTGTTCGAGCGCGCTGAGGCGCTCCGCGAGGTCATGGACAAAAGCGGCGTTCGTCTCGACGACGCGCGAAGCCTCGTCGCATTCTTGCGTCGCGACCACAAGCAGACGTTCGCAGTCCTCGCGTTGGCGCAGTGTCTTTGACTGAGCTTCTTCATGTCGCAAGACGTCGCTAACTGCCGCGTCAGCCGCCCGTGTCGTGGTCGTCGTGGCCCCACGCGCATCGAGGTGCGCCTTCACCGCGACTTGGAGGCCCTTTCGAGCAACATCGAGCTCGCTCTGCAGCAGATCGAGTCGCTTCCTCGCCTCATCGAGGGAAACGCGCGCGCTGCTAGATGTCGCGGCACGCAGCTTCCAACCCATCGGCGAGAAGCGGTCACCCGTCTTTGTCACGATGGTGCGCCTCGGTGCGGAAAGCGCTGCGTCGACGGCGTCGGAAAAGCTTCCCGTCGCGAACATGACGTCGCCGATCATCTCGTCCAAGAGCTCTGAGACACCTTCTGAGGCGGAGGAAACGAGCCCTCGCAACGGGATCGTTCCGACAACCCCAACTGGGCGCGTCATGGCGAAAGCCTCTGCGCTCTGTCTAAGGACGAGCACAAGAGCGGGTTCCCCGACCTCTTGAAGCTTGAGGAGTGCCTCGCGAGCCGCCATGTCCCCGCGCACGACGAGCGCGTCGAGTGCGCCTTCGAGGGCTGCCTCGATACCGAGCTCCGCGTCGTCTTCGATCCTGATGAGCTCGAGGAGCGTCCCCATGACGCCAGGGAGATCCCTGAGGTGCTCGCGATCGGCCCATGGAATTCGCTGTTCGAGTGCGCCTTCGAGCGCGCCGATCCGAGCCCGCAGTTCGTGCTCTGTCCTTTCGTGTGAACGAAGGACCTCGTCTTTGTCGGCGAGATCGCGCTCGAGCGATTCTTCGACGCGCACAGCTTCGTCGCGTGCCGTAATGGCCTCGTCTTTGTGGACGCGCAACGACGAAAGGGCTGTTTCGATATCGCCTGCAGCACGCTCACATTCACCGCGGCGCTCTCTTATGGCGGCGACGCGCTCACTTGCGCGAGCAAAGAGCTCGCGCGCGGACGAGAGTTTGTGACGAGCGCTCTCCAACTCCTCACGCGTCGAGGACACGACGGTGTTCATCTCGAGCGCCTCGGAGACCCCAAAGCGCTCGACGTGAGCGGATTCCGCTGAGGCGAGCGAGGACTCCTCGGCCGCAAGCGCCTCCCATTGCGGGGCGAGTTCTTCCTTTTTTTTCGCGGTCGCCCCTAAGTCCTCTTTCACCGACAAGAGCTCGCCTTCGAGCGCGCCGATCGCGTCGACGTCCTTGAGGATCGACGCGAGCTCCGCGCGTGCCCGGCGACGCTCGGCAACAAGCGCGCCGACACCGTTCGCCCGTTCGAGGAGCTGGTTGAGGCGCGAGAGCACGGGCGCGAGATCTTCGCCGCGCGCCTCGACGAGCGCGTCTTGGCCGGCCCGTAGCGCCTCATCGAGGCCAGAGAGCGCGCTCAGTGCCGCCGTGACCTCAACATCGAGGGACGTCCCCTCGTCGCGGATCGACGTGAGTCGCGCCTCGAGCTCGCGCAACTCGGTTCCGGCGAGGTAAAGGCGAAGCGTCGCGGCCTCATGTGCGATTTCTTCGTGGCGCATCGCCGAGGAGGCCTGGCGTTCGAGGGGCTTCAGCTGCCGCCTCACTTCGCGCAGCAGATCCTGCAAGCGCGAGAGCGCGATCTCGCTCGCTTCCAAGCGGCGTTCGGAGCGTTCCCTGCGGCGTCGGTACTTGAGCACCCCCGCGGCCTCTTCGATGATCATGCGCCGGTCCTCTGGCCGCGCTGCGAGCACCGCGTCGAGTTGACCCTGGCCGACGATGACGTGCTGTTGACGCCCGACCCCGGTGTCCGACAAGAGCTCTTGAACGTCGAGCAACCGACAGGCGACGCCGTTGATCTGGTACTCGCTCTCGCCGGAACGAAAGAGCGTACGCGTGATCGTCACCTCGTTGAAGTCAATGGGCAGCCGACGCGAGGAGTTGTCGATCGTGAGGGAGACTTCGGCGCGACCGAGCGCTGCGCGCTTCGCGGTCCCCGCGAAGATGACGTCGTCCATCTTTGCCGAGCGAACGACGCGCGGTCCTTGTGCCCCGAGCACCCAGGCCACGGCGTCCACGACGTTTGACTTGCCCGAGCCGTTTGGGCCGACGACGACGGTCACCCCGGGCTCGAGATCGAGTGTCGTCGGATCGGCGAAGGACTTGAAGCCCTTTAGCGTGAGTGACTTCAGGTACACGGCGCACCAACGTTACCCTCGACGATCAGCCGACATCGGGATGCACGACGCAGGGATTTTGCCCCTTCGTTCGGTTCTGCCCGCCGCATCAGGCCTGGCAGGAGGGGCAGAAATGCGCCGAGCGACCGGCGACGCGAACGCGCGCTATCGCCGTGCCACAGCGCCGACAGCCAAGGTCTTCGCGCCCGTAGACGCAGTGTTCTCCTTGGTAGGAACCGAGTTGACCAAAAAGGTCGCGGTAGCCTTCATCGGCGAGGGACGAGCCTCCGCGGGCCAGCGCCGCGCCGAGAACTTCATAAAGCGCACCGGACAACACCTCACATTCTTTGGTGTTCAACGTGTTCGTCCTTCGATCCGGACGCACGGCGGCACGAAAGCAGATCTCGTCCGCGTAGAGGCTCCCAATGCCGGCGATCGTTCGTTGGTCCAACAACAAGGCCTTTAGCGACGTGTTCTTTTGAGAGCACATCGCGTGCAACAGAGCTCCCGAGAGGTCGTCGATGAGGGGATCGGGACCGAGCGCCGAAAGGGCTCCGGGAAGGCCATTTCCCCCGGGGGTCGTCGTGACGAAGAGCTCTCCGAAGGTCCTTGGGTCAACGAAGCGGAGCTCGCGCCCGTCGCCCAGGGAGAAAACGACGTGGGTGTGTGCGACAAGAGGGGACAGAGGATCCTCGATGAGAAGGAGCTGTCCGCTCATCGCGAGGTGCACGACGAGGAATGCGCCGTCATCAAGGCATAGAGCAAGATACTTCCCACGTCGCACGGCCGAGGTGAAGGTCCGCCCGACGCACGCGTCGATGAATGCCTGTGGGCTTTGGCGGCGAATCGAACGCCGCCCATGAACGCGAACACCATCAATTGTGGTCAAAAGGACCGAACCTTCGAGTCCTCGGCGGATCGTCTCGACTTCGGGAAGCTCCGGCACCGCTCAGGACGTCCGCCGAGGGGCAACTCGCGTATCCGAACCGTCCTGCAGCGCCCCAGGCGATAGGGCGTCGAGAACCGCCTGCGCAGCTGCGCGTTCCGCAGCCTTCTTCGAGTGCCCTTCGCCGCGTCCGGTTACGACGTCTCCGAGGAAGACCTCTGCGAAGTAGCGCCGCGCATGGTCGGGGCCCTCGGCGCGCACTTCGTAGCGAAGCGTCAGACCTCCTTCGCGCGCCGCGTGCTCTTGGAGACGGTTCTTCGCGTCACCGAGGACTGCTCGGCGCGACTCTTCGGCGAGGCTCTCTCCTAAGAGCTCGAGCACGCACGAACGCGCCGTTTCGATCCCACCGGACAGATACGTCGCGCCGATAAAGGCCTCGAGGGCGTCCGCGAGGATCGATGCCTTGGCTCTGCCGCCCGACGCCGCTTCGCCCCGACCGAGCAGGAGCGCCTCACCGAGACCGAGCCGCACGGCAACGGGCGCGAGCGCCTCGGTGGAAACGACGGCCGCGCGAATGCGCGCGAGGTCGCCCTCTGGAAGGCCAGGGTGTCTGTTGTAGAGCTCTTCGGTCACGACGAGACCCAAGATCGCGTCGCCCAAGAACTCGAGGCGTTCGTTTGACTCCTCGCCTGTGACCTCGGCGCAATAGGAACGATGCGACAGGCTCAGGTGCAACAACGCGGGATCGGTGACGAAGCGCTCAAGGCGTGTGTTCGCCCCGAAAGAACCTTCGCTCATGTTGTCCCCGCAGCGTTGGGCGTGTCGCCGCCCCCGTCAGGAAGCGTCGAGGCGGGCGGTGACGTAGTCCACCGCGTCGCGGACCGTCCGGAGGTCCTCTAGGTCTTCGTCGTCGATGCGGAACCCCGCGACGGTCTCGGAAAGCTCCTTTTCGAGACCTTCGACGAGCTCGATGAGCGCGAGTGAATCGGCGTTCAAGTCCTCGACAAAAGACGACGACTCGGAGATCTCACCCGGCTCGATCTCCAAAATGTCGGCGAGTTGCGAGCGGACGAGGTCCAACACGGCGCCTCGCTCCATCACGTGATCCTTCGATGGCGACACGATCGACTCCTTGGACTAAGGATCCCTTGGTTGGCACATTCACGGGAGGAATCTTGACGGACGAACCTGCGAAAAACGGGAACGTCGCCGTCTGGGAAATGCTAGTGGTTGATCGAAGCACGTACGTCACCGACGAGATCACCTCTTGCCATGTCGTACGCGACCCGTATGGCATTGACGATCGCTCGAGCAGAAGAGCTCCCGTGGCTGATGATGCAGACCCCGTTAACGCCGAGCAACATCGCACCACCGGTCTCTTCGGGATCGACGTGTGCCGCATAGGGCAAGAGCGCCGGCAAGAGCACGTCGCCAGCCGCCTTGGTCTCAGGTGTCGACGCGATTGCCGAACCCAAGATGCTCATGAAGGTCCCGAGGGCGCCTTCTAGGGCCTTGAGCGCCACGTTGCCGGTAAAGCCGTCGGTCACGACGACGTCTGCTCGACCCGCGAGGAGATCTCGCCCCTCGACGTTGCCGATGAAGCGCAAGCCTTGCGTCGAGGAGAAGAGCTCATGTGCCTCTTTGACGAGCGCATTGCCCTTCGTGGCCTCCTCGCCGATGGACAAAAGCGCGACTGTCGGGTCTTCGATCCCATAACGTCGCTTGACGTACGCGCATGCCATTTGGGCGAACTGAACGAGCCACTCGCCGCGACATTCTGTGTTCGCACCTGCGTCGATCAGAATCGTCGGGTGCGCTCCCGGCACAGGAAGCGGTGTCGCGATCGCAGGTCGAGCGACGCCTTCGATACGCCCCATGCGCAAGAGCGCGCTCGCCATCGTCGCACCGGTGTTGCCCGCGCTCACCATCGCGCACGCCCGATGGTCACGCACGGCCTCTGCTGCTCGAACGAGGCTTGAGTCCTTCTTCGTGCGAATTGCCCGGCCGGGCTCTTCACCCATTGCAATTGCCTCGTGCGCCGGGATGATCTCCAAGGGCCCGACGTCGCCGAGGCTCCCGTCGTCGGGCCCGACGAGGCAGACGGGGATGTCGAATGCCTCTTGCGCGCGTCGTGCACCGGTGATGATCTCGCCGGGAGCTTTGTCTCCACCGAGGGCGTCGACAGCAACGGGAAGGTTCAGCTGACCTCGATCGCCTGGCGACCTTTGTAAAAGCCGCAGTTCTTACAGACCGTGTGGGCTACCTTCGCCTGGCCGCACTGCGGACAGGTGGAAACAGCCGGTGTGGACACCTTCCAGGCTGACGCCCTTCTCGAGCGGCTCTTTGCCTTTGAGGTCTTCTTCTTCGGTACAGCCATGTGTCGTCCCTAGCTCGTCGTCTCGGGGCCTCTCCCCGACTCATCTACCCCTTCGGCCTGCTCGGCGCCTGTCAACAGCGAAAGTCCAGCGAATCGAGGATCGATCGCTGGCCGGCACGCACACGGCTCGAAGTTGCGATTTGCCCCACAGCCCGGGCACAACCCCAGGCAGTCCTCAGTGCAAAGCGGCGCAAGCGGCAAATTGAGGATACACGCGTCGTGCACGATCGGGGCGAGGTCGAGTTTTTCGGCACCGAGGGGGTAGGTCGTCTCCTCGTCTCCGTGCTCGACGCAAAGCTCACAGACCGACACGACGAGTGCCCCTGACGCGTCCTCCAAGCACCTGCGGCATTGCCCAGACCAGCGGGTGGCGATCGTCCCGGTGACTAGCACCCCTTCGTGCACGGCCTCCAACACCGCGTCGAGGTGGATGGGCTCGAGCGCACCGACGCGTGCATTGGTGATGCAAAGGTCGTCGAGAACCGTGTCGATCACGATGCGTCGAGGAGGAGACGACTTTTGGCGAAGCGACTCCACATCGACGAGCAAGTCGCGGGTGCTTTGCTGGCGCGCCATTGCGAGGCCAAAGGCTAGCGGCGCACGCTCGTGAGGCGGTGCGCGCCTAGGCCCGGTCCTGGTCGAAAAAGCCGTCCTCACCCCCCTCTTCGTGTCCGAGGGCGTCATCGCCTTCTTCCTCTTCGCCAGGCAGGCCCGTCAGCCGGTCCCTTCCCGCTTGGACCGTGCGCATCGTGCGGTCCAAGACGATCTCAAACGCGGCAAGCTTGCGATCGACGTAGTCATCAGCCTCATGGCGGATGCGACGCGCGTCGGATTCGGCCTCTGCGATGGTACGTTCGGCCTGATAGCGCGCCTGGCGCACGACCTCGGTGCGCTCGACCATGTGGGCCGCCTGCGCACGGGCGTCGTCCAGGAGCTCAGATGCATCGCGCCTCGTTTGTTCCAAAACGTCCTCTTGGTCCTTTAGCACCCGGCGCGCCCGAGAGAGCTCGGAAGGAAGCGCCTCTAGGGCTTCGTGGAGCAAATCGAGGAGCTCTTCTCGCGAGGCGATGATCGACGAGGAAAGCGGCATGGACTTCGCGTGCTCGACGAGGGCAACGAGCTCGTCCAAGGCCGAAGTGACATCCCTCGCGGCCTCCCGCGCCTCGGCGTCGTGGCCAGCGAGATCAGTCACTGAAGTGTTCCTTGATACGAAGCGCCACCGACTCAGGGACAAAGGCACTCACGTCCCCGCCAAAACGCGCGATCTCGCGGATGAGCCTCGACGCGATGAACGAATACGTCGAGCCCGTCGGGATGAGGAGGGTGTCGATCCCTGAGATCTGCTCGTTCATCTGGGCCATTTGGAATTCGTTCTCGAAGTCCGAGACAGCGCGAAGGCCTTTCACGATCACATCTGCGCCAACGGCGCGGGCGACGTCGACGACAAGTGTGGACATCGCCACAAGCTCGACATTGTCGAAGCGCCTGAGACATTCGGTGAGCATCTCTTCGCGCTCTTTAACGGAGAACATGTTCTCAGCCTTCTGCGGGTTGTGCAGCAGGGCCACGACGACCCGCTCAAAATGGCGCGACGCGCGTTCGACGACCTCGAGATGGCCGTTGTGAAAGGGGTCGAAGGAACCCGGGAACAATGCGGTGGTCAGGGGAGAACCTCCTCGATTCGCCGTTTAGGCGTGACCGACACGGTGACGAGCGTAGTGCCGTAGCGATAGACGCGGTGAAGAACGAGGGAACCCGATACCTCGATGGGGCGATTCGATTCGCATACTGCGACAGCTGTGTCGAGTTTTTCGAGCAGCTCCGACCAATTCTGGAAGTCATAGGGCGGATCCATGAGCACAAGGCCAAAGGGCTCGGGGTGGGCCGCAACCCAGCTGAGCGCGTCTGCGTTGACGACGCGAGCGCTCTCGCTACTGCCAAATCCCGCCGAGACGAGGTTCGCCTTTATCGAAGATACGACGTTTTTGTCGTTTTCGACAAAGGTGACCAAAGAAGCCCCGCGCGACAGAGCTTCTATACCGAGGGCCCCCGAACCCGCGAACAAGTCAACAACGGAGCGACCGTCGATCGCGTCAAGGTGCTCGAGCACATCGAAGATCGCCTCGCGAACGCGATCAGCAGTCGGACGCACGCCTTTCACCTTCGGCGCACGTAGGCGTCTGCCGCGCGCTGATCCTCCGATGACCCGCACCACAATCCACGGTACTGCCCAGGGTTCGCATCGAATCCCGAAAATACCTTGGGCTCCAATCGACGCTTCAACGCGAAAGCGACACCACCATCAACACAAAGACAAATCGGGGGACTATGGCGTTGTGCGTTCTTTGAACGGAACCCGGCAAAGAGCAAAGGTGTTCATCCCCGCTTTGTAGCGAAAGCACTTGATGTCATGAGGCAGGAATCCGGCGTCCACGAGCAACGGCCAGAGGTCCTTCGGGTCGTAATAGCACTTGTGATCGTCCATCTCTTCGGGCGAGGCCCTCTTGAGCGTGAAAGCCGCGAACTCAAGGAATCGCTTCCCGAACCAGCTCGGGACGCTTATGACACAGCTTCCACCGGGCACAAGGACGCGTCTTAGCTCCTTGAGCATTTCCTCTGGTTCGCTCAAGTGCTCGAGGACCGAGATGCAAAGAGCGACGTCAAGGGAGGAATCGGGCACCTCACGCATGGCCAAGGGGAGCACGCCTTCGATGGCTGTCACCTTCGCCAGGGACTTAACAGATGAAGACAACGCGACGTCGAGCAGCGTTGCCCGAGCGAGGTGTCCGAGGAATGATCGGGCAAGCAAAGCGTCATAGCCACACCCGAAGTCGCCGAGCGACCTGCCGTCGAGCGAGCCCACGCGCGAACGGATCTTGCGCACCGAGAGCGCCACGCCCAGTTGATCGAGGGCGCTGAGGCTGTGCAGCTGGCCGTAGGAGCTGCGCCGGTGCACGGGTTCTTCGCTCATAGGAGGCCCTCGTCGTATGCCAATCGAGCCCACGTCGAGCGACTGATCTCGCGTCCTTTCTTCTCAGAACAGAAAACTAAGGGCTCGAGGAGATCTTCCATCGTGTCGTCCGGTGTCGTTTCTACTCTTCGCGACTCAAGTGAGCTCGCGCGCTTCGCCGAATCGGATATCTGTGGCATACAAGACGAGCGTGAAACAGAACGTCGAGAAGCCGACGACGACGAACAAGATGCCGATCACTCCGATGTGATCCACCCACGATTGTGCCGGGGCAAGCTTCAACCCGTGAGCGAAGTACCAGTCAATGAGAATCCCGAGCATGGCAATACCGGCCGCGGTGACTCCCACCGAGATGAGGACGGTTCGCGTATAGCGGAAGGTCTTCATCCAACGCGCGCGTGCCTGGTTTGAGTAGTCGCAAAAGATCTGTGCGATGCATCCGAAAAAGAAACTCTGCAATCCAAGAACCGCCATAGTGAGGCCGAAGAGCATCCAATAAAGGTCAAAGGTCACTGGGCCGATGGAGATCGATCCAAAGCTAAGTGGGAGCGTGAAGACCAGGCCGAGAACAAACATCACGACACCCGGTTTGAGAGCAAAGAACTCAGGTCGATAGACGAACATCGTGCGCAGATTGGCCCAAGCCGCCTGAACCGGAGAGAGTACCCCTGCCCTCTTGTGATGCGATACGCGCCCGTCGCGGTCCTTGTAGAACACAACCGGCACCTCGGATGTCCGCAACTTCATCCGCACGGACTTGAGCACCATCTCCGATGCGTACTCCCACGACTGCGAACTGAGGCCCATGCAATCGAGCGCCTCGCGTCGGATAGCGCGCATCCCGCAATGGATGTCAGTGAACCGGCTGCCGTATATGCGATTTAGAGCCCACGTGGTTATCGGAGAACCGAAGAACCGATGCGACAAAGGCATCGAGCCAGGTTCGATCGCTCCCCGCCGGCGAGACCCCATGACGAATTCCGCACCATCTTCTAGCGCTTTCACGAAGGGCGCGAGTTCGCGAAAGTCATACGTACAGTCCGCGTCACCCATGATGACGTACTTCCCGCGAATGTAAGGCAGCGCGTCGATGTAGGCCCTGCCGAGACCGCGACGCGGACACTTCAACACCCGCGCGCCCGCGCCATGCGCGAGCGCGGCAGTTCGGTCAGTGGAGCTGTCGACGATGAGGATCTCGCCTTTTGCGCCCGCCCTCGCCAAACCCTCGTGGCACCAAGCGACGAAGGTTGCAACGGTCAGCTCCTCATCAGCAGCAGGAACGACAATCGACACCACGGGATCGACGACGTCGTTTTCCGGGGCGACAAGCTCCGTGTCGGGATCGCCGTTTGACACTCGGACATGTGCGGACGTTTCCACGGCAGTCCCTCAAGACTCCGACTCTTCAGTTCCTCGTCGGACGCGCCAGATAGCCAAGCCTATTGCAACAACGAGCTCGGTCTTGTTCTGTCGCAGGAATGCTCAAACCTTTGTTCGTCAGCTCTTCATGAGGTATTCGGCTTCGACGTCCCCAACGAAATATCGCAACTCGCCAGCAAGGAGGGGATGTGCCGCGAGCGTGGGATCCTCGGCGACAATCGCTTCGGCGACTTCGCGTGCGCACAAGACGAGATCTCGATCATGAGTGAGCGAAGCGAGTCTTAGATCATTGCGTCCCTTTTGCCGAGCACCGAGAACGGTTCCCTCTCCCCGAAGTTCAAGGTCGACCTCGGCGAGCTCGAAGCCGTCGAGCGTCGAGGTCAGCGCTTCAATCCTCCTTGATGCATCCTCACTCGGCATCTCCGCGAACAGGTAACAAAATGAGGGCGCTGTTCCACGTCCGACCCGTCCGCGCAGCTGATGCAATTGGGCGATGCCAAATCGATCGGCGTCTTCGATGACGACGATCGTCGCTCGCGTTACGTCTACGCCGACTTCCACCACGGTCGTCGCGACGAGAACGTCGATATCACCCGCGCGAAAAGAAGCCATGACAGCTTCTTTTTCACTCGACGGGAGCTGGCCGTGCAACATTGCTACGACACACCCGGAGAGCTCGGATACAGCGAGGCGCCGATACTCGTCAACTACGGTGCGCGGCGCGCGCTTGTCTGCATCAACCGCATCGGGTTCGCCATTTGGACGAGAAAAGAGCCTTCCCGAGCGATCGTCGGCATGAAGCGGTTCGAACATTGGTGGCGTCGGAGCGTCAGAACCACCTTCATCGTCAGGCTCCTCGTCGTCTTGCACACCGGCGCGAACCAATGGACAGATCACGTAGGCCTGGTGGCCCTCTTTCACCTCTCTTCGCACGTGTTCCCAAACGCGTTCTTCGGCTGCCTCGGTGCTTATCCAGGTTGTCGTGATGGGCGTGCGACCCGGAGGGAGCTCGTCCAAGACGCTGTAATCGAGATCGCCGTAAACGGTCATCGCTGCAGTTCGCGGAATCGGCGTAGCCGTCATGACCAAAAGGTCGGGGTCGTGACGTCGAGATTCGTCCGACGAGCCCTTCTCGCGAAGAGCGGAACGCTGGTCCACGCCGAATCGGTGCTGTTCATCGACGACGACAATCCCGAGCGAAGAAAACGTGACGTCCTCTGTAATGAGCGCGTGCGTCCCGATGACAATGTCGAGCGCGCCCGTCCTCAACTCCTCCAAGAGGCGCGCTCGCTCGCCTGCTGACGTCCTGCTCGTGAGCAATGCCACCGCGACGGGCCGTTCACCTCCGAGGCGGGACGCATCCGGCACGTGCAGGGCGCCGAGAAGGTCGCGCGCTCCGAGAGCATGCTGTTCGGCGAGCACCTCGGTCGGCACCATAAGCGCACCTTGATGTCCGCCTTGGACGCCATAGAGGAGCGCGGCGAGTGCAACAACGGTTTTCCCGGATCCGACGTCGCCTTGTAAGAGACGGTGCATCGGGTACGGTCGCCCGAGGTCGCGTGCGATCTCGTCGATGACGCGCTCTTGGGCTGAAGTAAGGCTGAAAGGAAGGCCCGCGAGGAATTGGCGAACGAGCGACGCCTGAGACAGGCCCTCGTCTATGAGATGCGCGATACCGCGTGCTTGTTCGCTCGAGGCGCGCTTTCGCATGACAAGGACCATCTGAAGTCGCCAAAGCTCATCAAACGCGAGCCGTCTGCGTGCCGGTACGTCTCCACCCATCGACTCTGGAGCGTGCACCAAACGAAACGCCGTCGTGCGATCGAGCAATCCGAGTCGAAGCCGATGCTCTTCTGGCAACGGGTCAGCAAATTCCTTCGCGCGCTCGAGGGCTTCGGTGAGGTAAACCGCAAGCTCGTTGGAGCTGATTCCCGCGCGACCTGATTGTGGGTAGATCGGAACGATCCGGCCCGTTTGGTCGCCTATGAGATCGACAATGGGATTTATCACCTGCAGTTTCTTGCGGTATACGTCGATGCGGCCGAAGACGACGACGTTCGTGCCTACTTTCAGCTGATGGACGCGCCACGGCTGATTGAAAAACGTCGCAACGAGGCTCCCGGTGCCGTCATCGAGGGTGACTTCCACGATCGGGCGCCGATTGCCTCGTGGTCGACGCAGGGCAACCTTCTCGACGACCGCCGAAACGACGGCGTCTTCGCCGATCTCGGCGTCAGCGATGTCCACGCGGTTCGTGCGGTCCGCGTATCGCCTCGGATAGTGGGTAAGCAGGTCAAGCACGCTTGATATGCCCATTTCCTCGAGTGCCCGGGCCTTGCGTGCGCTCACGTGGTGCAGTTCGCCAACCTTTTTGGATGCGAGCCCGATCAATCGCCGGCCACCGGCTGGCTGGTCATTCGTCATCGCCACCGCCGCCCTCTTATGGGCACTCCGAGTCGCGTCGCGCTCACTCAAGAGAAACGAGGAACGGATAGAGCGGCTGGCCGCCGTGGTGGCGTTCGACCTCGACGCCCGGATGGTGATCATGAACCCATTCGGTCACCTTGCGCACGTCGGCCTCGCTCGCACCAATGCCTTCGATGAGCGTCACAATCTCGTGTTCGGGTCGCAACAATCGTGCGAGGAGCCCACAGAGCGCATCAGGGGCATTCTGCGCGATGGACTCAATACCAGAACGGGACAGACCGATGTAGTCACCAAGGGCGACTTCGCCCACGTCGGTCGTCGTTGCGCGCACCGCGCGCGTCACCTCGCCAGCGACGACGCCTTTCGGACCTTCGCTCATTGCACGGGCGTTGTCCTCGCCCGAAGCCTCTGGGTCATAGCTCAAGAGCGCCGCGAAGCCCTCTTGAACCCCCGCAGTTTCGACAACGAACGCTCGCTTGTTCGTCAGCTCCGCAGCTTGGGCGGCAACCGGGTAGATGTTCGGGTTGTTCGGCAGTATGACGACGTCGCTCGCGCTCACCGCGTCGATCGCCTCGAGGATCTCCTGTGTCGACGGGTTCATCGATTGACCCCCGGTGATCACGTAATCGACGCCAAGCGAACGGAAAATCCGCCTGATCCCATTTCCCGAGGCGACCGCCACAACATCGGTCACCGGGGTTGGTCGGTTCGGATCTCGAAGAATCTCCTCGGTTGCTTTGCTCGATTCTTCTCGTACCCAACGCTCCTCTTCGACTTGTGTCGCGAGATCGCTCACGCGAATCTCGCGCGGTCTACCGGCGTCGAGAGCAGCTTCGATCGCCGCGCCGACATCGTCTGTGTGCACGTGGCAGTTCCAGAGGCCCTCGCCACCGACAACGACAATGGAGTCACCAATCCCGGCCCATACCTCTTTGAACGCGGGGATCGCCTCATCATTGGTCTCTAAGAAGAACATGACCTCATAGCGAAGGTCATAACCGTTGTCCTTAAAGGGTTCCAAGACGGCGGTTATGCCGTGCGCGTCCTTGAGCGCAACACGTCTCGCCACGTCTTCTGGGAGCTCGAGCTCGACAGGCAGCGCACGATCGGCGAGAACGTTCAAGAGGGCGTCGTACAAGAGCACCAGGCCCGCGCCTCCGGCGTCGACCACACCAGCTTCCGCAAGGACAGGCAAGAGCTCCGGCGTCGCAAAGAGCGCCTCGATCGCAGCTTCTCTCGCGGCGTCGAGCGTCGCGACAAGCCCCCCGCTGCTTGCGCAGAGAACGGCCGCGTCTGCAGCACGGCTCGCAACGGTGAGAATCGTCCCTTCAACTGGGTGAACCAATGCCGAGCGAGCAGCTGTGCTCCCATCGGCGAGACCTGCGGCGAGATCGACGGAGGTGACTACCTCGAGGGGAGACGCTCGCTGGGCGATTGCCCGAAGGATCTGACAGAGGATGACCCCTGAATTCCCACGTGCTCCCATGAGCGATCCGTGTGCAATCGCCGTGCACACCGATGACATGGACCACGGCTTGGGGAGCTCCGCGAGCTCCTGGACGACTTCTTTGACGGTGGCTGCCATGTTCGTACCCGTATCGCCGTCCGGGACGGGAAAGACGTTCAGTCGATTGATCGTTGCCTGGTGATCCGACAGCACCGAAGCGAACACAGACATTGCACCACCGAAGTTCGTCGCATCAAGCAGGACACGTGCGTCGTCCACGATCAGGCCTTCGGAAAAGCCCGCGTCGCTCTAGCGCGGGCATCTTGGCGCGCCGTCACGAGCCACATGGTCCTAGGGCACGGCTGCATTTGAAAGGATGGTAATCTCAGGCGCTTCGGATCGGGCAGGTTCGCGCAAAGAGATACCGGCGCGAGGAGGCCTGATACGCGCATCGTCTCGAGTGAGGTGGCACGTCGTCATGGCAGCGGTATGTGAACTCTGTGGGAAACACCCCGCCTTTGGCATGAACGTCTCCCACTCGCACCGGCGCACGAAGCGACGCTGGAACCCGAACATCCAACGCGTCCGGGCCCTTGTCGATGGCACACCGCGGCATCTAAACGTCTGCACCTCGTGCATCCGTGCGGGCAAGGTCACCAAGCCTGCCCGGCGCAATGCCGCCGCCTCGCCCACGTAGCCCGAGACGGGCTTGGTCCTCGAGAAATGAACCGGGCCTCTAGCTGATCTCGTGGGAATAGCCCAAAGCCTCGAGCGGCGCACCTGAAAGGGTGCATACCCCTTTGTCTCGCGTCGCGCGTCCGATGGCGATCGGCGGTCTCAGGCCCGCCGCATGAAAGGCTGCTCGAACGTCCTTTTCGTTGGGCGCCGTGAAAAGGAGCTCGAAGTCCTCTCCGCCTCCGATTGCCTCGTCGTGTGTCGCGCCGTCAAAAACGGGAACGGTGTCGAGGTCAAAACCCACACCAGATGCCCACGCGATGCGGTGCAAGTCGAGCCCGAGCCCGTCGGACAGGTCGATCATCGCGGTCGCCCCGCTCCTTGCCGCCGCCATCCCCTCGTCGACGCGAGCCTTCGGACGACGGTGTGCCTCGATGCGCGGACCGCGCGCCGCCTTGTCGGAAAGGAGTTCACGCAGTCCCGCAGCCGACGAGCCGAGTGGTCCCGTCACGAACAGGGCGTCTCCACATCGAGCACCGCTTCGAAAAACCGGTGTTGCCCCCTCTGTCGTTGCAAGCAGTGCAACGGAGACGACAAGGAGCGCCCCGTCGGACACGTCGCCCCCGACGATCGGACAGCCATAGGCCGCAGAAGCTTCCAGCAAGCCTTCGTAGAGCAAGTCGAGATCATCGCTGTTTGCGCCGGCGACACAAACGACGCAACGCCATGGTCGTCCGCCCATCGCCGCCGCGTCGCTCGCATTCACTGCGAGCGCCTTCCACCCGATGTCTTGTGGGCTCGAGATCGAGCGATCGAAATGAACACCCTCGATGACGAGGTCACTCGTAAGCAGCACCTTGTCGTGCCCGGAGGCATCGAGGACGGCCGCGTCGTCACCGATCCAGTGCTCGTTTCCGACGGGATGGCCAAGCAGGGACTCAAGGCGTCCGATGAAGGCGAGCTCCTTGTTTCCTTGCTCCTTCGGACCCTCGCTCATTTGTGCACGGTAGCCAAGATTGCAGCCTCGGCAGGAAGAGAGCCGAGGATTCGTCCGCGAAGATGGCCGAGATCAGCTTCTGACATGGCCGCGAAATGTCGCTTCGATTACCCTGTCTCCATGGAGATCGGTCGCGCTCTACTTGGGCGCACTTGCGCGTCCAACTGTGACCTTACCGCCACGTCAGCACACGTCTTTTCCCAAAGTTTGTGCGGATCCGCGGGGAAGCAATTCCTTGCCGCCCACTAGCCATCGGCGACTCCTTTCTTGGGTCGAAGACGTCGCGGGGCTCACCATGCCTCAAGCGATCGAATGGTGTGACGGATCAGAACAAGAATTTGACCGCCTGTGCGATTTGCTCATCGAGCAAAAGACCTTCACGCGCCTCGCACATTCCAAGCGCCCGGCGAGCTTCTGGGCGCACACGAATCCCGATGATGTGGCTCGAGTAGAGGACAAGACCTTCATCTGTTCTGCCAAACAGGACGACGCTGGACCAACGAACAACTGGGTGGATCCGCACGAGATGCGGGAGAAACTCACCGGGCATTTCGCCGGCGCGATGCGCGGTCGCACTATGTACGTCGTCCCATTCTCGATGGGTCCGATCGGCTCACCGATTTCATCCATCGGCGTGCAACTCACCGACTCTCCTTACGCCGTCGCATCCATGGCGATCATGACAAGAATGGGCAAACAAGCCCTAGAAGCTCTCGGAGACGACGGGGATTTCATCGCGTGTTTGCACTCCGTTGGTGCTCCACTTGGTCAAGGCGAAACCGACGTTGCCTGGCCTTGTAACCCGGCGAATATCTGCGTCGCTCATTTTCCCCAGACGCGCGAGATCTGGTCTTACGGATCTGGTTACGGGGGCAATGCGCTGCTTGGGAAGAAGTGCTTCGCGCTTCGCATTGCCTCAGTCATGGCACGCGATGAGGGCTGGCTCGCCGAACACATGCTGATCTTGAAGCTCACGTCTCCGCTCGGAAAGGTCCGATACGTCACCGGTGCGTTTCCCTCGGCCTGCGGGAAGACGAACCTCGCGATGTGCATCCCATCGATAAAGGGATGGAGGATCGAGACCATCGGCGACGACATCTGCTGGATGAAGATTGGCGCCGACGGAACGTTGCGCGCGATCAATCCGGAATTCGGGTTCTTCGGCGTCGCCCCGGGAACGAACATCCACACGAACCCGAACGCCGTTGCGATGTTGGCGTCGAACGCGATCTTCACGAACACTGCGTACACCGACGACGGAGACGTTTGGTGGGAGGGTCTTACCAACGAGCCCCCGGTGCACGCAATCGATTGGGCGGGAAAAGACTGGACGCCGCAATCGGGGACACCGGGCGCGCATCCGAACGCCCGTTTCACCGTTGCAGCGAGTCAAAACCCGGCAGTCGCTCCGGAGTGGGAGGACCCCGCGGGCGTACCGATCTCTGCGATCTTGTTCGGCGGTCGCCGTGGCAAGGTCGTTCCACTGGTCTATGAGGCGTTTGACTGGAACCATGGCGTGTTCCTCGGTGCGACCATGGCGTCTGAGACCACCGCCGCCGCGTCGGGAGCAGTGGGCACCTTCCGACGGGACCCCTTCGCTATGTTGCCCTTCTGCGGTTACAACATGGCCGATCACTGGTCCCATTGGCTCTCCTTCGCCAACAGGCTCGATGCCGACAAACTCCCCAAGATCTTCAACGTCAATTGGTACCGTAAGGGTAAGAACGGCGAGTTCCTCTGGCCGGGTTTTGGCGAGAACTCCCGCGTGCTGAAGTGGATCTTCGACCGCTGCGCGGGGCAGGGCGAGGCCGAGAAAACACCGATCGGGTGGGTGCCGACAAAGAGCGCGATCGACACCAACGGTCTCGACATCTCTGTTGAAGACCTCGATGAACTGCTTCGGGTCGATGTCGAGGATTGGACGCAAGAACTCGAACTCATTCGGGAACACTTCGCGCGCTTCGACGAACGTCTGCCACATGGCCTCGCGTCAGAATTCAAAGCGCTGAAAGAACGCCTCGAACACGCCTGATCCGCCATTTGAGAGCTTTGCCAGGATGCTCGCCGCGGTTTTTCACGCATCGCCTTTCCTCAATGGGCGCAAGACCACAGAGACCCCATTGCCCAGGCTCACGCACGGAAAACCCGGTAGGTCATGAGCCAGTAATACGTCAGCCGTCTCAGCTTCACATCCTCGGCGATGTCGCTCATCGCCGTTCGCAACTCTTCGTCGGAGGGAAAGTTCTTCAGTACCTCATAGGTCTTCCCGTCGATGAGTTCGCGACGTTGATAGCTATTGCCCCAAGCATCGGTCCGGCTGATTGGCGTGCTGCTCCCCTCGACGAAGGTGTTATCGAGCACGATCACCAAAGTGCCGCAGTCGAGGAGGCTGTGAAGATGATCGAGGAACCTTCCGATGTCTCGATGCGCCACGTGAGACCAAAAGAACCCGACGAACACCACCTCATAGGTGCGATCGGGAATGACGAGGCTATATGCGTCGGTTTCGAAGAATTCCACGGGACAGCCGAACGTGCGGGCGCGAGCGACCCCCAACGTTTCGTTGTTTACGTCAGTTGCCACGACGTTTCTTGCTGAAGAAGCGAGCACCTCAGTCCAATAGCCCGTGCCCGCCGCTATTTCCAGCACCGACTTGTCCCGAACCCACCTCGCAAGCAAACCCCGCAGCGTTCCAAGGTCACTTTGTCGCTCCGGCTTCGCATACACCTCGTCGTACTCACCTGCTCGGTCGCGGTAGTACGCACGAAGAGCGCGTTGTTCGTCGGTCATGTTCCCATGCTCATGTGGACCTCGTTGGGTGCGCGCCGTGGGACACATCACAGGATCGATGCGCCCTAACTACGCTCACCGCGTTGCGCGACGAGCGCGGCACGGCGCTGGAGCCGATGCCTCCTACGCGTCACATGAGCACTTGCGAACGCGAAGCCCCCCAACGCGCAGCCCGTTGCCACAACGATGTCGCCCGGCCTGAAGGCGAAGGGGATGAGCACCGCGAAAAGCGATGCAAGGACCCATACGAGCTGAAGGCGGGTCTCCATCCGACCGAAGGTCCGACCCAAAAGTGCCGGTGGAACGTGGCGCTGCACGAGTGAATCGAGTGCGGGCTTCGCGCTCGTCGGGCCGACACCCACGACAAAGGTGAGCATGACCTGCGCCCACAACCCCCCGAGGATCGCTGCACCGGTCGCACCGAGAGCGATCGCCAAAAGCGCCGAAGCGATGATCTGGGCTTCGCTCAAATACCTTCGCAGCCTTGGAACGAGCATCGACCCGCAAAGAGCGCCAGCACCGGAAGCAACGATGAGCACGCCGTACCACCACGTCGCAGCGTGAGCTCGTTTCAAACCGAATGCGAGGAAGAACTCCACGAAGCCGACTGAAGCCCGGGCGATGGAGACGGCGCTAATCGCCTGTAGAACCTCGCCGCGATAAAGCGGCAAGCCAAGTCGCCGCCTTTCGGCAGCAACTTCTCCTAGGCGAGCGTTCGTCGCGGCCATAGCGCCCGCCGGCGCGCCAGTGGCATCGGAGCCCGACGACGGCGCGCGCGCATAGCGCGGTCGCGGGAGGCGCAACGAGGCGAACGTTCCGATGAAGAAAACGCACGAACCTAGAACCAACACCGACGCGGCACCAATTTGCAGAAAGGCGATCCCAAAGGGAATCGCAGCAAAGCCTGCGAGCGAAGCGATAACCGCGAGCATCGCGTTCCTGCTCGCAAGATCGTCTCCCTGGCCGATGACATCGGGCACGATCGATGCCTTGGCGACGATGTAGAGCTTGCCCAGAACGAGTACCCCGAAAGCCTCAGGGAACAAGAACAAGTTGTGAATGTTGCGCGCCATCCCGAGGCACAAGAGCGCGGAACCCGCGTTCGCAATCGCGACACTCGTGCGGCGCGCCTGACGACCCCTGTCCAAAAGCGGGCTCAAGGCCGGACCGACGATGGCGAAAGGAGCGATGGTGAGCAGCAAATAGAGCAGGACCTTGTACTTGGCAGCGCTCGGGGAGATCGAAAAGAAGAGCGATCCGGCAAGCGAGACCGTGATGAGCGCCGACCCTGCGGCTTGGATCGCGTGAACGAGAGCCAACCGCCCGAAGGGTTGAGACTGGTCGAACAACCCTGCCAGAGCACTGCGCGCGATCCGAGTGACCCTGGTCCTTCGGGCGGGAACTTCCACTGCGCTCATCGTAGAAGGTGACCGAATGACGACATGGCCTTGAAGAGTCGAATTGCGCACTGATTGTCAGGCTGGCTACGGTCGCTTCGAAATCGAGGGCGCAGCGGCGTTTTACACCGATGAGGAGCATCCATGGACGATGTAGAGGCGTTTGTGCTTGTCCAGACCGAAGCTGGCAAGGCCGCTTACGTCGCGGGGCGCGTCAATGAGATACCTGGGGTCATTTCCGCCTACGACGTCACAGGTCCATATGACGTCATCGTCCACGTCAAGTCGGCGACCGTTGACGACCTCGGAAAGATGGTCGTGAGTCGCTTGCAGCTCATCGACGGGATCACGCGCACCCTCACCTGCCCTGTCGTTCGGCTCTAAGGCGACGCTCGCCGCTGCACATTCCCCGCTTGCGTTGAGGAGCCCGCGCACAGACAGGCTCGAACCGCTCCTTCGAGTTCGTGTCGCGCGCAGTCAGGTCCCGACAACTCGTCTGGGTTTATATGGGTCAAAGACGACTTAGGAGTGGCGTGGCAGGGAGGGCGAAACGCCAAGATGGCGACGGATGAGAACCTCGAGCACCCGACTATTTGCCGTCAGATGCAGGCTCGTTCGGGTGGGCTTCATCAAGGTACGCGCCATATCCGGAGAGCTCGAGTTCATCAGCAAGCTCAGGTCCCCCGCTCCTCACGATCTTTCCATCAATGAGAACGTGTACGGCGACCGGTTTGAGTTCTCGCAACAGACGCGGATAGTGCGTGATCGCAAGTACACCAAGCGGTGGTCCACCCACGCCGCTCGCGACGTGTGAGGAGCTCGGCTCTCTCGTCGCTCGATCGATCCGCGCGGCGATGTCGCGCAGGGCGTCGATATCCAGTCCTGAGTCAAGCTCATCAAGAATCGCGAATCGTGGTGCAACGCCGAGGAGTTGTAGCGCTTCAAGGCGCTTCTTCTCTCCGCCGGAGCTGTCGACATTCAACCCACGTTCGAGGAACTCCTTGGAGACATAAAGCGCAGCAGCCTCGCGCTCAAGCCACTTGGACATTGCTCCGTCATCTTGCACATAGGTTCGCTCACTCGCCAGGGCGACCTCTTTCAAGACGGTATCGATGGTGACGCCTGGTATTTCGATTGGGTCCTGCGGAGCAAGAAAGAGCCCGGCCTGGGCGCGCCGCCACGTCGGCATGTCGAGAAGCTCGATACCGTCGAGGGTCACGGACCCACCAAGAACTTCGTATCCGAAGTGACCCATTAGGACGTTCGCAAGTGTGCTCTTGCCGGCGCCATTTGGCCCCATAACCGCGTGAACCTCGCCGCTGTGCAGCTCAAGATCAATGCCCCGAAGGATCTCCCGCCCGTCAACGCCTGCTCGCAATCCTTGAATACGAAAGGTACTCAGGTCAGAAGCAATGGGTGCTGTGGCATCGACGATGGTCGTCACCTGATCACCACGACGACATCGTCTCCGTCGACGACGAGGTCATAGGTCGCGACGGGGCGCGTCGCGGGCAAGGTCAGCGCCTCTCCCGTCACAAGCGAAAAAAAGCTCCCATGCTTCCAGCACTCGATCGAACACTCCTCAGGGTCGACTTCTCCTTCGGCGAGCGAATAGTCCTCATGGCTGCACAGATCTGAAATCGCTCGAAAACCATCGTTGCAGTGCGCAACGCACACGGCATGGCCTGCGACATCGAACCGACGAGCCTCGCCGATCGCGAGCTCGTCACGCTTGCAAATCGAAAACCGCGTCCCGTCTTTCATGTCGTCGCTCGTCACAGTGTTCTCACGGCATCGCTCAGAGCACGGCCCGCCTGGCGAATAGACAGTCGCTTTGCCACAACACCAGCGAGATAGTCCGCGACACCGCGTTCGGGGGACCGAGTCAAAAGGTCTTCGAAAAAGCCGAGGAGGATGAGACGATCGGCGACGTCTGGCGGCAGCCCCCTTGATTCGAGGTAGAATCTCAGCTCAGCGTCGATCGGACCCACAGCCGAAGCGTGGGTGCAGCGCACGTCGTTCTCTTCAATGTCGAGATTCGGCACCGAATCAGCGTGGGCACCTTCTGAGAGGACGAGGTTGCGATTTGTCTGGGACGCGTCTGATTTCGTAGCTCCCTTTTGGATATGGATGAGGCCGCTATAGATCGACCGCGCTCGATCGGCGACTGCCCCTTTGAACACGAGCTCACTCCTCGTGCGCGGCGCCGCGTGTTCCTGGAAGGTGCGCAGGTCTCGTACTTGGTCTCCGTCACCGAAATAGACCGCGAACATGTGACTCGAGGAGGATTCGCCGACCAAGGTCGATGTCGTCGACTGACGCGCGTAATCGCCCCCGAGTAAAGCGAGAAAAGTGGTGAGCTCGCCGTGCCTGCCCACTTGGCTCACGTGCGAGGCGAGTTGCCACGTGCGGCCTCCGAGCTGTTGAATGCCCTGGTAGGAGAGGTGAGCCTCGTCGGCGACACTGAGTTCGACGATGGGCACAACAAGACACAGCTCGTCTCCAGAGCTGACCAGCTCCACGACGCTCGCACTCCCACCAGGACCGACGGTGACGAGCGTGCGAGGAAAGAACATCTCGGGCTCACCACTCTCGATAATCTCGTGGAAAATGACGATTGGTTGCGCGAGGCAAACCCCTGGAGGAACGGCCACGACCGCGACATCGCTGGCGCCAGCTGATCCAAGGTGTGTGAAGGCGTCCTCGCTCTCGGCGATGACCGTTCCGAAATGCTCGGGAACCTTGGGAAGGTCGTTCGCGGAAGCGAGCGTCACTCCCGCGTCTCTCGCTGCTGCACTGAGCCCCACGTCGACGACAGCTCCGTTGATGCTTCGCACAAGCCCGTCACGATCGCCGAGCACCGCTAGCAGCTCGTTGATCGCTTTCTCGGCACCGCTTGTTCTGGCACCTTTGTTTCTCGTGGGATCGGGAGCATAGGGCGTGAACCCATTGAGGTCGAGATCGCCGATCCTGCTGTAGCGCCAGTCCTCGTCCGCCTCGGTCGGAAGGACGGCTTCCTCAAAACGCTTCGCCGCTGCCTCGCGATGAGCCGACAGCCATCTCGGACCAGATTGGAGCCGAAGAGCTCCTGTTGTGAATCGGGAGGCGGTCAGCTTCGCTCCCCGTCGGGTCCCGTCGGGCCGTCACTTCGTCGCTTTGAGCGGTGAACGGCACGCTGCCAACGAGAGCGACCCTGGGAGCGGAGGATCTCATCAGCCTCGGCGATCGCGTCAGGTGCAGCGGCATTCACGATGTCGACGGCGTCGTCGAGCAGCTCCACGACGTCGGGGCCGGGCTCATCGGGTTCGGTTTCGATGGCGGGTTCGACGAGAGACCCGCGCGTCCAGCCCGCGTCGGCTAGACGTCGCACGTAAGACGCACAATTATCGGGGCACCGCCACGGTGCTTCGGGCGCGAGATCAAGGACACAAAAGCGCGTCACCTCGCCAGACGCATACGTCCTCGATTGGTAGTGCTTGCATTCCTCGCGCATCGGCATCGCTGCCGAACCTCCTGCCCGCTTTGCCTGAGTCGACTGCTCCTTGGGGCGGGCTAATCAGCCGACCGAGCCCTCCATTTGAAGCTCAATGAGTCGACTCCATTCGACCGCGTATTCCATGGGCAGCGTACGCGTAATGGGCTCGATGAATCCGTTCACAATCATGCTTGTTGCTTGCGTCTCGGACAAACCGCGGCTCATCAGATAAAAGAGCTGGTCATCACCAACCTTTGACACGGTTGCTTCGTGGCCAATCGTGGCATCGCGCTCTTGAACTTCCATGTACGGCTTGGTTTCTGAGACCGAATCCTTGTCCAAGATGAGCGCGTCGCAACGGACGAAGGACTTCGCGCCCTTCGCGCCCTCGTCGACATGCACCTTGCCTCGGTAAGTCGTCGATCCGCCGTCTTTGGAGATCGACTTCGAAATGATCGTCGACGTCGTCTCTGGGGCGCAGTGGAACATCTTCGCCCCGGTGTCTTGAATCTGTCCCCGGCCCGCGTAGGCGACCGAGAGCACCTCACCGGAGGCCTTCGGTCCCATGAGGTAGACCGAGGGGTACTTCATCGTAAGGCGCGACCCGATGTTTCCGTCGATCCACTCAACGCGAGCTTCGGTCTCTGCGCGTGCGCGCTTTGTGACGAGGTTGTATACGTTCGACGACCAGTTTTGGATGGTCGTGTAGGTGATTCGGCTGCCCGCCAGTGCGACGAGCTCGACCACTGCGGAGTGCAGCGAGTCCGTCGAGTACACCGGCGCTGAGCACCCTTCGACGTAGTGCACCTGTGAACCTTCGTCGGCGATGATGAGCGTTCGCTCAAACTGGCCCATGTTCTCGGCGTTGATTCTGAAGTACGCCTGCAGGGGCATATCGACGGTTACGCCAGGCGGGACGTAGATGAACGACCCTCCGGACCACACCGCAGAGTTCAGCGCCGCAAATTTGTTGTCGTTGGGCGGGATGATCTTTCCGAAGTAACGACGAACGATCTCGGGGTATTCGCGAAGGGCTGTGTCCATGTCGGAGAACAGCACGCCCTGGCGCGCGAGATCATCACGATTGCGGTGGTAGACGACCTCAGACTCGTACTGTGCGGTCACGCCGGCGAGGTACTTCCGCTCAGCCTCGGGTATGCCCAGCTTCTCGTAGGTCAGCTTCACCGATTCAGGAAGTTCGTCCCACGCGTCGACCTGGTTTTCCGTCGGCTTGATGTAGTAGTAGATGTCGTCGAAATCGAGCCCGGGCATCTTCGTGCTGAACCACGGCATCATGGGCTTGTCGAGGAACCGGCGAAGCGACTTGAGGCGAAAATCGAGCATCCACGTCGGCTCGCCCTTGATTTGGGATATTTCGCGAACGATCTCCTCGGACAGACCCTTCTTCGGCTTGAAGACGTAGTTCTCTACGTCAGACCAGCCCAGGGCGTATTTTCCGAGGTCGAGTTCAGTCGTTGCCATGTCGGTGTCGATCCTTTGCCCGGGCCCGTTGCCCAGAGTTTCTCCTATCTGCATAGTAACAACTCGCCGTGGCGCGCTGTCACCAGCACCTCATCGTCAAAATAGGCGCTCGCCAGGTCCATAGCGACGCGTGCCGATTCGAGCCACGCCTCGACAGTCCTTGGTGTCTAGTGCCGAGGAGCCCGGGGCTCGTCCCCAAAGGCGTGATCCCTTGTGAGTCGTGAACTGAGAACACGCTGCACGCGCCGCGGCAGCCTGTAGGAGAGCCCGAGCGCGAACCAGCGCAAATATCCGGGCAAGAGCCGCAGGACATGGAAATGGCTCTCGCCAATCGTGCGGTCTCGCCAAGTGGTGGGAACTTCTTTTATTCCAAGTCCAGCCCCGTGTGCCTTCACGGTGAGCTCGAGGCCCAATTCGAAGCCTCGGGTGCTCTCGATCGTGATCGACTCGAGGAACGAGCGGTCGTAGAGCTTGAAATTATTCGTTGGATCGTGAATGGGGAATCCGCCGAGAACGTGCAGAAGCATCCCGGCTGTCCGACTCGCTCGCGCCTTCAGCTTCGGGCCGCCGACTTGCGCCCCGCCTGGTGCATATCGGCTCGCTGCGACGACCGCGGCACCATCGATGCCCAAGGCGACCATCGCGTCGATGTCGCGTGCGTCGTCGGACCCGTCGGCCATCGAAACAAGAACGAAGTCACCGAGTGCATGATCCATGCCTGAACGGATTGCATAAAGGACGCCGCGACCGATGTCATTGCGGTGCAGCCTCACCGCGGGAAACTCTGGCTGCAGGGCCGTCACAACCGGAACCGTGCTGTCTTCCTCAAAGTCATAGACAACGAGGACTTCGTGCGGTGTGTTTACGTTGGCCTCGATTGCTCGAAGAACCTCACCGATCGACTCTTGCTCGTTGTAGACCGGGATGACGATCGAGAGCGTCGGCCGTTTTCCCGTGGTGTTCACAACCGTGTCATCCTTTGGCGCTGGGACGGCAAATGACCTGGTCGCAATGATCAGAGCCGACCAGCCGCAACCTCAGCTTTGATCCAAGGGATGACCTCATCGAGCATCTCGCCCAATGAAGTCGTCGCTTCAAAACCAAGGATTCGTCTTGCCTTTGAAACGTCGGGCACGCGCATCGCTACGTCGTTCTCGAACGGCTTGTCATGAACGACGTGAAATGGACGATCGCCGTTGATCTTCTTCCATATCGCTTCAGCTAGGTCAATAACCGAAGTGCTTACCGGCGTTGAGAGATTGAAGTCCTCATTTATCGCCCCAGGAGCTTCCATCGCGAGTCGTATTCCATAAGCGAGGTCTCCGCCGTATGTGTAGTGACGCACCTGTGACCCATCACCCAGAATGTGGAGAGGGTCTTGACCTTTGAGCACCTTTAACACGAGATCTGGCACGACATGGCTCATCGCGAGCTTCACATTTCCCGAAAGTACTTCCGCATCGCCGAGCGCGCGTCGTTCACCAATTCCGACACAGTTGAATGGCCGAACAATGGTGTAGGGCAGACCATATTGTTCGTGCGCGCCCTTGGCGAAGTACTCCGAGGAGAGCTTCTGGAAACCATACGTCGATTTGGGAGGAGGACTTGTCAACTGAGCACCTTCGGGTGTGGGAAAGGTGCTCGTCGACTCAAAGACCATTGACGATGACATGACAACGATGCGTTCCAGGCGTCCCGCCTCCCACGCAGATATCGCGGCGTCAAATGTCGAAGCGAGAATGCGCTCGTTCGTTGCCAGTAGATCGTACGCGTACTCGTGGAAATAGCTGATCCCACCGATCATCGCGGCTGACGCAACGACTTGGTCGACATCGCTCGCAAGGTCTCGAACGAGCTTGGTATCGGCGGCGTCGCCCTCCACGAACCGGTAGTGCGGATGATTGTCGTATGACTTTTCAATGCGTCCGTATTTCGAGTAGTCGTCGAGTCCTACGACTTCCCATTCGTTGTCGAGCAGCTCCGCAACGAGATATCCGGAAATGAACCCGGCCGCGCCGCTGACAAATGCCCTTTTCACAGGCGTATCTCTCCGGTGGTGATCCCCCAGATGTCAATGACGCGTCGGTCGCCAAGATCAAGCCCTCGATACACGCCATGCGGCGCGCCAATGACAACCACCTCTGCTTCAGCGAGCGCCTTTTCCAGACTCACGAACTCTGCGTCGACAACATAGGGGTCTGTACAGGACACTCGAGCACCGGCGAACCAGAGCAGGCGCCTCAACTTGTAGCTCAAGGAGTCCCGGATGTCGTCCGAATCGGCCTTGAACGCCATACCGAGGAGGGCGACAGATTTTCCCCTCAGACCCTCTTGGGATCCGAGGATTCGAACGATGTGCTCGGGAAGACCCTCATTGACAAGCATTGCAGCATGACCCAACAAGAAACTATGGCCGTCGAATGCCGAAAGTTGCATCGTGTCTTTGAGAAGACATGGTCCGGCTGTAAACCCCGGTCCGGGGAGATCCGCCGCGCGCGGATAGTCACGGCGAATTGCATCAAGAACGCGCGAGTAATTGATACCTGCTTGTTGGGCGATCAGGAAGAACTCGTTCGCGATCGCGAACTTGAGATACCGCCAACTGTTCGTGAAAAGCTTTGCGAACTCAGCTTCTCTAAGCGATGTCTTGATGATTGACACGCCCAAGGCCCTAAACAGTCCTGCAGCTCGTTCGGCAGTTTCATCAGAATTCGCGCCAATAATTTGGGGTAACCCGATCAGCTCTTCGAGTGCCTTGCCCTCGACTATTCGCTCCGGACAGAACGCGACCTCAACATCGCGCCCTCGGCTTCGGAAGGTTTCAACGACCCAATCACTTAGGCCCGGATAGACAGTCGAACGAAGGATAAGCAAAGAGCCATCCATAATGTGTGGCTCGATTTCATCGAAGGCTGAGCCAAATCTCTTCAGTGAGGGATTGAGGAACTCATCGATCGGAGTACCAACGATAAGGACGACAACATTGGCCCGCTCGATAAGTCCTGGAGTCGTAGAAAACTCAAGTCGCTTGAGAGCGAGCACCTCGCGCAACAACGTGTCTGCTCCCTCTTCGTGAAAGGGCATCCGCCCCGAGGTGACCATCCGAACTTTCTCGGCGTCGTTGTCGACGATCCCGACGGTGAGGCCCGCTCGAGCAAAGATGAGTGCAAGAGGCAAACCGACGTGGCCGCATCCCCCCACGACGCAAAGGTCGAGGGACGAACGGCTGCCCGCTTGCGCGTCCCGTCGGTTCGAAGCCGCCTTGGGGCGAACCTGCATGCACGCACCTTACTCAACGCGCCGAATACATCCTGTACAACAGCACAATATGGAGAGCCGTCTCCTTGACGGTGTTCAACCGACAACTCACTCGAGCAGCGATTCTCGCGCCTTAGTCGATCGAGGAAAATTGGCCACCAAGTCCTTTTCGCCCAAAGAGAACCCGAAGAATCGCGTCCGCGTGGCATGTGCTTCGTCTAGCACCAGCTCGTCGATTCAAGGGTGATGATTTGCTCGTCCGGTATATTTTGTTGACAACGCGACCGTTCCGAGCTGGAGTCAACCATGGACCGTCACACTGGCTCGTCCGGAGTAAACGAGTCGACTTTCAGCGCAAGTTTTGTGAAGGAATCACTCTCGGTCCTCGCGTCTGTTGATTCCCAATCACTTGAGAGCGTTGTCGAGGGCCTTGCGAACGTTCGCTCTCGAGGTGGACGGCTGTTCATTCTCGGTGTTGGTGGATCGGCAGGAAATGCTTCTCACGCGGTTAGCGACTTCCGCAAGATCTGCGAGTTCGAGGCCTACGCTCCAACGGATAACGTCTCGGAGCTCACCGCGCGAACCAACGACGACGGCTGGGACACGACCTTTGAAGCTTGGCTTCGAGGATCTCGCCTCAATGCGTCAGACGCGCTGCTTATCTTCTCGGTAGGTGGTGGAGATGCAAACCGGGGCATTTCGACGAACCTTGTCAAGGCAATCGATTTGGCCTTGGAACGTGGCAGCGCAATCTATGGGATTGTCGGACGCGACGGAGGATATACAGCGAGAGTCGCTGACGCGGCCGTAATCATTCCTCCGCTGTATGTGGAGCATGTGACCGCACATACTGAGGGACTCTGTGCTGTTGTTTGGCACCTTTTCGTAAGCCACCCACTTCTCGCGCGCTCTGAAATGAAATGGGAGTCAGAGCATTGCCTCTAGAGCCCGAAAATGCGTCAAGGAAGCTCCGGCGCGTGTTCGTTGTTGGAGGGGCCGGCTTCATAGGTTCTCACCTTGTTGAACGACTCCTCATCGATCCTGAGCTTGAGACCGTGACCGTGTACGACAACTTCTCTTCCGGGCGAGAGTGGCATCTGCATCCTCATCGTGATGATGTCCGGCTCAAGGTCCTGCGGGGTGACGTACACAATCTCACCTACTTGCAAAGCGCGATGGCTGAACACGATGTCGTCATTCACCTTGCGTCAAATCCTGACATTGCCCGGGCAATGAAGGAGCCGACGATAGATTTCGACGAAGGGACGGTCCTTACCCAATGCGTCCTCGAGGCGATGAGGCTCTCTCGAGTTCGCCGAATTCTCTATGCGTCTGGTAGCGGCGTGTACGGAGATATTGGCTCTCTTGAAGCCGACGAAAACTACGGCCCACTTCTTCCAATCTCCACCTACGGAGCCAGCAAGCTCGCAGGCGAGGCACTCATCTCTTCGTATTGCCACATGTTCGAATTCACAGGATGCGTATTTCGCTTGGGAAATGTCGTCGGTCCTCATCAAACGCACGGAATTGGCCTCGACTTCGTCCGTAAGCTTCTTGAGAATCCCCATGAATTGAACATTCTCGGTGACGGCCAGCAGAGCAAGGCGTATGTCCACGTGAGTGATGTAACCGCTGCAGTTCTCCTCGCGCACTATCAAGCACCGGATCCCTTTGCGACGTTTAATGTGGCCACTGGCGATTACATCTCGGTCCAAGAAATCGCGGAGTTGGTTGCCGAGGTCGTCGGGTGCGAACCTGGAACGACAAAATTTCTTTACTCGGGCGGGCGACGAGGCTGGAAGGGCGACGTACCGATCGTCCGGATTAACACCGATGGCATCCGGGCGCTGGGATGGCAAAACAAGATGTCTTCGCGCGAAGCGATTCGTGCGTCGGTTGCGTCAATACTCGACGATTGCCTGTCGGGTCGGATCTCTTGACGCATATCAAAGGCAAGCCACGGCGCGCCGTGTTCCTCGATCGCGATGGCGTTCTCAATGAGTCACCAATTCGCGACGGAATGCCTCGCGCTCCGGCTTCCCTCGATGAACTCGTGATCCTTCCCGGAGCTAATGAAGCCTGTGAAGCGCTCCACGATGGCGGCTTCATGTTGGTTGTCATTACGAATCAGCCAGATGTTGCCAGGGGGACCCTCAGCCAAGCATCCGTCGATGCAATCAACCAAGAGCTGCAGAGGGAGCTCGGACTGGACGAGATCCGCGTATGCATGCACGACGATGATGATCATTGTGCTTGCCGCAAACCGGCCCCAGGGATGATCCTTGGTGCAGCAGCGGACTATCAACTCGATCTCGCAGACAGCGTCATGGTCGGGGATCAATGGCAAGACATCGAGGCGGGATGCCGCGCGGGCTGCCACACGGTGCTCATCGAGCCTTTCCCTGGCGGCGCGGATACCACTGCGGCTGAACTCGTCGTTCGAGACCTCCTTGAAGCCGTCCCGTGGATACGGGCACTGCAAGTGAGAAGTAGCAAGCGAGAGATTGGTTAGCGTTCAAGCGATGCCGGTCGAGATCCTCACGGACGTTTCGAGCGTCGAGAGCATCACTGGATTTGCTCTTGTTCTACGAATCAATCAGACCAAGCCATGATCATTACACGGACACCTCTGCGCATCACACTCGGCGGTGGCGGCACTGATCTTCCTTCGTTCTATTCACAACGAGAGGGCATGACCCTAAGCGCCGCGATATCTAAGTACATATACATCGCGATAAACCACACCTTTACCGATGACTACTTCATCAAGTACGCGCAACTTGAGCGTGTCGATCAGATCAGGGACATCCAGCACCCGATCATTCGAGAAGCATTGCGCTTGGTCGAAGTTGGACGCGGAATTGAAATCGTTAGTATCGCCGACATCCCAGCCGGAACAGGACTTGGGTCTTCTGGAGCCTTTGCAGTGGGACTCTTGCACGCGCTCCATGCGTATAAGCGAGACCATGTCCTCCCACAGTTGGTCGCCGAAGAAGCGTGCCACATCGAAATTGATGTCCTGGGGCGACCCGTTGGAAAGCAAGACCAATACATTGCCGCATTCGGTGGAATCAACTGCTTCGAATTCGAGCGGGATGGCAAGGTCCGTGCATCAGCGCTCAAGATCTCAACCGACGTCCTTCACCAACTCGAGGAGCACCTGCTGCTGTTCTTCGTTGGCTTTGCGCGTGATTCGGACGCGGTTCTTGAGGATCAAGATCGCCGATCCGTCGACGGCGACATCGAAATGCTTGAGAATCTCCAAGCTGTCAAAGATCTCGGATACGCGGCCAAGCAAGCATTGGAACGAGGCGATACATCAGAATTTGCGAAAACGATGCACCAACATTGGCTGCTCAAGAAAGAGCGCTCCATCGCAGTCTCGAACGCGAAGATCGATCGATGTTACGAGATAGCCAGGAAAAATGGTGCGCTCGGAGGCAAGTTGGTTGGCGAAGGAGGCGGCGGCTTCCTCCTCCTGTACGCCGAAAACAAGGACGCTGTCAGACAGGCTTTGAACTCTGAGGGTCTTGCGGAGGTGTTCTTCACCTTCGACCAAGACGGATCAGCAGTCATTGGTCGTTCCTAGACGTATGGACGAAGACCCACTTCCGAACGTTTGCATCTTGGCGGGTGGACTTGGAACGAGACTTAGCGCGAAGACACAAGGCACTCCTAAGTCGCTCGCGATCCTTGCGGGAGAGCCGTTTGTCTTCCACCAGCTTCGGCTGCTGGCGCATGCTGGCGCGAGCACGGTCACGCTATGTGTCGGTCATTTGGGCGAAATGATCGAGCACGCCGTTGGCAAAAGGCAATTCGGCTTGTCGATTTCCTACAGTTATGACGAACCGGGACTCGGCGGAACGCTCGGGGCGATTCGAGGTGCGCTTCCACTTCTCGGAGATCACTTCTTCGTTCTCTACGGTGATTGCTTTTTACCCATCGACTACCAAGACGTCGCGTTGCGGTGGAATGCGAGCAAGCTCTTCGGCCTCATGACCGTCTATCGCAATGAACACGGTGAGGAGGCATCGAATGCAGATTTTGACTCTTCTCTCATCAGGAAATATGACAAGAAGAACCCAGATCCCCGGATGCAGTGGATCGACTACGGGCTCGGCGGCCTTCGGACTTCAGCATTCGATGAATTCTCCGTCCGATCAAGAGACATTGCCGATTTCTATGCGCTCCTCGCGCGCAATCACCAGCTCTTTGGCTACGAGTCGCCGTATCCTCCGCACGAAATTGGCACTCCGGAATCTCTGCACGAGACCGACCGATTCATAAGGTCGCTCGCCTGACGGTCCCTTTTTGCGACACGCATGGGCCATGCGCACCCTAAGGACGCCTTGCTCCCTCGCATCCTCGAGCATCCCACGTTCATTCCCCTTGTCCAGGGTCCTACGCAGTCACCGAAGGTCCCCCGTTTGGCGATGAGGCTACGCGGCGCATCTCCCGCGTCCAAGAGGTCACCAGTGCCCTCGGCGCGCGGCTAGACACGCCCGGGATGTCTCGGTCCCGCTAACCTGCATCGACAGCACTTCATATGCTGAGATCCAACGAGCAGGAGGCCGGAAAGGCGTGGCACCGGACTTGTTAGGTGAGCTAGATGGACATGCCGATCTTGGGCTACCGCTTCCGCCAAGGTCCCTCATTCGTCGGCTGTTGATCCGCCTGCTTTGGCCTCAGATCAGCCACCAGATCGCCGCGAATGCATTGATCGTTGACCAACTCAGGCAAGTTCAATCCACCTCCGAATCATTCAAACAGCACGCTGAAAACGTCGTCGCCCACCTAAAGAGTCTGCAAGAACAAGCGAATTCCGTTGTCATTGAACGGGATGCCGTGCTCGAACAGGTGGAGCTCGCCAAACGCCAGGCATTTATCACGCACCACGAAGGCATCTCTGCGATCCGCAAGGAGCTATCTGAGCTGACACAACTCATCGCGGAGAAAGACGCCCTCAACCGTCGCTTCGAAAATGCGCTTGCGAATTTTCGGATTCAAATAGCCCAGATGAATCTCTTTGTCGACGAGCTAAAGCGCAGCCGGCCGCATACTCCGGCGCCCGAGCGCATTAGCGCTGTGCCAAGCGCCTTCGACGCGCTGTACCCGGCTTTTGAGGACGCGTTCCGAGGTTCCGAGGAACTGATCCGAGAGCGCGTGGCAATTTACGTAGATGATTTCTTGAAGGTTCCAAATCGCGGTCCAGTCCTAGACATCGGTTGCGGACGCGGCGAATTGCTGGAAGTCTTGCGATCCGCCTCGATCGAGGCTTACGGCATCGACATCAACGAGGCGCACGTGAATTTGTGCCAAGAACGAGGTCTCGATGTGCGCCATGAAGATGCCCTGTCGCATCTCGACTCTGTGCCCCCGGGGTCACTTGGCGGAATAACTGCAATTCAGCTCGTTGAGCACATCACGGTTGAAGACGTGATCGAATTGATTGATCGTGCAATTGCTGCGTTGCAGCCAGGCGGTCTTCTCATCCTCGAGACACCGAATCCGGACAATTTGACGGTTGGCGCGTCATCGTTCTACTTGGACCCGACACACGAAAAGCCTCTGCCTCCGCAGCTGCTCGGATTTCTCGCCGGATCCCGTGGACTTGTCGATGTCGAGATTCGCGAACTCCACCGCGATGAATTGGAAGTTTTGGCACCTTCTTTGAGTCAGCCGTGGTCCCAAGACTTGTTGCCGCTCATCGACGCCTTGAACAGGCGACTGTTCAGTCCACAGGACTATGCAGTCATCGGACGACGTCCCTGAGGCCCGAGCACGCCGACAGTCACACTCTGGTGCGACTTTCTTCCTCTTGGTCGCGAGCGCAATGTTGACCTTGGAAGCAACAGCGTGCGAAACAGACCAGCTGCAATGGCGCGTCGAATGGCACGAGCAATGAAGAATGTAGATGTCTAGGCAAGTTACCGGGGATCTTTGGTGACGAACTACCCAATCGGTGTGAACGCGATCGCGAGTTGGACCGCAACTACTGGACTCGCAGAAGCCGCGAGACGATCGGTCACTGCGCTGCTTGACGCGGGTGTTGACGTCTATTTGGCAGACGTCGACTACGGGGCTCCGACAAATCCACGCCGGCTTTCCGAACGCCTCCGCAGCCTGCCAAGAGGCCGTCCGTATCCCATTGAAATCTGCTTTCTCAACGTCAACGAGATCAGCGTGCTGCCAGATTCCTATCTGAGGCTCTCGGGCCGAAGCAGTTACCTCATTGGGTCATGGTATTGGGAGCTCCTCGCACTCCCGAAATCGATCGCGCCGAATGCCAGGCGGGTCGACGAAGTGTGGGTCGCAAGTGCATTCGTGAGAAACGTCATAGCGGGATACACCTCGCGACCCATTCACGTTTTCCCAGGGGTCGTTGAGCCACGCAAGGACGACGGCTTGACGCGCCACGACTTCGACTTGCCAGACGATTCGTGTCTGTATTTCTTCAACTTCGACGCCCATTCGACGTTTGGTCGGAAGAATCCCTGGGGTGTCATCGAGGCCTTCAGGTCAGCCTTCAGCCGAGAAGAACAAGGCGTAAGGGCACACCTTGTCATCAAGGCAATCAATCTCTGGAGTTCTCCCGCAGGGAGGACGGACCTTCTCGCAGCTTTGGATAGCGTGCACGGGATCCTCATTGAAGATGACCTCGACCCAGAGGCGATGGCATCGCTCATTTCCTTGTGCGACGTCTATGTGTCCCTCCACCGCTCGGAGGGATTCGGACTCGGCATGGCTGAGGCCATGTACTTCGGGATCCCGGTCATCGGGACGTCTTATTCAGGAAACGTTGACTTTATGACTTCGCTCAACAGCTGTCCGGTCGGCTACAACCTCGAGGAAGTCCAGTTCAGCGATCTGATCTACAACGCGAGTTTCGCTTCTGTTTACGAACCGGGCCAGCTCTGGGCGGAGCCCGACCGCGCGAGGGCGAGCGCATGGATGCGATATCTCTACGAGCATCCGAAAGAACGCCAGCGGATCGGCGAGCGCGCTGCCATCTCGATTCGCGATCGTTGTAGCAGCAAAGCAGTCGGTGCTGCGATGCGCGCCCACCTCGAAGAGTTGATGACGACCGTCAAGACTCGACAGCCACTCGACCGCGTGAGCCTCACGCGGGATTGAAGTTTCGACGAGCTCTTTGGATGACCATACAAGGATCAGTCATCTGTTCAAAAGGTGAGCTTTGTCGATGCGTTCATTGAGGCACAGTCGAATGGACGGTCAACGAAAGCGTCGATTTTGAGGCAAGCGGCCGATCAACACCTGCCGTATGACGCCTGCATATACGAGAGCACGATCCCCACGTTCGCTGGCACGAATGCGTGCACGGTACGGACCGCCGAAGATCCTGTGACCGGGATGCATTCATCAAGTATCGTCCCTGACCTTGAGAGGCGAGTCCCCGTCTGGACCTGAACACGTATCTTCGAGTTCGGAAGTATGAACTTGAGTTTCAGACGTTCCGCGTTGTGATTGTTTCCTGTCACGACGAAGGTCACGGTGCCATTTACCCAGCCAGCAACCCGTCCATTTGCCGACGGGACCATCGGGCTCGCAAGACCTGCTTCGATCGTCACGTCGAGCGGCTCGTGCCTGAGCTCAACTGCCACCCCGTCGCTTTCAAAGATGATTTCTCGACCCGTCGCTATTTGTGGGATCCGCGTCAATACGTACTGATAGTTCGCGTGGAAGCTTGGCTTCGCCGGAACGGTAGAAGCGCCGAGGGCGTCTGGCACTCCGTCACCCGGTTCATGCCCCAGATAAGAAATGCCGTGTGAAGTCGCCTCGGACAAAGCCTCATACGCGGGGGCCTCCTCACCTAAGACCGCGGGAAAAGGGACCGTCCCAAATCCTTCGAGCTCAACTGGCCGCACCGTTCGCGGGATATTGGCGATCGCAGTCTGAATAGCATCCGGAAGAAAGATCCCCTCGCTCGCAAATCTCTCCCTCTCATTGTTGAGACTCAAACCCGCGAAGCACAAAAGTGACGCAGTAGCAGCAGCGACAACGGAGCGGCCCCGCAAATTTGCTCGAAGGTTAAGCGAGGCGATGGCGGTGAATATGACGAACAAGGCCGTAGGTGCAACGGGAAGCACACTCCGGTCTTCACAGTACGTACAAGAATCCAAAGCGACTTGCTTGGTCGCAATCAAGGCCGAAATCACGATAAAGACGAGCGGAGCCCATGTCGCGCGCGATCGGCGAATACCCAGAATCGCGACGAGAACGATGAGCAGAGGTATCACCACCGCCGGTACGAAATTGGCAAACGGATTTTGCGGTCCAAAGGCCACCGAATAGAAGTCCCGAGTTTGTAGGAGCCAGCTGGCCACCACCCCGAGGCCCAAGTGGTACTGCGGTGCGTTGCTTGGCGCCCCGTTCCCCTCGAGCAAGGACAGCCAAGAAGAGACATTCCTACTTGCAGCTACAAGATCAAAGATGCTTGAAACAACAATGACCGCGCAAAGAAAACCAGCATCACGGATCAACTCGTGCAAAAGGTCAACCCAGTTCCGCCTGGATTTCCAGAGTGCCAGACCCATGAGGTACAAAGCTGCGGTCACGACGAGGGGAAGAACGAGGATCGGATAGAGCGTCGATAGGCCAGCTAGCAACAAGGAACTAATGAGGAAATTCGGAAGTGATGGGTCATGCTTTGTTATCCGCAGGAGAATCAAACAGGGAACGACACAAGTCAACCCAGCGATGCCTGCTTGGCTGCCGTCAGTGAATAATTGGAGGAAGAACGCGCCGCCAAAGAGAGCGGCCGCGACAACTGCGTACCAAGTTCGGCGGCCGACGGTCACACGTATCGACGCATAGAGCGCCAACGCGCCAGCGACGAGTACAGCGAGCAGGTACGCAGCCCAAACCTCGGTTTCATGCAATCCGAACAGAGCATTGAGTGCCGCCGCGAGTGGGGCAATATCGAGCCGGCTGTTCGATTGGACCTCGTACACCCAGTGCGCAATCTCGTAGTTTTGAACGGGCGGCTTCAAGTGATCCGCCTTCCCAATGGACATTGATTGCGCGCCGTCAACGTTCGCGACGTAGCCCGGAGAATCGTAAACCTCGAATGCAGTAGGCCCGACACTGTGCTGCGATGCGAGAAGGTACGCAGGAGGAAGCGAAACCGCTATGCACACGAGCAGAATCTGAAGAATCGCCATCAAGCGGCTCGCACTTTGCACGGGCGTACTTGAAGCTTGATGAGATCCGTGTGCCCAGTGGCTCTCCATGAGCCAACGCCTCGCGCATTCGGCCAAAGAGACTGCGGCGGCCAATGGGACAACCCACTTGACCTGATTACCATCGAAAAACCACTCAATAGAGGTAAAGAGGCATACTCCAACGGCAAGACCGAGCACAGGTGCGAACGCGACCCGGAGCGATGCCGAAAATTCACGAGGAAGGTACGTCGCAGGTGCGGCACCGAGGCAAGCAATCAGGGCAAGGAAAAGGCCCTCGCGACATGCAAGGTCCAAGAGATCGGTCATTGGCCGGCTAGCTCCTTACGACAAGCGACAAGTTAACCCGATCGGACTGATGTCGACTTCGTCCCATGCGATTGCACCGGTTTCCAAAAAGACGAAATCAAACACGACGAGTTTCCAAAGGGGAGCTCAGAGCCCATCCACCTGCCATGCAAATGCTGAGCCTATGGAACGGGCCACCCGCATTTCGGACACCATGTTGCGATCCGAGAGCCGCCGACGTCGGTCGAAGATGCTCAAGGGGCAATTGAGACGATCGTCTGACGACGAACACTTGATTCTGGTCAGCACATTGGACTGAGTGTCTCCAGCAGTTCCTCACAGGACGACACGACAATCGATGCGCCCGCCGACAACAGCTCTTCAGCAGAACCAAACCCCCAGTCGACACCGATGCAAGGAATCCCGTTGCTTCGAGCGCCATATACGTCTTCAGCCCGGTCGCCAACAAGGACAACTGCAGCCTCGTCTCGTTGCATGCCTTGAAGAACCTGTTCAATGACGTCGGCCTTGTGACGCACCGAGCCATCAAGCTCAGCTCCACTGATGCCTGCAAAACGACCCGCCCAGCCAGCATTGGTGACCATCTCGCGCGCATAGACGGTGGGCTTGCTCGTCGTGATGTAGAGAGAGAATCCCAACTCCTTGAGATCCTCCAACAACTCATCGGTTCCCGGATACTTCGTGAATTCATGAATTCCCCGTGAGCCGTAGTACTCACGGTGAACCTTCACGGCGACGTCCGCCTCGGCGCCCTCAAAATGGAATTTTTTGGCGAGCGCCTCTTGGATCGGAGGTCCAATGAGAGATCGCACCTCTCGGTCAGATATCTCAGGAATCCCTAGGGCCTTGCACATATAGCGATATGCGTTCACGAGCCCAACTAAAGGGTTAAGGAGCGTCCCATCTAAGTCAAAGAGGATCGCGCGCGATGGCATCGTTGCTCGATGGTGGGATCCGAGAAATTAGGACATCTTGGTACTCGCGTGCATCTCCTAGATGCAGTGATTCCACTGGATTGCGGCTTCTCCTCAATTCACTCATCCGGCATTGCCGGTATCAGGAGATTTTGGGCAAGCTCCTCACGTGAGAGAAACGGTGACAGGTCCTCCAAGGGCGCCGATACCATCCGTCCGTTCGGGAGCTGCCTGGATGCGAGCTTCGGCGTGAAGGGGCGATCCCGGTCGAGCATGACCTCAAGAAGTTGCGGTCCGAATCCGTCCAACGTGTTGCGTATGTCCTTTGGCGCCGCATCTAGAGACTCACAACGCCGACTCGTGATCCCAAACGCGTTTCCGACCTTGACGAAATCCGGAAAGGTCACTCCAGACGCAGGATCACATCCTACGAGCCCTCCGGGAAAATAGTTGTTCTGAGTCTGACGGATAGAGCTGTACCCGTCATTGTTGAGAACAAAGATCTTTATCGGGAACTGATATCCCGCGATCGTCTGCAACTCTTGAATATTCATCATGATGCTTCCGTCGCCGGCGATGCATATGACGCGCTTTCCTCCACGCGCAACGGCAGCTCCAACCGCAGCAGGTAGGTCGTAACCCATGGACGCCGACCCGGAGTTCGAGTACAGGCGCTGGCCGGACCGTATCTTCGCGGTCTGAAATGTGACTACACAGGCAGTGCCGTCTCCGCAAACCACGACGTCGTCGTCATCCAGCTCTTCAAAGAGTCGACTCACAAAGCAATAGGGATCGACCAAGCTGGAAGTTCCTTCGTATGCCTCTTCCATGACGGGATATTTCGCTCGACGGACCTGACACCACCGGAGGTACTCCTGATGGGAAGGTTCGCTCCTGTAGGCAAGGTCTTTGTCCATGAGGATGAGTACTTCAGACAGGTCCGCGTGGATTGGAAGATCAATGTGCAACGTTGGCTTGGCGATTTCAGCGAGATCGATATCGACCATGACCTTGTACGCGTCTCGAGCAAATGCCGGCCAGTTATAGCTGATCTGTCGAATGTTGAGCCGACAGCCAAGCACCAACAAGAAATCGGCGTTTTGCACGGCGAAATTGCCCGCCCGATCACCAACTGTTCCAGGACGACCGACGTACAGGGGATGAGCTTCCTCGAGAAGATCATGCGCATTGAACGCAGTGGCAACTGGGACGCCCAACTTCTCTACCACTCGAAGAAACGTCTCGTAACAACCCGACAAGCGAACACCGGTGCCTGCCAAGACGACCGGCCGTTGGGCCGCGGACAACCGTGTCAGCATTCGATGAAGCTGCCCAGAGAGTGCCTCCCCGGTTAGAGGAGAACCGTCTCCGATCCGATTCTCCTCGAAGTCCAATGGGTCGAATACGCGCAATTGCGACTCAGCGACCAATGCAGCTTGCACATCGACCGGTATATCGATCCAGACGGGACCCTTGCGCCCGTTGCGTGCTATCCAGATCGCGCGTTCTACCACGTATCGAACGTCGAGCGGATTGTCGAGAACCTCTGAGGATTTCGTGATTCCATTCGCGATGGACGCAATGTCTACTTCTTGATCCCCCAATTGCCTCAACGGCACCTTATAGCTACCCATCATCGTCTCGAGCTTCACTTGACCAGAAATGACGACCATGCCGATCGAATCGACAAATGCGCCAAATACGCCGTTAAGCGAATTAAGGCCACCCGGTCCGGTGGTCACGTTCACCGCGGCAAGCCGATTCGTCAAGCGTCCATAGCTCTCGGCCGCCATCGCGCAAGCTTGCTCATGATGGCAAAACACTGGCGACAGACCGGGATGCTTCCCGAACGCATCGTTCAGGTGCATCGCTCCACCGCCCGTGACCATGAACACATGGGAGATGTCATTGGCAACGAGTAGATCCGCG